>VTLG01011927.1_pt1 | contig 12095 bp, 10 predicted proteins | sample 4694571 | NCBI WGS metagenome assembly VTLG01 (sample SAMN12604809, study PRJNA352737) | marine metagenome | biome: ENVO:00000447; feature: ENVO:00000209|ENVO:00000569|ENVO:01000036; material: ENVO:00002151; isolation source: viral sequences binned using virsorter ... | reverse complement strand
TTAATTGCAGGTGCATCTATAACAGTTGATAGTGTTGCATATACAGTTAGAGAAGTTAGAAAGTTAGATGATGGTAGTTTTGTTGAAATTAGTCTACAGAAAACATGACTACAAAACGTGAACAGATCATGGCAAGGTTACTTACAACACTTGCTAATACAACAGGAGTTAGTACACGTATCTATAGAAGTAGGGTAGTACCATTAAGTAGAGGTGAATCACCTGCATTAATATTAGAACCTGTTAGTGATACTGTTGAACAAAATACATCACTACCTACACTTGACCATACATTAACAATAAGAATAAGTGTAATAGTAAGAGGTGATGTACCTGATAATGTTGCAGATGCAACTGTAGAAAGTTTGCATAGTAAAGTAATGGCAGATTTAACAGTAAATAATTTAGCTATAGATGTACAACCATCTGATACTTCATTTGAATTACTAGATGCAGATCAGCCTGGTGGAGTAATAGGAGTGGAATATATAGTGCGATATAGAACAGAAGTAGACGATTTAACGCAATAGATGGTGTTTCTTACTAAAAACATATATTATAGAAACATACTGATTTAATGTAACAATGCCAAAGCTACACCGAAAAAGAAGCATACTAGCTAAAGCGGAATCGAGTTATGGTACAGACCCTAACCCAACAGGTAGTGCTAACTATGTGCAAGTAATAGATTTAAATATAGAACCTGTAGTAAGTGATGAAGTTACTAGAGAATTAATAAGACCTTATATGGGTAACTATGAAGTATTACTAGCAAATACAAGGGTTAATGTAACTTTTGATGTTGAAATGGCGGGCAGTGGTACTGCGGGTACAGCACCTAAGTATGGAGCAATATTAAAAGCTTGCGGACTTAGTGAAACAGTAAGCGGTGGTAACACAGTTACTTATGCACCCGTAGCAACACCATCTGACAGCGTTACGTTATTTGTTAATTATGATGGTGTTAGACAAATTGTTAAAGGATGTAGAGGCACATTTAGTATAAATTGTGAGGTAAACAACATTCCTCGTATTTCATTTTCACTAACTGGTTTATATACAGCGGCTACTGATGATGCTTTACCAACTGTAACAGTTAGCAATCAAGCAACACCTCTTATATTTAAAAATGGTAGTACATCAAACTTTGCAATATATGGTTTTGCAGCAGCGTTGCAATCATGGAATTTAGATTTTAATAATGAAGTAATTTATAGAGAATTAGTAGGTGGTACAAAAGAAGTTTTAATAACTGATCGTAGGCCATCAGGTACAGCAGTAGTTGAAGCTGTAGCTTTGTCATCACACAACTTCTTTACTGACGCAACTGGTACATCTACTGGTACAAACACTTGGCTACATGGAACAACTGCAGGTAATAAGGTTGCAGTATCTTGCCCACAATCTGATTTAGGACAACCTACATATGAAGAATCAGATGGTATAACAATGCTAAATTTACCTTTTTATGCAACACCTACATCTGCAGGGCAAAATGAGTTTTCGTTAGTATATACATAAGTTGCATAGATTATAAATAGGGTCTACCCTAGTATGTATATACGTATTTTGTTATGCCTTTTGTTATTGACCAGAAACCTACATATAAATGGAAAGTAGTAGTAAAAATAAATAAGGATGGCGAAGTAAGCCAAGAGATTTTTACAGCACATTTTAAAAACATATCACAATCTAGATTTAAAGAAATGATAAAAATGGTAGAGGATAAACAGATAGATGATATTGATGTAGCAAAAGAAGTATTACTAGGATGGGAAGATTTAGTTGATGGAGAAGGTCAGGAAGTGCCATTTAATAAAAGTACACTCAATCAATTACTAGAAGTAAGAGGTTTTGCTACTGCTGTAGGTTTTGCATTCATGGAATCAAATGAAGAAATATTTGTAAAAAACTAGCAGAGGCAGGTGAATATTGGGTAACTGGTTCACTTGTCATTGATAAAACATCAGAAGATGATGCAGTATTAGGCATTAAGTCAGAAAAAAAAGAAGTAAATAATAATTTTTATGTATTAGAACAAAATTGGCAAACTGTAGAAATGTTTTTACGTTGTCAAACACAATGGCGTGTAGGAATGAGTGGAATTATTGGTTTAGACTATACATCTGTTTTAAAAATGATTAAACTGTATAATATAGAAGATCATACTGCTATGCTAGAAAGCCTACAAATTATGGAAGCATCAGTATTAAAAGCAATGAATAAGGATAAATAGATGGCAAAATTTGATTTAGTAGTAGCAGCAAAAACTGTAGGGGCAGGTTCTATAAAACGTCTAGGTAACTCTATGCAAGGAGTTACAGGTAGAGTTAAAAATTTACGCCTTGCAATGGGTGGTTTAAATAGAACTTTTGCAACTTTTGGATTAATTATTTCTGGTGGTGCATTTATAGGTTTAGTAAAAGGTGCAATAGATAGTGCTGATAGTTTTGGTAAAATGGCAGACCAAACAGGTATAGCTGCTAATACATTACAGGCATATGTAAACGCAGGTAAATTGGCAGGTGTATCACAAGAAACAATAGATAAAGGATTAAGAAGATTAGCACAATCAATGAGGGAGGCAGATCAGGGTGTGGCTACATATAAAGATAGTTTCGATGCGTTAGGTATATCTGTTAGAACAACAGATGGCACATTTAAAACAAGTCAACAGGTATTAGGAGAAGTAGCAGATAAGTTTGCAACTATGGAAAATGGTGCAACAAAAGCTGCTATTGCTATGGAAATATTTGGTAGATCAGGTGCAAGTTTAATTAACCTATTGAATGGTGGTGCAGCATCATTAGAAGAATTTAATTATGAAGTATCAGATAATTTTGCACAAAATGCAGAATATTTTAATGACCAGATAGCAGTTTTAGCAATTAGATTTGATGGCTTCAGAAAACAACTAGCAGATGCATTATTACCAACATTAAATTCAGTTGTTAAGGTATTTAGTAATTTATTTAGTGCAGAAAATGATTTTAGTGGTTTTTTTAACGCTTTAAAAATAGGAATTACTGGAATATCTGTTGTTGCTTTAGCAACTGTTAAATTATTTGATGAATTTGGTAGGGCTGCAGTAAAAACAATAAATTTTGTATCTGGAATATTTGAAAATTTATTTAAAAATTTGGCAAAATTATTTAGAGGTTTTGTAAATATAATTAACAAAGAATTTAACAGAATTGAAGCTAGAAAAATAGCTAATATTGAATTTGAAACAAAATTAGAAGAGGCAAGAGGGTCAAGATCTAGTATTGATAAAATTATGAAAGAAAGAGATCAATATATGCAAGAAGTATTCGATAGATTACAACAACAAGATGCTTCTTTACCTACATTAGATCTGTTAAAACCAATAACAGATAAATTTAAATCTAGTGCTGGTGATTTACTAAATAATATATTTGGAGAAGATTATATTAAAGGTTTTGTGGATAGACTTGGTATAAGCATGGAACAATTTAATGCATTGTTTGAAAATACTGAAGCACCTGATAGTTATTTAGATAATCTAAAAAAGAAGTCAGACGAGGTTGGAGAATCTTTTATTAAAACATTTGGTGCAGATATGAAAGGTAAACTTACTGGATTTGTTGAAAGTATAAAAACAGTTGGTGAAGCAATGGGTGATGTTGTTGTTAAAGGGATAAAAGGTATGGAAGATGCACTTGTAGATTTTGTTACCACTGGAAAAATGAATTTTAAAAATCTTGCAAATAGCATTATTAAAGATATGGCACGTATAGCAATACAACAGTCAATTACAAAACCATTAGCAGGGTTTTTAGGTGGTTTGTTTGCAAAAGGTGCTGCATTTGATGGTGGTTTAGTTGATAAGTATGCTAAAGGCGGTGTTGTAAATAAGCCTACATTATTTAAATATGCATCTGGTGGTAGTGGTAACTTTGGACTTATGGGTGAAGGTGGTATGCCAGAAGCAATTTTACCTCTTAAGCGTGGTAGATCAGGTAACTTAGGAGTTGAAGTATCTGGTGGCGGTTCTACTAATGTTGTTGTTAATGTTGATGCATCAGGTTCAAATGTAGAAGGTGATGAGGCTAGTGGTAGGCAATTAGGTCAACTTATAGCAAGTGCTGTACAAGGTGAAATAGTAAAACAACAACGCCCTGGCGGTCTTCTTGCTAATACTAGATAAATGGCAACTTTTCCAGCAACACCAGAACCTTCATACCCAGCATCAAAAGCTAGTAACCCTAATGTACGTCTTACACAGTTTGGTGATGGCTACCAACAACGTACAACATTTGGTTTAAATCAAAATCCTAAGACATGGACATTTAACTGGAAAAATATAACTGAAGCTGAATCAGATACATTTGAAACATTTTTAGATGCAAGGGCAGGAGTAGAAAGTTTTGATTACACACCACCAGGTGAATCAGCAGCATCTAAATATATTTGTAGAAGTTGGAATAAAACACTTAATGTTCCTAATAGAGCAAACCTTACTGCAACTTTTATTGAGGTATACGAACCCTGATGGCGATACCAGTTTCTGAATTACAATCTATAAATCCTGGCTCAGTTATTGAATTGTTTACGATAACACTTGATTCCACATTACATGGTGCAAGCACTGTATATCGTTTCCATAATGGAGCGAATATGAACGCAAATGGAGAAGTAGTATGGGCTGGTAATTCATATACAAGATTTCCAATTGAATGTACTGGTTTTGAATTTGGATCAACTGGAACTTTGCCTAGACCAACAATAACAATAAGTAATATTCTTGGAACAATAACTACAATCATGCAAGATGTAAATACAACAACAGCTGGTAATGATCTTAATGGGGCAAAATTTGTAAGAATAAGAACTTTGGCACGTTTTTTAGATGCGGTAAATTTTACAGGTAATACAAATCCATTTGGCACACCCGATCCAACAGCAGAGTTTCCACAAGAAATTTACTTTTTAGATAGAAAAGTTACTGAAAACAGAGAAATAGTAGCATGGGAAGCTCAATCTGCTTTAGATTTAATAAATGTCAAACTACCAAAAAGAATAGCAACTAGAGCAATTTTCCCTGGTATAGGTACATTCTTATGATGACATGGAAAAATAATGCATTAGAACACGCAAAGAAAGATGCACCGCATGAAGCTTGTGGTTTAGTAGCTGTTTATAAAGGAAAAGAAAAATATTATCCTTGTAAAAATATTGCTGAAGATGTAGAAGATCAATTTATCATAAATCCTGATGATTGGATAAATACAGAAGATAAAGCAGAAATAATAGCTGTTTTTCATTCCCATCCAAATCATCCCTCTACTGCTAGTGATGCTGATTTAGCAAGTTGTGAATATTTAGATTTACCTTTTTATATAGTTTCACCAGAAACAGAAAACTGGTCATACTATGAACCATCAGGTTATAAAAAAGGACTTATAGGAAGAGAATGGGTATGGGGTGTTCAAGATTGTTGGAGTTTAATAGAAGATTGGTATAAAGAAAAAAAAGGTATAAAACTAAAACATTGGGACAGACCTAAAAGCCCAAAAGAATTTAGCGAAAACCCATTATTTGAATATGGTTTGCCCTTAACAGGTTTTATTGAATTAGAAAATGAGGTAGATTTAAAAAAAGGAGATGTTTTTTTAATGGATACAAATAATACAGGTAAACTAGATCATGTTGCACTATATATAGGAGATCAAACAATACTTCATCATTGTGTGAAAAGACTTAGTTGCAGAGAAACTTACGACCAAAAGTATATAAAATGGACAAAGAAGGCTTATCGTTATGCTTAATAAGATAAAAGTTTATGGAAGATTAGCACGTTTTTTAGGACAGCGTACTTTTGAAGCTGAAATAAAATCACCGATAGATGCATTTAAATTTTTACTTGCAAATTATCCAAAATTAGAAGCTCATATTTTGCAACAAAACTATTGTGTAAAAGTTGGAGATTATAAAATAGATGAAAATGAAGCTGAAATACCTGTTGGCAATCAAGAAATAAAAATAGTGCCTGTAGCTGTAGGATCAAAAGGCCCACTTACCAAAATTTTAGTAGGCGCATTTATTGTTGGCCTTGTAATAGCAACAGGTGGAGTTGGGGCTATTGGTTTAGCTGGCGGAACAGGATTTTTAGGATTTGCAGGTAATCTTGGTTTATATTTGGCTTTAAGTGGTATATCTGAGGTGATAAGTCCGACACCAAAACCACCAGGGGTTTCTGATGATCCACAACAGCGTAACTTTTCATTTAATGGCGTACAAAATACTGGTAGGGCAGGTGTAGCTATACCTGTTGTTTATGGTGAAATATTTACTGGATCTCTTGTGGTATCTGCTGGTATAGATACCGAAGATATTTTATAGGAGGTAATTATGGGTACTATTCGTGTAGATTATGATGATTTAGATCCTGATGCTCTTGGAGGTGGCTTAAGTGGTTTATTAGGGGCTTTAAGAAATAGAGATGCTGTAGAAAGCAAACAGGCAGTAAATATAGTAGAAGTTATTTCAGAAGGTGAAATAGAGGGTTTCCCATCAGCAGCAGGTTTAACAAAAGGGACTGATGCCTATAATAAAGCTGCTTTAAAGGATGTTTTTTTAGGAAAAACACCTGTTATAAGAGCGAGTGCAGATCCAAACAATATACAAGATTCTGATTTTAATTTTCAAAGAATAAAATTTGAACCTCGTTTTGGAACAAGCGACCAAACATTTATAAAAGCTATTAGTGATATTGAAACTGAAGAAGGAGTAGGAGTAGCAGTTACAAATGCTGCATCAGTAACCCGAACAATAACTCAATCAGATATAGATGCTATAAGGATAACTGTACGTTTTGATTCTTTAATAAATATTAATGAAGCTGATGGTAAAAATTTAGGAAATACTGCTGGCATAACTATAACTATTGTTGAAAATGATGGAACGACAACAAATTTTACTGAAGATACAAATCCTGAATTACGGGTCAGAGGTAAGTCAAGAAATCCATATAGCAGGGATTATAAGATTGATTTAAGAGAAAACGTTTCTTTCCCAATACAGGTAACAGTAGGAAGGACAACACCTGATAATAGTACAACCACAAGAAATAATACATTTTCGTGGAGTTCCTTTACAAAAATCATAGACGAGCAAAGACCATACCCAGATATTGCACACCTTTACCTACGCTTTGATGCACAGCAATTTCCAAGAATCCCATCTCGTATGTACAGGATTCGTGGTGTTAAAATCAAAATTCCACACAATGCAACTGTAGATCAAACAAATGGAAGATTAATATATAGCGGTACTTTCAATGGCACGTTAACTACAGCTACACATTGGACAAGTGACCCAGCTTGGGTTTTGTTTGATCTTTTGACAAATACTAGATATGGATTAGGAGATCATATAACAGAATCACAGTTAGATAAATTTGCTTTTTATAGTGCTTCTGTTTATTGTTCTGAACTTGTTGATGATGGTGATGGAGGGCAAGAGCCACGTTTTTCAGTTAATACAGTTCTGCAAAAAAGGGAAGATGCCTACCAAACTGTCATGGCATTAAGTTCAGTTATGAGAGGAATGTCATTTTGGGGTGCTGGATCTCTTACTCTTACTTCTGATAGACCAACTGATCCCTCTTACCTATTTAATTTATCTAATGTTACTGATGGTGGGTTTACATATTCAGGCACAAGTTTAAAAACTAGATCAAATGTTGTATCTGTATCTTATTTTGATATGGAAAATCAAGAATTAAATTTTGAAACTGTAGAAGATTCCAGTGCAAAAACTAAATATGGCGTTATTCAAAAAAAGGTAACAGGTTTTGGATGTAGTTCTAGAAATCAAGCTAGAAGACTAGGCAGGTTTATTTTGTTCGAGGAGCAAAACTCTACCGAAACTATCAGTTTTAGTTCTGGACTAGCAGAAGGTGTAATTGTAAGACCTGGCCAAGTTATCGAAGTAAGCGATCCTATTAGAGCAGGAGTAAGAAGAGGTGGTCGTATAAGCTCTGCAACTACTACTACTGTTACTGTTGATAATACGTCAGCAACAGATTTAGATGCCACAAACAGTCCGACATTAAGTGTTGTTATGCCAGATGGGACAGTAGAAACAAAAAATGTAAGTGGAATATCTGGGGCAGTTATTAGTGTTTCATCTGCTTTTTCTTCTGCTCCTAATGCAAACAGTGTTTGGATCTTACAAAATACTACTTTAAAAACAACAACTTGGAGAGTTATCAGCGTTACTGAAAATAAAGATCTATATGCTATAACTGCGACTTCATATAATTCTGCTAAATATGCGTTTATAGAGGATGGCACTGCTTTACCAGAACGCACTATAACAGTTTTAAGTCAGATTCTTGACCCGCCATCAGGTGTTACTGTAAATGAGGAATTTTTTGTAGAAAATGATAAAGCTAGAACCAGATTAAATTTAAATTTTGATCATGTTAAACAAGCTGTTTCATATGAAATACAGTTTAGAGTTGATGATGGAAATTTTGAAACAGTAAGAACAAAAAACGCAGAATTTGAAATTCTTGATTCTTTAAAAGGCACATATGAATTTAGGATATTTTCAATAAACGCAATTGGTGAACCTTCAACTGAACCTACTATTTTTAATTTTGATGCTTTAGGAAAAACCGCTGTACCAGCAGATGTACAAAATTTAAGAATAGAACCTTTATCAGATCAGTTTGTCAGATTACGTTTTGATAAATCTGTGGATACAGATGTGATTCATGGGGGAAACGTAGTTGTCAGAAGTTCTAATCTTACAACAGGTGCAACTTTTACAAATTCAGTTGACGTAATTCCAGAATTGCCAGGTAATGTTAGCGAGTCGATTGTACCAAATATTGTAAATGGTACTTACATAGTAAAATTTAAAGACGATGGTGGGCGTTTGAGTTCTGGTGAAGCTTCTGTTGTGATGGTTCAAACAGTCCCAAATACACTACCAAAACTTACAGTTTTAGAAGATAGAGAAGATACCGATTCACCACCTTTTGCTGGTGTTAAAGATGATTGCTTTTTCAGTGATGAAGTAAATGGTCTTGTTTTAGGATCACAAGTAACACTTGATGATGAAACAGATTTTGATGCTATTGCTGACTTTGATTTCTTGGGTAATGTAGATTTTGAAACTGGCGGTCAATACAGCTTTGCAAATACTTTAGATTTAGGTGGCAAACAACCTTTGAGATTGCGTAGGCATTTTGTTACACAAGGTTTTTATCCTAATGATTTGATTGATAAAAGAACTGCAAATGTTGATACTTGGACAGATTTCGATGGTGCTACTGCTGTTAATGTCAACGCAAAATTATTAGTTGCTACTACTGATTCTGACCCAGATACCTCTACTGCGGGAACATATGCAATATCTGGTACGACTATTACCATTACAAAATCTTCACATGGTTATTCTGCTGGTAGTTTTGTTAATGTTGATTTTACATCTGGAACAGGGGTTGATGGTGATTATGAGATACAAACAGTACCAGATGCAAATTCATTTACTTTAACTTCTGCAAGTTCTTTAACAACTAGCGGTAATTGCAATTTTAGTGCAGAATTTACTGATTTTAATCCATTTGTAAATGGTACATATGTTGCAAGAGGATTTAAGTTTAGAGCAGATCTAGAATCAGCCGACCCAGCACAATCTATAGAAATAGATCAGCTTGGATATACAGCAGAATTAGAAAGCAGAACAGAAACAAGTCTAAATAATGCAGGTGCATCTACTGGTGGATTTATTGCATCAGGGACATCTACAAAATCCGTAACCTTTACAAATAGTTTCTTTACAGGTCAGTCAGGTACTAGCATTGCGGCAAATTCTGTTTTACCATCAATCGGTATAACAATAGAAAATGCACAGTCAGGTGATTTCTTTACCTTGTCATCTATCAGTTCTACAGGATTTGATATAGATGTAAAGAATGGTTCTAGTCATGTTAATAGAAATTTCAAATATGCTGCAACAGGATTTGGGCGTGGTAGTTAATTTTAAAGTAGGATATACTTAGATAAAAAATTAGGTTAGACAATGGCTCAACACGATTATGTTATAGATAACTCCACTGGGGCAAACGTCAGGGCTGATATTAATAATGCGTTACTAGCAATATCTTCAAATAATTCTGGATCATCCGCACCATCTACAAACTACGCAAGTCAATTTTTCGCTAATACAACATCAAGTATTATGCAGCTTAGAAATACTGCAAATAACGCACATATAAATTTATTTAGCCTTGCTGGCGGGCCAGCATTTGCTGTTGATGGAACAATAAACTCTGTAAATATAGGTAAAGGTGCAAACTCTGTTGCTGGTAACACAGTTCTTGGAGAGACAGCTTTAGATGCTTCTGTTAGCGGTGGAGATAATACTGCTATTGGTTTAAATGCTTTAACAGCATTAACCTCTGGGGCAAGAAATAATGCTCTTGGATCTGGTGCTTTAGCTACTCTCACTACTGCAAATAATAATAATGGTTTTGGGTATCAAGCTTTAACAAATAATACGTCAGGTGCATCTAATAACGCATTTGGAAAATCTGCTTTAGATGCTAATAGCACTGGAAGTAATCTTACTGCGATGGGTCATAATGCACTTGGAGCAAATACAACAGCATCTAATAATACAGCATTTGGATATGAATCTTTGGCAGCAAACACAACTGGTGCTAACAACGTAGCCGTGGGAAATTCTGCGTTAGCGGCTAACACTACAGCATCAAACAACACTGCAATTGGTTATCAAGCTATGGATGGTGTCCAGACAGGTAGCGATAACATTGCAATGGGGATTGGAGCATTAGGAGGTTCATTAACTGGTGGTACAAATGTTGCCCTAGGTAATTCTTCATTAACAAATTGCACTTCTGGGTATGGAAATACGGCTGTTGGATATAATTCACTAAACTCTTTAACAACTGCTTCAAACACAACAGCGTTTGGAATAGGTGCGGGTCAAGCAATAACTTCAGGCAATGCAAATACTGCTCTGGGGAGTTCAAGTTTAAATGCCTGTCAAACAGGAACTGCTAACACAATTGTAGGTCATCAAGCAGGGCGTTTAATTACAGGTAGTGATAACACTTCACTCGGAGCGGATACTTTATATGATTGCACATCTGGATCAAGAAACGTTGCTATTGGTTCAGGCGGAAATGGATACACTGCTGGAGCATTAGCAGAACTTACAACGGGTAATGACAATGTTGCTATTGGATATAGGGCAATGAGATATACTACAACTGCAAGTAGTAATGTAGCGGTTGGAAAAGAAGCATTAACTGCAAACACAACTGGAACGCAGAACACTGCTGCTGGTGCTTTAGCTTTAGATGCTAATACTACAGGAGATGAATTAACTAGTATAGGGTATAACTCTTTAAGTGCAAACACCACAGGAAGTTCAAACACTGCTGTGGGACAAAATGCACTAGCAGATAACACTACAGCAAGTAATAACACAGCCATAGGGAAAAGTGCTTTAGCAGCAAACACAACTGGCACAGAAAATACAGCAGCAGGAAAAAGTGCTTTAGCTGCTAATACTACAGCAAATAATAATACTGGTATTGGATTTGAAGCATTAACATCAAACACAACTGGAACTGGTAACTCAGCTTTGGGTAGATTAGCTTTAACCGCTAACACAACGGCAGATAATAATACTGCCGTAGGTTTAAAATGTTTAGAAAGCAATACAACTGGAGCTTCAAATACAGCCGTAGGTACAGAAGCATTAGATGCCTGTACAACTGGGAGTAATAACACAGCCATAGGGAAAAGTGCAGCAGGTTCTTTGACCACAGGCGGAATGAATGTAGCAGTAGGTCAAAATGCTTTAAGTGACCTTACTAATGCTGCTTACAATGTAGCAGTGGGAAGATCTGCTTTAAGTTCTAATACAACGGCTGATGCTAATACTGGTATCGGCTATAGAGCTTTGAATGCAAACACAACTGGAGGTGACAATACCGCAGTGGGTTTTCAAGCTTTGGACGCTTGTACTACAGCTACTAATAATACCGCAGTTGGAGATGAAGCTTTAGGAGCAGTGACAACTGGCGGAAA
>VTLG01009099.1_pt1 | contig 12095 bp, 5 predicted proteins | sample 4694571 | NCBI WGS metagenome assembly VTLG01 (sample SAMN12604809, study PRJNA352737) | marine metagenome | biome: ENVO:00000447; feature: ENVO:00000209|ENVO:00000569|ENVO:01000036; material: ENVO:00002151; isolation source: viral sequences binned using virsorter ... | reverse complement strand
AAATTATTATCAGGATTATCTTTATTATTTGTTAAAGTTCCTACAACAGTCATATTATTTCCTTCGCCTGAACTGTCTGTTCCTGAAGCACCTGAAGCAAATTTTAAAAAGAAACCATTTTCGCCATACGTGACTGAAGGAGAAGTTTTTGCTACCCAAATTCCTGAAGTGCTATCAAATTCTCCAAAATCACTAGCGGAATAAGCTTGTCCATCACAGAAATGATAATGAGCAAATTGTCCTGTAAAGCAATTAGCATCTGTAGAACCTGAATGAGAACCAATATAATTAGTTGCTCCAGCTTTATTAATGTAAAAATCTGTATCTTGAGTACAAGCTACATTTGTACTAAATGAAGTTTCTCTTACCCCATTAATCCATATTTGCATCCTATCTTCGGCAGTAGCATTTTCTGAATCTACGACAAAAACTAAATGCGTCCAAGCGGCTATATCCCTGAACACTCTAGTAGTATGTCTTCTTCCACCAGTATAAGCACCATTATGCCAACTCTCAAATCTAATATGGTCAGTTGGGTCAAAAGATATTGAAGTGTCATAACTGTCAGAACCATCTCTACCCTGCATAATTTTTTCATAACCTGATGTAAGTCTAGCTCTTTTAAACCATACAGAACCAGTAAACTTTCTCTGATTTCCTGCTGTAAAAGTTCTATGTAAATATGTTGATGCGTTAGCCATTAATTAAATCCTCCTGAGCCTTCTATTGAAAATGATGATGTTAAAGTAAACTCTCTATCCACTGTCTGTCCTTCTGCATCTGTTGCTCTGATTGTAAATGTATAAAGTGTTGCTGTTGTTGAACTACCTCCGAAATCAGAAGTAGTAATTGCTCCTGTTGAACTGTTCAACGCACAATTCGCCTGTGAAGCATTTGTTAAAACTGAAGTAGTTTCAGAATAAGTAACTGCACTATCTGAACTTGCAGATAATGTAGCAACTGTTCCTGAGAAATTTCCTGCGATTGTTCCAAGTGAACCTGAAGCTGTACTCCAAGTAGGAGCATCTGAAACTGTTAAAATATTTGTACTAGAAAGTGCCGCATTACCATCAGGATTTTCTACTCTAATTTTATAACTAGCATCTACTAACAAAGTAAAGTTAGCTGTAATTGAAGTAGCTGATGTGTAAGTTACGCTATTCGCTGTGTACCATATTCCTGTTGAAGTATTGATTGCCCATACTTGAGGAATACTTGTAAAATTTGTTCCTGCAATAACTACGTTTGTTGCATCATTAGTAATTGTACTTGGTGTGCAACCTGTCGCTGTTGGTTTAGTTTCTCCAACTGTAACTGAACCACCTAAAGCTACTGCTGAACCATTTATAGTAATTGCACCAGTTCCAACTAAAGCTGAATTAGGTACATTTGAAATTGTGTTATTAGAACCATTAATGGTTTTGTTTGTTAAAGTTTGTGTTGCTGTATTTTGCGTAACATCTGAACTTAATCTTGCATTATTTAAAGTTCCTGCATCTATGTTAGCCGCATTAATAGAAGCTACATCAAATGTTCCATAAGCAACTACATCTAAAATATCTCCTGCACTAGCACCTACCGCTAGAACGACAGAAGTACCAGAGGTAATTGTAATATCTGCTCCTGATAATCTTACTCCGTTTAAATATACATCTGCATATCCAGCATCATAAGCAAGTGTATTTCCATTAGAGTCTGCACCTGTAAATGTTGTTTGAGCCGCAGTTGCAGTATAATTATATCTTTGAGCTGTACCATTTACTGTACTACCTGCCGCCGCCCAACCTGAACTTTTATAAACTTTTAATTCATTCGCAGTCGTGTCAAAATATAAGTCACCTACATCAAGTGAACTTGCGGGAGCTGAACTTGATACTCTATATCTATCACCAAAAGAGTTTACTCCTGCTATATTTCCTGCAACAGTATTAACATTAGCAATATCATTACCAACATTATTAACATTAGTTATTGAACCACCAACTAAATTTACATTGGCAATATTAGTTCCAACTAAATCAACATTAGTAATTGCTCCTGCAACTGTATCAATTTCTGATGTTGCTTCGTTTAAATCATCTGCTACAGTTTCTACTTCTGAAACTGCTTCTGCTAAATCATTTGCTACAGCTACTACTTTTGTAATATCTGTCGCAACAGTATTAACTGAAGTAATATTATTAGCTACTGTTGTTACATTGGCACTTACACCTGCAACTGTATTAATATTACTAGAGTTAGAATTAACAGAATTAATATTAGTAATATTGTCTTTTACTGTTGTTAAAGCTGTTTTATCAGCAGAGGTCAACCAAGTGTTTTCTAAATAATTCTTTGTTGCCGCATCTTGAGCCGCAGTAGGGTCAGCTACATTTGTAATTCTTTTACTTTCAGCGTCCCACTGATCTGTGGCAGCACTTTTACTTATATTATCTTCAGTAATGTCTATGGCTTCTTGTGCCATATAAAACATCTGATTAGAATCTTGATCTAAAATACTTTCAGTAATTGTAGAACCATCTTGATAATCTACTAATCTAGCTGTTCTATTACTTGACCTTGTAAATTTAATAGTAGTTGATCCCGCAGGGGGAGAAGTAAATTGTATTGTAGAAGAAGTGGCAAAGGTGTAATCGGTAGTTAGCGTTTTCGTAACACCGTCTATCGTTACTACTACATCTGTTGTTGAAATATAAGGAAACGTAACTGAAAATGTATCTGTAGTTCCGTCACCTGTATATGTATTTATTGCATATGCCATAATTATAATTTACTTGTTTTTCCTTTACTTGGTAGACCTGAATTGTCTCTTATATAATTTAATATATTTGTTATTCCATACATATTTTGAAATGGAAGTAATCTCATAGCTCTGTTTAAATCTGTTCGTGAAAATCTATAATCGTCACGCCACGATTTTTGAATTTGACCTAATGTTCTAAAAGAACCATCTATTAAATCCATAGTAGGATTACCTTTCCATAAATTTATTTCTAAACCTGAACTTCTAGTATTAAATTTGTATTCTGGAAATAATCCTGACATCGCAAAATCAGCATACATAGGCATTATTGATGACCAACCTGATCTTTGAAATGCTGCTCTTGCTAATGTTTGTATTTTTTCTTCACTTGTGCCAAATTTCTTTTTAAGATATTTCTTTTTCTCACCATCACTCATACCTATTGTTTGCATATGAGTTTGACCGATATAAGCTAAACCACCTATAAACATCGTATATAAAGCCGTATTTAAAGCCGCCATATCTGCCATAAGAAGATTATGTAAAAATTGTTTAGACCAAGCCGTCATTATAAATGATCTAAATTGACCCATTGATTTACCTAATGCTTTATCAGTGAAAAATCTTTGAGTATCTCCAAGATAATTATATTGGACAGCTCTTTGGGTATACCTATTTACTCGTCTAGCAAATGTTTTAACTAAATCTTGATCTTGCCAATTTTGAAAATTAAAATGTTTAACCCTTCTTCCTTTTCCGAATAAAGTAGAAGTTCTTTCCGTAATTACGTTTTTACCTGAAAATTCTTTAGCAATTGCTTTTAATTCATCATCAGTAAATCCTAAAACTCTATATCTTCTTAATCTTCGTCCTAGCTTATCTAAATTTTTACCACCATCAGTAACGTCTATTAAATCTTTAGCAAATCTATTGACAAATAATCTCATTGTCATTCTTCGTTGTAAGCTATCAATTACAAATAAACCTGATAAATATCCTGTAGTTCTTTCTCCCTTACTGACTAAATTCAATATTTTACCACCACCAGCATCGTGAGCTTTACCGATTGCAGTAGCTCCCATATCTTCTATTTCATACGGAGTTATAGCTCTGTGTAAATATTCAGTACCATTTGCAGAACCTAGTATTTCTAATTCTTCGAAGAATGTATCGTCTAATTCTCCTTTTCTAGCTCTAACTAATAATCTTCTAAAATGTGGAATTTCTTGCACCAATGTACCCATACCTTGTTGTGCAACTGAAATACCAAATTCAGGAAGCTGTGCTATACCTACTTGGTTAAGAACTCTCATAAAATTGTATTTTCTTAACATTCTTAAACCTGTAGAAAACATATCTGTAGGATCGTTTTCAGCACTTTTACCTAAAATATTTTTAAAGAAACTATCTATTGTATCTTTTTCTTCTATTGCAACTTTTTTATCAAAAGTGCTTCCATCTTTATATGCTTCATCAATACTTTTGTTTAAATCACTTATATATTTAAGACGTTGAGTTCTAGTTTTAATACCTGATCTACCAGCTAAAGCTATTAAACCAGACATTTCATTCATATAACTATGCCACAACCCATCAGCACCATTTACTAAAAGCTCATCAAAAGTAGTGACACGACCATTTATAGTTGTTTTATAAGATTCATTTAAACGAATTCTTTGTTCCAAACGACCTGAAGTAATTAAATCCCAACTCTGGGAAACTTCTTTTATTAAGGCATCTCTTGCAGCTACTTCAGCAGCATTTGTAGATGGTAATACTTCTTCTAAATAACTTCTTAAATCATCTACATTTTTTGATTTAAATAATCCTTCAATATCAAATCCACTTTTATTCGCAGACATTTGAGATGCTTTAATTATAGCTCTAGCTAAAATGTCAGCTTTAGATGCCGCCACTTTAGTATCAACCAAAGTACCCTTTTTAATTGATTCATCTAAATCTAACGCTTCATTTTTAAAATCTTCTAATTTTTTAGTTAATTTATTTAACCTAATGTTCCACGCAGCAAGAGATTTAACTGCTGTTGATTTTGGTTTTTTACCTTTTAATTCTTTTATTGAAGCTCTTACTTCTTTTATACTCTTGTCTAATTTCTTTAAATTCTCTTTTAAAGGTCTTTGAGTTTTAATAGTAATAGTCTTACCACCTGTAAAAGCTGGAGATTTTAAACTACCAATGGCAGCTCCTTGTCCGTCCAGTATAGCTTCTTTAGTTAATTGTAAAAGACCTTCATAACCTATAGCGTCTTGTAACGCACTTGTACTAGATGCTGACATACGTCTAGGCATATATTGTGCATATTCTACAAGATGTTTTTTAATTACTTCATCTATTGGTTCACCCAATTTTAAAGCATTAATACCGTTGCTAGTTAAGAATTTTTCCCAACCATCTAACCTAGACCTTACGATTTCTCTAGCCATAAAGTTATAACCACGTCTATAACCTTGAACAGCTTGTCTAATCCATTTGTTATCACTAGGTATTTTACTTCTAACAGCTTTACCTACTAACTCATCAAATCTTAAAACTGCCGTTGAATTCGCCATATCAGCTAAAACTTTAAAATTGTTTTCTTTAAGCCAACCGACTAACGCAGGTTTTACGTCATTGTAAACCGCTGTATTACCAGCTTGAATAATTTGATTTCTCGTCAACTCAACTGTATCTGGTTGAGCTGCTATTTGTCCTTTTTTAGTACCTCTTTTGAATACATACCCTACAGGTTCTTCCATAGAATCAAAATTAAATAACCTAACTAATTCTGATTTACTCTTTCCTAAAGCACCTGAACGGTTCATAGGCATCAATCCTAAAGTTGGAAGATTTCTAACTGGTTGAAAAGCTATTTTTATATCTTTAACCCTAGATGTATCGTATATCCTATCTTGAGTATCTTCTAATAATTTTTCATTGAAAGGTTTTTTAGACTTACTAAACTCTTTTTCACCTTTTTTAGTTAGCTTTTTACCGCTTTCATTTATATCCATAAGCATCTCTGCTTTGGCTATTTTATTTAGATTTCCTGCGAAAACAGCAGTAATTCCCCCTCCAAGAGTGCCACCCAAAGCAGCGGCGATGACTAGATCGCTAGTACCATAATAAGGATTTTCGTAAGCAAGAGGAGCAAATAAAGTAGCTTCAGTACCACCATATATTAAACCTGATTTATAAAACTTTTGAAAACGAGTAGCTTTAGTGGATAATTGTATTCCTCTAGCGACTTTAAACGCAACTCCATACCCTAACCAACTTATGGGATCGAGAATAAAAGCCCCTGCTTCTAAAGCAAATCCTTTCCAACCTAAACTATCTAATATTTCTCTATTCTTTTGAGTTTCTAATACTCTTTGTATAGTAAAATTAAAATGATCTTTACTAACTGTACCTACAAATTCATCATAATATTGAGGAAGAATATTATTTTCTTTTAACGCTAACTCAACAGAAGGATCATTTAAGTTCCAATTAGGATCACTTGGAAAATTAGGTTTTGTTATTCCACGAAGTAAAGAAAGTGTAAGCATATCTTCTTGACCAGCGGCTTTAACTCCTTCTCCTAATGTAGCTTTATATTCTCTTTTATCTCTCCAATCTTGATACGTTTTAAAAACTCTATCTAAATATAATTCCCCACCCGCATCGTGTTGCGTCCAAAGATTAATAGGAGGATCATACATTACTCCTTCTTTTTTCTTATCTTTTACAAATAATGCTTCAACTTTTTTTTTACCTAGTAGATCAGCTTCTGTGTTTCTTCTTTTAGAATAGTTATCTCCAAAGTTTCTTAATTCTCTTTCAACTGTTTCCCAATCTCCATTAACTACTGCTGACCAGAATTTAGGTGTTCTATCAAAGTTACCATATTGAAAACCTACTGAAGCAATAATTGTTTGTTGTGCTGAAGTTAAATCATTAAAAGACTTACCACTATCTTTTTCATATTTATTTATTAATAAATTAGCATAATAATTTTTAGATGCTTTATCTAAAGACTCTACTTCACTATCACTTAATACAAGATTACTCGCTACTTCCGCAGCTTCAGCTCCTTTTAATTTAAAGAAAGGTTTTAACTTCTCTATTAAACTTTGTTCCAATCCTATGCTATTGGCAAATTCTTCATTTTTAGAACCTAAATCAAACCCAGTTCCGATAGTTACACCAGATTGACTGTTTTCAACATCAGGCACATATCCTACATTAACCGCAGCACCTTCTAGTTTTGATATAAAATCCCAATCTATTTGATTTGTCATAATTAAAATTTATAAATTTCTCCTTGTCCAAAAGTTTCTACTCCAACTCCCATATCTTCAAGTTTTTTCATCTTCTTATCTTTCTTTCTTTTCTTATCATCTTTCTTTTTCATTTTTTCTAATGCTTTTTTCTGTTGTTCTAAAGATAATTCAGCTAATTTAGCCGAGAATATATTAACAGGAACAGTTAGAAATGCTCTTTTACCATCTTTAGTTTCAAATGTAGAAGGAAGCATATAACCAACATCACCAGTTTTTACAGCTAAAGATAATGTTCCTTCTTCTGGATTTAATATCAATTCATAATCATCTATATTAAATTGAGTTTGCTCATCATCAATGTCAGTACCTTCTCCAAATCCTCTACCCTTTATTTCTACTCCGCTAATTGTTTTTGATACTTCTGGAATATCTACTCTACTTTTCATATCCATACCTTCCATAAGTGCATCTAAATCGTGATCTACAATATTATCTTTATTAATTTTTAAATGCTCTATTAATATACCTGCAACAACTTCTTTAGCGTGATCGAATTGATCAGCATTAATATTCATTTCTTGGAGAGTGTTTTTACTATATAATTTTTCATTATAAATTTCATAGTTTGTATCTACCCAATTTTTTAACTCCGTTTCCCATTCTTCTCCAGCTACATTTTTAAAGTATTCTCCCATAGTCCATATTATAGCTCTGTTTCTAGGGTGTGTAAGTGTGAGATCACTAAAAGTAGTATCTGCAAACCTATTTTTATCTTGTGATGTTAATTGAGAATATTGATTTTTCATAAAATTACCCTGAAGCTGTCCAATTTCTTTTATAATTTGATCTACAGAAGCAGCATCTCCACCACCAGTTTTAAACTTATTAATAGCAATACTCCAAAAAACACTATTTTGATTTCCTTCAGGAAAGTATTGACCTAACATACCGTTTGCATCTAAAAGTATTGCAGTTTGAAAAGCCAATCTATTATCTCTTGTTACAGATGTACCTATGGGATTATTTAACATTTGTTTTACATAAGGCACAGGACGATTATTAAGTTTTAGATAAGGCATCATCTCTAATAATGCCATTCCTATAGCTTGATTATCATCTAAACTTTTATCTTGTGATTTATAATAAGCTGCTCTTTGTAAAATAAAAGCTGAAGATTCCTTATTATATTCAGATTGTTCTATAAATGCAGTATTCCCTTTCATAAAATTCTTACCAAATTCCATAGTTTTATTAACTACTGCTGCATCTTTTAAAAATTTACTTACTCTATTATTATATTTTGAAATAGTAAAAATAGGAGGAGTACCATCAGGTCTTTTCTCCGTAAGCATTTTAGCGTATTGCTTTGCGTATCTTCCATCAACAACTATGTGATACTCTGCTGCATCAAGAACAAGACCATCTAAATCAGCTTTACTAATTGCAGGGTTTAAGTTCTCTCTAATTAATGCGTATTCTGCGTCCCAATACTTTTGGAAGTTTTCATCAAAAAATTCGCTTTGTGCTTTAAAATAACTTGTATCATCAAAATCGTGAGGTAATGCAAAATTCTCACTAAAATCTACTTCTAACTTTGTGTGTACTTTATCGCCTATATTTTCAATATTATAACGAGTATCTGTTTTAACTCGAAGTGTTAATTCAGCAGATTGTTTTTCTAGTTCTTGCTTATTAACCCATTTTCTTAATGCTATATTTGTATCGTTGTAAGCATTTTGAAAATAAACATCATCATCTTTACCACTTAAATAGTCATTTGTTTTAGCTGCCCAAGCAGTTTCCCAGTTATAATCTTTATTACCATAATTATTTTTATATTCTTTTTGAAAATCAAATAAAAGTTTATCTGCTGAATTAGCTGCGTATTGTTTATAAGCTCCATATCTAGCCCACGGGTTTTGAATATCAGGAAAACCAGCTTTATGTAATTCTCTAGCTTCTTCAAGTGTTATACCATTAATGGCATTAGCACCTTCTAATGTACTAGCTGTAGCTTTTTCCTTTTCTTTAGCTGTAACCCATTTTTCAAAAACTGGACTTATATCTTTTAGGGCTTTTGCTAACGCATCAGCACCTACATCTCTTTGAGCTGTTTTTCTACCAACGCTAACTGCGGGAGTATCTGAATAGCTCTTTATAGGAACATCTATATTAATACCTGTATCTATCTCTGCCATTATTTATCCGCCTCCCAATCAAAACTTTTTTGATACGAATTATCAAAACCACTAGAAGGTGTACTCGGAGCTTGTGTCATCATATAAGCTCCTGTTGTATTTGCTGCTGCCGATAATAAATATGTACCAAAAGGTGCGTATGGTCTTAAAGGCATATTCAAAATTTGATTTGTAAATTGTCTATTATAAGCTAATCTTTGATCTTCAATACTATAGACAGCGTTTTCATAATTCATATCTGTATTATTAAAAGCTCTACCTTCATTACGATCTATATCTCCAATAAGAGTAGTAAACACATTACCCCCAAGACCTCTTTCAAATAATAATACTTTTGCTTTACCTTTTGCTTTTTTAGCTGCTAAAGATATTTTAAATTTTTCAGCAGCAGATTTATCGTACTCAACGCCTTTTTTCTTTTGAAGTGATATATCTTTATAAATAGCTTCATCTCTTGTTCTTTTAGCTGCTGCGTATGTGTTTTGATTTACTTGGTTAGCGTAAGATTTTTCCGCCTTATATTGTTGATACGAACTTGCGACTTGCAAAGCTGCGTAAGCATAATAATTACACATATTTCTTTATTCTTATAAATTCATAAAATTTAACGTTATCTATATATCTCTCATTGATTATTTTAAACCCACACCATTTAATCCATCGTAAATGAATTTCATTACGACTATCTATAAAATTCCAAAGAATAGGGTATAGGTTTTGCATTTCTTCTACTCGTTTTCTTGATTGACGAGCAAAGGGAATTCTTATTTCTAAAAATCTATTTGTACCTAATAAAAATGGACTACCTACTTTATTAAATTCAGTAGGAGCTACTCCATACATAGCTATAAGATTTCCATCTTTAACAACTGATTTACAATATTTAGAAATTCTAAATCCTCTAGTAATTGGTTTAATGGGGTCTTCTTTACTTATTATAACTACTTCATCAAAATCTGGTTTTCTTAAATTGTCAGCTAATTCTTTACAATCGGTTTCTATTGAATCTCTTTCTATTATCATTTAAAAAATTATATGGATTACTAAATACAACGTAATAAACACAAACATAGACACCAACATTTTATCATATTGGAAGTTGTGCATCACGCAATCATTCTTGCTGATAATATAGCAAAGATTCCTGTCCATTCTGCCGATAAGAAATTACAAGGTAAATAACTATTATTTTGAACATCAATAGTTACATCTTGATTTCTACATTGTATAGGAATAGCAAAATCTCCACTTTCTAAATTAGGCGTTCCTAAAGTAAATGTACCAGAACCTAATATTTGTCCAGTAAATTTATAAACACCAGCAGTTCTAGCTTTAGGAGCTATCGTTACTTCAAAATAACCACTATCGCCATATATTAAAGCTAATTTCTTTAATTGTAATCTACCTGAATTAATAGTTGTTGAAGTTCCTGTAGCTTTTTGTTCTCTAGTATAAAATTTAGAAAACTCATATTTAAAATTATATTTTCTACCAATAAAACAAGGATAAGCAGAGTGGTCTCCTAACGCTGTAATACTTGTACTACTCGCTTGTGTAATAGTAAGATTCCTACCTCTTTTATTAACGTCCCAAGAACCATTATAAACTACTTCCATAGAGCTAGTTTCAGGGTAAGGAACTGTCCAAGTTGTTAAATCAGTACCACTACTATAAACACCCGTTACACTTGTTTTTCTATCTAATAAAACTGGAAAACTTAAATTTGTATCAGCTTCATTAGATTTCATATTCATTTTTTCTAAATATGTTCCGTCAGCTCTTTTAATAACTAAATAAGCAAGATTTTGAATTATATCTAAATCTAACACTACATCAGCACTATCTAATATATAAGTTGACCAACTTCTTTGTAATGCCTTTTGATTTGCGTCAAAATAATATTTATAAACATAAATTATATTTCTATTTGTAGCCGACAATGCGTATAAAGTATTTTCTCCTGATGAACCTTTTAAAGAAAATATATTTCCAGTTATATATCGAGGAATATTAATTGTAGTATCGGTAGCGTCTTTTACTTCACTATCACTAGATATATAATATTCTTTAACACCACTATAAGTACCCCTAGAAAAGCCAAAATAAATATTCTGACCAAGACCTACTGGTTTAGCTGTATCTGATATTTCATATTCAGTAGCTTGGTTGATTGAAACTGTTTTAGCTGTAAGAGTTTCTTCTGGTTTTAATATAAACTGTGATTGATCTGAAAATAGTATTAATTCTTCATTAAACGGAATTCCATATTTAAGCATAGAAACTTTATTATGACTTACTGCAATATCAACTGGATCATCATCTTGAGTTGTCGTTACTGTTGTATAATAAAATTTAAAGAATTCACCTGCTTTAGAAAATACAACATTTTCATCAGCACAAAATCCTAATCTATTTCTATAAAAGAAAATATCTTTAATTTTAGAACCTATAAAAGAAGGATCAGGAGAAGTAATTGTATCTCCTACAATTCTAGCTCCCCATTCAGGATCATCATAAGATATTCCTCCAATAGTATAAGTACCACCATCACAAGGAGTAAATCTAAAATTACCATCTGCCGTTCTAATTAAAACGTGAGGCATTTTAGATGAATCTATAGTATTATCCAAACCATCTTTAACTGTTTCTACCCAAGCTGATCCGTCCCAATTAACCCAATAATTATCAAAATCAGTTCCATCATCTCCAGTTATCTCAACTAGAAAACCTGTAAATCCAACATAAGGTAAATCAGAAAAGTTTTGAGTTTTATCTTTTATTTGTATTAAACCATCTCCACCTAAACCATCTGAAACTGTTGAAGTAAATGTACCAGTATTTTTCGAAACGTGTATTACTGATCCATCTCTAGCAATAGTATAACCCGTTAAA
>VTLG01005538.1_pt1 | contig 12096 bp, 14 predicted proteins | sample 4694571 | NCBI WGS metagenome assembly VTLG01 (sample SAMN12604809, study PRJNA352737) | marine metagenome | biome: ENVO:00000447; feature: ENVO:00000209|ENVO:00000569|ENVO:01000036; material: ENVO:00002151; isolation source: viral sequences binned using virsorter ... | reverse complement strand
TAAGTTTGGCATATAGCTGCCTACTAAAGCAATGGTCATCAGCTTTCTCCTCACACTTAGGCAGTTTTCTTTATATGGAAGATCAAGAAGAAAAAGAAGGTAATGGTTTGATTGCCAATGTGGTTCAGATGATTATACTTTTTTGGAGTTTAGGAGTCATTTCTTGGTCATATTTTAATCCAAACCCTACTCGTCAAATTGATACCACCTTCGCTGCTGGATTATTGTCCGCTGTAACTGCCCAGTACGGCTTAAATATAAAGAAAAATGGTGACAAAAAAAAAGTAAATGGTAATGTTAAGATAGTTGACAATAAAGATTCTAAAGTTGGAGTAGTTAAAAAATGAAAAAACTTTTTGCCTTACTACTATTAGTGCCATCCTTGCCAGTTCTAAGTGACATAAAGCAAGAATTTGTTACATCTGCACAGATTACTGTAGATATGCCTTATGTTGTTACAAATAAAGTAGGAACTACATATAGTCTTAGCGGAAATAATATTACACCATCTGTAACTGTAGGAGATACAACTACATCAGGAAAGATAGGAGGAATCAATGTTGGTTCGTTATCTAATGGTGTTCCAGCCATGATTCAAACGGACACTACAGTAACCACAAGTGGATCAGCGTTTTCAAAAACTGAATCGGTAACAATGGGTGACGCTACACCATCAGCCGTAACTCCTAGTAGTGGTATTGCTGCTTTGCCACATCTAGGTGGACAAACTACTATTGGATCAGGCGGTACGGCTGGATCGCTTGCTTTAACGTCATTGAGTTCTGGCATTCATACCTGTACCGCAGGTGGATCAGGTACAAGTTGTATTGGATCAACTAAAGTAACAATTACCATTGACTAAGCTTTGGTTATTAGTTTTATTACTATTACCTGCAAGAACAATTGCAGTTCCTATTGTGCCACAATTTCGTAGTGGAAGTTCCAGTACATCAAGCACAACTGAATCAGTTATAAATGAAACTATTACAAGCCATCAATACAGAACTGGATATAGCTACTCTGCATCAGGACATAATATTGAAAGTGCCGATACAAATAAATACATTAACCCTACAGCTACAACACTTACAGAACAAACAGTTGGAGGCGTAAATTTTAGTTGGACTTCACCAAACCTAGAAGCAGTGCCAAGATGGACAATCGTAAATCCAGCAGGTGCATTTTCTTTACAAGAAACATTAATAACACCAGGTTTAGATACAGTGACAACAATAACAAGAACTATAAATACAAGCACAACAACAGAAACTACAACTACATTTGGGCAATAGCTTTATTTCTTTGCCCTACAAAAGTTTTTGCTAATACAACAGTTGCAAGTCCTAGCAGTAATGCACAAGGTGTTGTCAATAACAATGCAACTATGATTACACCATCTGCGATGCCTTCTTTTAAAATGAGTCAAGGCATTGTCTGTGCTTCTCCGAGCCTGACAATTACACCTTATGTAACTGATGCACATTCGTTTTCTCTACCTAGAGAAACCGTAACTAGACAAAATATATATGACGAAAATACAGGTGAGATAAAATATGTACAAGAAACACCTAGATTTGAAAAAGAAAATTTTAATTTTAATTATGGTATCTCTGCACAAATAAACATACCACTTGGAAAGTCACCAGCACTTTGCCATGAGGCAACACTAGTAAATATAGAAGCACAAAAACTATTAATTAAGAAAACAAAAATGGAAATTAGTTTATATCGTTTAGAGATGTGTGCAAAACAGGCAAAATTAGGTGTTACTTTTAAGCCTAATACACCTAGTGCAGTAACCTGTGAAGATATTGTAGTTACGATCCCACCAAACCAAGTTATACCGCACAAACATGAAATAGATTAGTAAAAGCTGGTATTTTAAACTCCCCGCTCTTGCCTATTGAGTGTTAGCTTTGGGCATTAGGAAAGTGTCTAGAACCTTTCCAGAGTTAGAATCCTTTTACTAATATCTATTATACACAAATTTTGCAGTAGACAAGCTACAGGAAACTTGCCTACCTAGACACCCTATCCATTGCCTTTTCAAATAGGGTATATTTATTTTACTTTTCATTTTTCTTTTTTGTAAACTTATTTATAACTTGTTTAACAAGGGGTTTTATAACATTAAGTAATAGTGGAGTAGAGGCAGCAACAGTAGCAATAACAACTGTATTAACAACAGCACTAGTAGTTGGGATGTATTGATCGATAAACGGAACGTCTTCATAAATAACAATACATTCAATACCATCTTCTCCCCTCTTATAACCCTTAACTCTTTCTGTACGCAACTCTGATGTAAACTCTCCTACCCTTCTGTCATTTTTACCAGGACAATCAGGTATTACAATCTCCTCCTCTTTTTTTTCTGGTATTGGTTGATCTGGTGTTTTTGTTTCTGGTATAGGTAACTCTTCGTTATTAACAGGTGCTTGTTCTGTAATGACAAGATTCTCAGGTGTATAGTCAAGAGGTACAAAACTAGGAAATGGTACATCGCACGTTGTAAATACACCATTAGGATCTTCGAGTAATAAATTACGATTACCTGTATTTTTTATATCACGATGTTGATAGGTACAACCAGGAACATCAATATCTGGTGGTTTTGCAATATTTATATAATGTTGACTATATGGTTCTGGTATATCAGGTATATATATTTCTGGAATATGTATCTTAGGTATTTCCATTAAATAGGCAAAGACTTACCAGTAACAGATGGTAGTTTTTTATCTATCTGTCCTGGTAATATTTTTTGTACTTCTTGCATAACTTCATTCATAACTTTTGTTTTAAATTGTGGCGAAGAAAAATATCTGTATGCAAAGTAACCACCTCCAGCCATTGACGCAGATAATAAGAATGAGAGAATAGATAATGCTTGTGTTATTTTTGTAAACATGATTAAATTTGCAATTTTAAAAGCACTATCTTTTTCAAGTGTGCTTGTATTACTGCTTATTGTAGCTCTATCCCCTCTCTACGTCACTATGGGTATTATGACAAGACAAATGCACGAAAAGGTTAATTAATCAGCAGCTTCTATATCATTGCCATCAATAGCTTCCCACTCAAGATACTCTTGATAGTCGGTGTTTGCTTCATCAATTGGTATTACAGCGTTATCTTCTTTTCTTAAAATTTCATTTGTAGACTCTTTTTTTGTAAAAAAATCTATTAGTTTTTTATAAGTATAAGTCATTGTTAAAGCTCCGCAGTTGCAAAGTAAGCTTCGATAGTATTAGCAGCATTGTACCCATTAAATCCATATTGCGTAATATAATTAATAGTAGGAGAACCTGAGTGTGAATGAGTTATTGTAGGTGCTGCTCTCATTGTTGTAGGAAACTGATATTGCATTGCCATTGGTGATGGGAAATAGGCGGAAGAATTTGTGAAAAAATATCTCTGACATAAAGCAAGTTCTTGACCGAATGACCTATGCTCAAAATCTGTTGCTACAGAACCTACTTCTAATTGAACTCCTGTAATTTCAAATGTTGCATTATTTGTTGTCCACCATGTAGATGTAGCGTCTTTTGTTCTTGCACTACTGTTATGTGTAACCCAAGCATCTTCAGATTGTGAATTATCTGTTAAATCTGTTCCAATAAACGGCCATATAGCCCAACCAAGACCTTTTCCATTATCATTATTTATAGTTAAATTAGAATTTCCAGGAATTGTTTTTGTTACCTTAGTCCAAGTATCAGCACTTAATGAACCTGTATCAAAAGCATAACTATAGGTAGACCCATCACTTGTAATAAAATAACCTTTAAAAGCTTGTGCAACACTTGACTTTACCCAAAAAGAGAAAGTTACAAAACTTGATGCTGAAGTATAGTTCCAACCACTATTTGCAATATCTTGTGCTTCAAAAGAATAATCTATATATACATAATCAAGAGAACCAGCACCACTCGTTTGATTGCCATTAGTAACTTTAAATGTTTTTCTAAAACCTAAAGTATATGGTGTTGTACCACTAGCAACATCGCCTTGAGATTGAGTAAGTCCTTCATCATGTCCACTATAACCAAATAATATTCTATCGACAGTTTGATAACCTTGTGAAGTAGTTGATGTTCCACGTTGAGCCACTCTAAAATCTCCGTTAATTACTAAATTTTTATTGGTTCTGTTTGTAAGATTGGCAGTACACGTTCCATCAGTATTGTTGACGGTAATAGCAGCAGCACTAGCTCCTACCCCTTTTATTGAATTTACCTTGATCTCTGACATAATTTAATCTCCAAATAATGCTGTAAGTTCAGCATCAGTAAGTCCTAAAGCCTTCAATTTAGCTTTAGCTGAAGCAAAAGTGGTTGATTCTGTAGTTTGTAACTCAGCAAGTTTTGTTTCAATGTCACTTTTAGAGATAGCAGAAGTACCATCAAGCCAAGTTATATTATCTAAAGTACCAGAAAACTTTGCGTCTGGATTAATTGCTTTTACAGCATCAGGCCAAATAAAATTTTTCATTATGCTAAAATCTCCGCAGCTAACATAAAAGATGTCGTATTAGCCCTAATCGGTACAGCATTATAAGAAGAATTACCAGAATTTTTATACCGAACTTTATAAGTAACCGCAGACCCAAAATTATCTTGAGTATCTACAAAACCTAAAGTTTGGCTAACACATAAATTTGAATAAGTATGAGCCAAACCTAAATTTTGACCCGACAAATCGCCAGATGAGCCACCCGATACATTTCTTTGTATATTTAAAACACAATTAGTTCCGCTATTAGTAACTCTTGAACCATTGCAGAAAGCAATGAGAATTATTTTTGACCCTGCTGCGGAAGCTGAAATAGTTACATCTAAACCTGTATCTTGATAACTTGATGAAGAACTTGAAATGTCAGATGAAGTTTCAAATATATCTGTAACGATCTGGCCTAATTTTCCAAGTGCTGCGGTGGCTGTAAGCAAAGCTGCATCTGCGGAATCTGGAAGAGTAAACACCCTGTTGTTACTAGATGAAGAGGGTGCTTGTATGCTGAAAGACCCACCACCTGATGCTGCGTTTAGTTTAATCTTTGCTGTCATTTATCCAGCCTCCAATGCAGCGACTTTTGTTTCTAATACTTCAATTTTAGCAACAGCTTCCTGTAATGCAGCAGTAAGTAAAGGTACAAGTTTACTTTGATCTATTCCTTGATATTTAGGTACAGTTTCTTTTACATCTCCAATACTTTTACCACTAGGTATTTCATCATCATCTCTATATAAAACATCTTCTGTTTCATCTTTCGTTCCTGTTACAGCTTCTGGAACTGCTGTTACTTCATGTGCAAAAAATCCATCAACAGTTGTAGTAGGATCAACTTTCCAATTAAATCTATACGGCTTTAATGTTTTTAATCTTATAATCCCATCAGATATTGGAACGTTATTTTCTTTTAGACGATAGTCAGAACTTGTAGCAAAATTTGTTGTATTATTACCATTAGAATTTATTGCACCAACAGTATTACCGCCACTATCTATAAAAACCATCATTGGGGCAAAAGTTGAACCTGACGCTCGAACGTGTTTAACAATTAAAGCAGCCCTATCATCGACAGTATTGTAAAGGAAACTAGCACAATTATTACTAGCTCCTTGAGCTCTAATATGAAGTTGTGGCTCGCCAATACGAGTGCTACCAGTATCTCCTATCATTAATGCACCAGTAGAAGTTCTAAGACGCATACGTTCTTGTGTTTCAGTTATAAACTGCATTGATGTTGCGTTATGGTCGTATTTAATTTGTGCTACATCAGCATCATTTCCATCACCAAATAAAATTCCAGAAGTGCCAGTACTAGCAGTCAAAAATTGTAGATAATTTGTTCCTGATCTTTCTAATACAATTTGTGCAGAGCCATGAGGTGCTACTCCAGTATCAGATACTTTTACATGAAGTAAATTTGCTGGTGAAGATTCTCCGATACCTAAATTTCCAGAACTATCTACAGTTGCTCTAGTTATTCCACCGGTGTTTATATTGACAGTATCAGATGCAAATGATAATCCCGTATTTGCGTCAGTACCAGCTATGGAAGCTGCACTCGCTGATCCATCAACCCCAGAAATACCAGTAGTGCCATTAATGTTTAAAGCCATAATTAAAGAATAACAAGTAAACTGCCAGAAGGCACGGTCACAGTAACACCACTGTTTATAACAGGGCTTACTGTGTGTGCATTTTTTCCTGATGTTATCGTATAATTTGTTGTTACGTTAGTGTCCGATTCAAAAAATACTTCATCATTACCCCCTCCCGTAGCTCCAGCACCGCCTCCCACAGCAGTAAACTCAGATCCGTTATATATTTCAGCAGAAGTTGTCGTACTATTGAATCTAAAGTCTCCTGTTGATGGCGAACCAGGTCTTTGTGCAGTAGTTCCAACAGGTATTTGTAAAGCTGTTGTGTAATTATGTATAACATCTCCAGTAAATGTTGCTCCTGCAACTGGAGCTAGACCTAAATTTGCCTGTGTAACATTACCAATCTCGATGTATCCATTATTTGCTGCATTTCTTATTTTGAGAAGATTAGATGTTGTATTAACTGATAACTGGAACGCAACCTGTGTACCGCTAGGATCTGCTGATCCACTATTTAAACTCTGTATGGCAGCAAAAACATTATTAAGGTCAGTTCTTACGGCAGAGCCTGTGCCATTATCAATTACATAATTTGCAACTTGTGCCATTTAAAAAATCACCTTGTGCATATTCTACCCTCCTTTACCAAATCCGACAGCCTGATAAGTAAAATTTCTATCAATCGATGCATTTGATGAATTTTTAAAGTGTACAGTAAATCCAGTACCAGAAATACTACTTACTTCAAAGTAATCTCCTGATGCCATATTTTGAGCATTAATACCAACAGAGGGTAGATTGGAATTTGCTCCAAGCAAAGAAGAAGTACCAACAAAAAACGGATTAGTAAACGTAACAGCCTTTGCACCTGCTCCGCTTGCAATAACGTTACCTTGTTCTGTTCTTCTCTGTAAAGATGCTGTATAACCTAATTGTAATACCTTTATATCTTGGGCAACATCATTACTTGTGAGTTTTGCTCTAAATTGAAATCCTCTGCCTTTATAAGTTCCATTTGCAAAAGTCTGAAAGTCAGTATAGGTAGGAGATCCAGAAGGGTTATCTTGTGTAACTCTTACTAACATTTCAGCATTAACTTCTGTTGCTGTTGCTCCATCAAAGTCTGTAATATCATCAATTAAACCTCTAGAGTCAAATAAATCTGATGGATAGAATCCTTCTGTTAAAAAATGACGTTTTAAATCAAGACTAAATACACCACCTAAATCTAAAGTATCTCCGCCAGCAGTTCCTCCAAAATCATAAGTGCCTTCAGAAACGATCCCACCAAAGTCATCTAATGAACCAACAGCATCAAAATCTGTAATGTCATCAAAATTACCGCCACCAACTAGGTTAATTGTGTTTGTAGTTGCATCAAAAGCAACATTGTTTTTTGTTCCTTGAAACTTAGGACTATCAGTATCTTCTCTCCTAGTCTTTGTTACAAGTGGTGCTAAATTATCTGGCAGTTCAAGAATTACACTTGTTTCACCTGCACAAAATCTATTGCCATCATCTTGAAATTTTAAAATATATTCACCCTCAAGGTAAGGAACTTCTGCTGTTGTTGTATTACCAGCTAATGCTTGAATTAAATCAGTACTATTTGTAAATGTACCAGTACCATCAGTTAAAGGTGAATGCCTGACATAGACTCTTCCTCCATGTGTAACATCTAAATCTGTAGATAAGTTCCAACGTAATCTTACTAATTTTTCATTTATTGGCTCGGCAGATAATCCAGTAACATTTGATGGTAATGCAGTTTTTCCAACAGCATTAAATGTTAGGTCAGTAGATGTAGCACTTGTTTGTAAAGCAGTATTAAAACTAAAAACTTGTATCTCATATGTACCAATATCAGTATTAAATATTTCAAAATCTGGCGATGATACAGTTGTAGATACAAAGTTACCATTGTTAAATCTATAATTAACCTGATACTGCGTTACACCTACTATTGGCTGCCAACTAATAATTAGTTTAGAAACTGCCTGATTATTTATAGTTACTAATTTTTCTTCTGCTTGTAATGCATTAGGTGGATCTTTTAGTTCGTTTAATATTGATACTGTTCTTGTTGGTAATGTAGATCCATCTTCTATAAATGCATATTTTTCATTAACGTAAGATAAAGCTGTAATCCCATAATTAACACCATCTTCTTCTACTGTTACTACTCTAAATTTTTGTGCTTGCACTGTATCATCTTGCAGTAACCAAACAGTATTAACATTTGGTGTTTGCGAAAACGCAGAAGATACTGTAACAACTGCACCACTTACGTTAGTAACAGATCTTGTTTCTACTGTGCCATCAGGCAGTATTACACTAAGTGTAGGATTATTTGTTGTAGGTAAATCTGTCGCAGCAGAGTCATCAACAGTGATTTGTGTAGTTGTAGCAGAACTAACTCTTCCACCTCTTCTTAATCCAGAACGTACAGGATCAGCTATTTCTATTACAGCACCAGGTCTTACAACAACACCAGAATCTATAGATGTACTAAATGTGCATACTTCTGACTCATTTTGCTCAATAAACAGTAAAGTACGCCCTAATCTGGCTGCTTGACCACGAGATGTACACGCAAATGCCTTAACTTGCTTAATAATTACACCTAGTTTTGCAATAGCAGCAGTATCTTCTACAACCTCAAAATCTACCTCCTGACTATCCATATTAAAATACGATACAGATATAACAGTGTTTCTAGTTTTTAAACCACTACCTGAGTAACTAAATCCATCTTCTGTTACGTTAGCAAGATTAAATAAGTAACTTGCATCTTTTGGGCTATCTTGTGTTAACTGTATAGTACCCGCTGACCATATAGGCATACATCTCATTACACCTGCAAGATCATTTATTAAGTCATATGCCTCACCAGAACTTTGTATATTTACATTGCAACTAAATCTAGCTTCCTGACCACCTAAACCATCACTGACAAGAGTATTAGCAAACTTACTTGCAGTGACGAAAGAAAATAAGTCAAGAGAACTATCAGTTATATGATTACCAAATCCATATCTTGTATCTGTAAGAAGATCTAAAAGAATCATGGCAGGGCATGAACACCATTGTGCAGCACCCATAACGCCATTAAATATATATCCAGTTGGATAAATTATACGACCAGTTGCACTGTCTACTGTAGGTGTACCAGAACTGTTTGCACCTGCCCCTGGTATCCTTACTTTTATTCCTCTAATCCTAAACTTTCTTGTAGGAATAGAACTAAACTGCATAGAATCTAGTCTTACAGCCGCATATGCACTATTTGCATATGTAGAAGCATCATCTATTATTTCACCAAAACTAATCCACTGAAACGTATCTTGTAATCCTGTTGTTGTGCTGTCAGCAGTAATTCTAGATACTCTAATATCTACAGGAAAAGCACCAGTAAGATTTACTCTATAATCTCTTTGATATGCATCAGCACTTCTACCTGTAATTGTGTCTGTAATTACATCAGTAAAACCACCAGAGTTATATTGTACAGATATTTTTAGCTGTACACTTGTACCTAACAAATCACCTTTGTCTGTAGCTTTTTGTAGCTGCGGAAAACTTATAGTTACGTTAACTGCATCTACATTTGTATTAGATATCTGTCTAGTAACAGGTGTAGATTGCGTAACGTTTACACCTACAGATGTAACAGAAGAACTACTCTCTATACCCTCAACTTTTGTTTGGTTTGCTGTGCCAAATCTTGGATTAAATGTAACGTCTTGAAAATTAAAATCTGTTGTAACTGGATTAGCAGAATTAGCAGAAGCTTTGAGGACAGGTGTATCGTTTAAAAATACATCTTTTAGTGCAGCATTATTATAAGCACTTGTGCCTTTTGTTCTACCTTCCTTTGATGCTGTTGCAAAACCTTCTATCTCACCTTCTGATAGTAAATCAAGAAAAGTAGCAAACTGCCTAGAATGCAGAGTATCAGGTGTTCTAGTTGGCTGCGGTGGTGGTGGAGGTGAACCTCCTCCTCCTGATCCTCTTATAATTTTTTTTGTCATGCCTGTACCTGCTGAGTATCTACTGCACCACTAATAACAACTGATCCTGTAATAATCTCACCATAAACTATAGGAACTGGCGTACCTGCTCTTGATGTGTTTTGTGTACCAGAAAATTTATATGACAAACGAGGATCTGTTTCGTTATCAAATTCTTTCATTTTTGGCAGAGGAAATAACATTTCTGATACACCACTTATAGTTAACATCAAACCAACACCTGCCATTGCTTTTGTAAAAAACCCTACTTTGGCAAAAGATCCAGCAGCACCAAATAAACCTTGAGATAGACCTACATTACCTGCTGCTACTGGCATAAAAAACGCACCTGCTATTAAGGCTGCACCTAATAATATTTTACCAAAACCACGACCAGCACCAGTAATAACAGGCACAAAATGTATATCCTCTTGACCTATAGGATTTTGTAATTCTTTATCATCAAGTACATAGTTACCAACTTTTACTTGGTAATATTTAGGATTCATATATCCTTCTATATGCGGAAAATTATGTAATAAAAAACTAACTGCTTTAGCTAAACTATCTACCTGTACATCAAATTCTTTGTGTCCTACAAAATCAGCAAGATCGCCATATAGTTTTATTTTACGCAACATAACGATACCTCCCTCCTGTACATTTTAGTAACCATTGAGAATATGGTTCTCTACAAGATAGTCTATCGGTTAAATGATGTAAAACATCATCTCCTAAAAAAATAGCTACATGATTTAAACCAGGAGATCCAATAGACATAAATAATAAATCACCTATTTCTAATTTTTCATCTTGTCTAATTTCTCTAAAACCAGTTCTCCATGCACAACTTTCAAACATAGGATTTAAAATAAATTGTTCTGGTGTTGCAGGTCTATCCCAATCTCTAAGGTTTATATTTTTTTCTTTTTTATACCAATCTCTTACTAATGACCAACAATCAGTAACACCCCATACCCAGGGTCTACCTAATAAAGGTGGCTTAAATCCACAAGGTTCACAATATCCCCATTGTTCTGTTTTTGGATTAACAATATGCCATGGAAGATTGCTTTGTTCGCAACTAATTTTATCTGCCTCACTAGGTGTAGGTGGTGTGATGGGGTGACTATGTATAACAGCAGTAATATCACCTGTGTTGTCTGCTTTTATGTAATCCTCTGGGTCGATGATGAAACATTGATGATCTGTCATAGATAAATTACGACAAGGAAAATATTTTTCTTTACCTTTAATATTTATAAGCAAACCACATGATTCTTTTGGATCTTCACGTTTTGCATGAAGTAATGCTTTATATTTCCAAGTCATGCAATAAATGTACCAATAGAAGGAAACTCACTTCTTGTACATTGTCTTTTTGGCGCACGAATACCTGCTAGATCGAATACTGCTGCTAATTCAAATTGCACTGCATCTCTATTTTCTGATGACTTTCTGTCAATTTTATATATCTCTTTTGGAAACTCTGCGGTTGGATCTGGTGTTCCTAATGGATTTACCTGTTGAGTTGTAGTGGTTGTAGTATCTTGTGTCGTTGTATTTGGGTCATTCATGGTGATTGTATTACCCATCCCATTACCATGAACTGTACAATAATATCTCAAATCATTTGGAGCAGAAGGATATGCAGGTTGATAAGTTACAGTAGCACCTGCATTACCAGCAGTACCAGATACAATTGTTGTCTGTGATCCTCCAGCATCAGATTTTATTGCTAAAGGATGTCCACTATTTGAAGAATCTGATTGGTCAAAAATATATGTAGATCCTCTTTTCATTGTGATTACAGGATTATTTACACCATTAATCCTAAAAATATTGCCACTTCCAGGATTATGTACAGTTACTGTATATGTAACAGATTCTGCATCTGCTGGATCTGCAATAGTTTCCGTAGTAGTAGTGCTTGTTGTTGTTATAGGAAAATTAACAGCATCTAAGTAACGTGCAAG
>VTLG01003810.1_pt1 | contig 12096 bp, 24 predicted proteins | sample 4694571 | NCBI WGS metagenome assembly VTLG01 (sample SAMN12604809, study PRJNA352737) | marine metagenome | biome: ENVO:00000447; feature: ENVO:00000209|ENVO:00000569|ENVO:01000036; material: ENVO:00002151; isolation source: viral sequences binned using virsorter ... | reverse complement strand
CTCGTGATATAGCCATGTTTTTTCTCCTATTCTAACTATTATATACCGTTATTTTTAGCGTTATACAGGTGCTCATTGATCATGACAACAAAGTTCAAGTTGGCAGCGCCAATTGTACTGTTCTCTATCTCAGTTGAGATACCTGTTACTTTTATTTGAGCCGTACCAGTTGTAGATGTGCTGTGATTTAGTTCCGACTTAGAAACATTATTCGCAGAATCTCCAGCTGTTACTTCGATGTTGAAATTCTTGAACACATCTGTCTGCGCGTGCGCAGAAGTTTTGTTCGATTGAATCTCAAATCTTTCGTACGGGTCATCAGCCACGAAAGCTTTAATATCACTAGCCGCGATTGTACCCGGATAATGATTAGCAAACGTAGGCTTGCTTGTTGTTGGATCAGTATAAAAAACCCCGTTGAGTGATCCAAGAAGGAAAGCTTCAGAAGCTGCAGCTTGGTGAATTGTACCTGCTGCTGTTGCTGAAACCGCATCTTGGAAGAAGATTTTAGTAGTATCACCAGATGATATACTATACTCCCCTAAACCCTGGTTGTCTCTATTCTGACCAACTTTGCCGATAGCTCTTAAGCCAAAGGCAGCGTCTTTGTTAGTTTTTGCCATAGAGGCCTCCTTATAGTTGTACCTGCCCTTGCGGGCCTCCAGTACGGGTTTATGTTATCTCGATGGTTTGTGAATTCCTAATTAGGATTTCTTTGAGCCACCAAAAGTAACACGCGATTGTCTATCAATATTGATAGGCATGCTTGGGTGCTCTTCCTTCATAAGATCGTTATCTGCTGCTTCGACTTTTTCCGCATGCTGTTTAGCATAGTACTCTTGTCTTTGTTGCGCGATCTCTTCTGGTACCCTAGCGAGCACTAGGCCGCCAACACCGATTGTCCCCTTATATTTTCCGTCCTCTACAATTGGAAAGTCTGAATCTGGATATTCGTCAGCTCTCACTAATTCGTATCCTGATCTTATTCTTCCAGCGACGTTTTTAGTGTCTTGGAATCCTAAGGATTCAACTCTTATCCATCTGTGCCTAAAACCTGTAGGCGCAGGGGGCGCATCTAATGCTGATGGTGGAGTCCAGACTTTTTTCTGAGCTGTTTTTTCTCTAGTCTGACTCGCACGAGAGGTTTTCTTTTCATTATTATTTTCCATATGCTTAAGCCTCCTTCGTGATGTTTAATTGTTTCGCATATTCTTCAAGTGGCACACCTAATTTTTTAGCGATTGCTACCTGCGATGGTGTGAGCCTCACAGTTTTGCGACCTGATCTTGTACTTCGCTTCGCTGAAGCTACTGTCTGTACTGGCTTGGTCGTTTCTTTTTCAGCCGTATCGCTATTATTACCAAACTTATGCGGAAATTCAAGTCTTATTCTCTTATCTATTTCCGAATAATATTCGTCACTTGATGGATCAAAACCTTCATTTGTTAATTTTTGATGTAGATCAAATGCAGTATAAGTCATTGCAGTATCCTGTCCAAACCAAGAGTTTTTCTCACTCCATGCTTCGGCTTTTGGATCTGGAGTTCCTCTAGCTGCTGTTTGTCTATTTAAATTAACTTCAGGTTTTTTCTCCGATTGTTGTTTTTCATAAGCTTCCTGGGCTATTTTAGTTTCAGCCAATTTAGCTTTTTTGTATCCTAACTCAGATATAGAGGCTAAAGCTTCTGCTTCAGCTGTTAGATCATTTGCTTCTCTAGCGGCTGCAAGTTTAGCTTGCGCAGCTGCTACACCTGATGTGATACTTTCTTCTGTGACAGCAACAAAATCTGGTTGCAGTTTGGAAAGTTTACTCTCTGCATCTTTTTGTTTTTTTAAAACAGTTTGAGCATAAGTTAAAGCTTCATCTTTTTGTCGTTCAGCTTCTCTCCATTTTTTTGTTAACTTAGCAATTCTTTTTTGAACGCTATCACTGTATTGTTCTAATTCTGTATCGTCTTTCTTTTCTTCAGTTACACTTTCTGTTTTAATCTCTGGCTTTTCTTCAACCACGGGTCTTACTGCCGGTTCTTCACCTGCAGCTTCTTTCTGTTCTACTATTTCTTCCTCTTGTGTTTCAGGTACATCGACGTCCATCGCTGGACCGGAAGTATCGAGGTCAACTGTTTTTTTCAGATCGTCTGTATCTGGCATAGTTTTCTCCTTCTATGATTAGTATTGATGAAGTATATCTTCGGGGTTATCTATAGTAGCCAACACTTCATCGTCATTTAGCAAACGTACTTCACCCCCGTCAATTTGAATTCTTGATCCTGCATAACGAGCAAATAAAACCCAGTCTCCTGTTTTACACCAAGGACCCTCCGGATATCTATTTTTATCATTATAACAATCTGGACCTTGTGCTAACACAAGTCCACATGTAGAACCAACTTGTTGTTTTTCTAAAGTTTCTTGTCCAAAAATAATTCCACCCTTAGATTTTTCTTTCATCTTAAATGGTAAAATTAACATACGCCACCCAGTTGGTCTTGGTAGCTTTTCAGATTCTTTAGTTTTTAAACGCTCGTAAGCGTCAACTTCTTTTTGATTCTTATCTTTATTTTCTTTGTCATACTTTTCTGCCAAAGCGTATTTAACTTTTGGTGTCGAGTTTGATGACTGTTCCTTTTTCATCTTTTTGCTCCTTTTCATTTAGCAGGTTAGAGATTTCCTGTAAAATTTTTAAACACGTATGTGCTTGTCCTAGCATATACTTATATTTTTCCATATTGTCAACTGTACCAGACATCATACTTTCTCCAATGTTTTGGTATTCGTCTTTTAATATTTTTTGTAGTCTACTTATTACTACGAGTTCTTCTGATAGCATCTTTGCCTTTCTTAAAAATTGCAGCGACTTTTGATTTACCCATAACTTTGGCTCGCTGTTCTCCAACAGTTAAAATTTGTATTTTCCTAGCAAACGGTTTAGAGACTTTTTTAACTTTCGCAACAGTTTTCCTCGCATCCGTTGGCGTTGCAAACTTGATTCCAACAGTGTCTTTTGGGTTTTCATCAGTGTAAAGCCTTCTACCACTGCCTTTAGGTTTTTTTCCTGTTCCTTTTTTTGGATCCGCCACTTAATACTCCTTTCAATGTTTTAGCTTGAGCAGCATGAGTCTTTGATGCTTTTTGCAAACCTTTCATAACTTTTTTTATTTTAACTTTTGCTTTTTTCATATTTTTCCTTCCAATATTTTGCTCTCTCTAATTGTCTAATTCTATAATCTATTTTGTCTAGTCCTAATATTTTTTTAAAAAAATCTATTAACATTTCCATCTTCTTCTAGCCTGTCTTAATCTTGAATTAGGATCTTTAGCAGCCTTTGGAAATTTTTTCATTTGCCCTGCACTACGAGCACAAAAGCTCTTTCTACGTTTAGCATCTTTAGATCCAGGTTTTACTTTACCTGTTACTGCTGTTTTTAATTTAGAACCTGGGTTAGCTCTTCGATAAGCAGCCACACCAGCCTTAGTCATTCCGGCACCTTTTTTAGTGGCTCGAAAATTTTTTTTATTTCTTGCCGGCATTTTATCTTGAGTTCTCATTACGATATTTTTGGCATTCTAAAACCAGGATTAGAATAATATTTTGCGTAAGATTTATTTCCTACTTTTACTCCTCCTAGATCTCCAGATACATAACTTCCAATATAATCTTTTTGTGCTTGTCTAACCATTGCATCTCCACCATTTGCTTTCTTAGTTCTCTTTGCAAATGTTTTGACGTTAGTTGGTTTACCGCCCACTCCTTGAGCTACTGCTCTCTTTCGTTTGACAGCACTCGCCCTTTGCGAGTCGCTCATCCGTGTGGCTTTTGCAAGTGGGACGCATTTTGGATACTTTCGTTTCGCATCGGCTTTTTGTTTTGAACGGCCACATTTTGCGAATGAACCATCCTTTTTCTTGGAACCAATATCTACCCATTTTTGTTTAAACCATTTATCAAGACCATTTTTTGCCATTAGTAATATTTAGTTTTTTTTCTTTTATTAGATAAAATTGCTCCACATCCTTTTGCAATTTTGCCACCATTTTTTGCAGTGACTCTTCCACCTTTAGATTCTTCTTTTCTTAATCCAAAATTATCTATTTTAGGTTCGTCTCCATAAGCAGCTTGTTTTAAAAGCTTATTTAATTTATCACCTCTAGTTTTTTTTCTAAGAAATTTAGATTTTTTATCTTCTACTTTTCCTTCTTTTTTAGCTTTTTCTAATTGTTTTAATAAATTTTCTGAGCTCATTATACCTCCACCATCATAGTCATATCTTCATCAACAATTAATCCACCGTCAGCTGCTGGTTTACGTCCTTTAAAATCTTTTCGTTTTACACCAGACGGATCTTTAATTTTACCTGCACAAATTTTACTAGCGTATGCATTAGCATATGCCGACGGGTAAACTTTAAATTTTCGCTTCGCTGCCGATTTTCCTCTAGGACATAGTTTAGTCATTATTTTTTTCTCACCGTTTGTTTTGCTCTTTTAAAGTCAGATGCTTTTGGTGCACCCTTTGCACCTTTCTTTCGCATCTTACCACCACGTTTTCTTTTAGCATGGATGTTAGCGTATAAACCTGGACCTGCCATTATGCTTTACCTCCACGTCTAAAAAATTTTTTTCCTTTCAAAGCCTCCAAACGTGCAGAAGGCTTTGCAGGTTTCTTTTTCTTCTTACCCTGTTGAAGCATTTTCAACATTTTCTGAAGATTTTTTTTACTAGACATTATCTATTGATCTTGCCTTTTTTCTTCATCTTAGAACCAAACTTACCGTAAGACTCATCTCTTGAATCTTTTAATTGTTTTTTAGTTCTTTTCTTTTTGATTCTCATTGCGATAGACTCATCTTTTCTATCTTTGTAACCTTGTTTCATTTTTTTCTTTTTCACAGAACCACCTTTTTTCATCATTGTTCCGCCTCTCATTCCCATATCAGGTGAATAAAAACCAGACTCTTCATCTTTACGAGCTTTACCAGAAATCATTTTTCCGCCGCCCATTTTCATTGCACGTCCACCAGCTCTTAAAGCCATTCTTGGTTGTGCCACTTGTTTATTAAAGTATCTATTTGCCATTATTTTTTACCTCCGTTTCTAAATATTTGTGTACCCTTTATACCATAAATACTCGCCACGACAAGGATCCACAAATTAGTAAACCATGACGGGAGCTGTGAGAACATGTCAAAAAATAATTTGACTTTGTCCATTGCCGTCGGATCATCCGATACGACTGCCCAGGCCAGCACCAACACGGGCAAACTTAAAATTATGAGAACGGCCTCGTCCTTCCAGTCCGATTGTCTAGCTTCTAACAGTTTTCCCTGGTATTGTTCCTCACCCTGGGCCATCTTAGTAGCATGCATCAACTGGGCTTCTGACATAGCCATTTTAGTCTTCTGCTTGTTAGCATAAATTTTACTTCCTGCAGAGACGGCTAATTTAATTGCCGACAACCACATGTTAGTACCACTTAGCTGTTTTCTTTTTGTCCTTAAGCATTCTTTTAGTTCCTCTAACTTCTGTTTCATCTCCAGTTGGTATGTAATTTCTTGGCATACCGTCTGCAGTTGTTACAGATCTAGGATCTAACTCAATATTTTGAGATGGAATACCTATTTCTTCAGACTCTACAAAAAATTTATCGTTTTTTGCCATTTTTCCTCCTATTTTTACTTATACCAGCTCTGTTTAAAGCTATTGCAATCGCTTGTTTACGATTTTTTACTTTTTTATCAGAGCCACCAATTTTAAGAGTTCCTTTTTTGAACTCTTTCATAACCTTTTTAACCTTTTTTTGACCTTTTGTCATTTTCTTTTCTTCTTCATTCCATTTTTAGGCTTTTTAATTACACCTCTTGCAATTAAAATGTCTTTTTTAGTAATTTTTCCGTCACCTGACATATCTGGAAAAGATTTTTTCTTTTTCTTTACCTTCATTTTCTTTTTCATCATCTATTTTCTCCTTCATATTTTTCTATTTCAATACTTGGCATCATTTTATCTACATTTGGTATAGATTTGCTCAAGATTGTTTTTTCGATTGATGTATTAGCTCTTAGTTTTGCTAATTTTTCGTTTTGATCTAGTTTTTCATCTGTGCTTTGTTGGTTCATCATTGCCTTCATACGATCAAGATTAATTTTTTCTTGTCCTTCTGTTTTTTTACGTTGATTATCCATAGCTCTAAGATCTAATTCTCTTGCTCTTAACTGTGCAACTGGGTCATTACCAAAACCAGATGTAACTTCTCTTTCTTCTTTTAAGAATTCAGTCATCATCTCTGCAATCAAGACAGCTTTTCTAGATTCAATTCTTTGTTGCATCTCTTGTGCCTGCATCTGCATCTGTGGATTCTGCATCATCATCTGTAGTTGTGGTAACTCTTCTCTAAACTCTAATTCAATCTGTTCTTGAGCCATTAAACTAATATGTTCAAAAATATTTTTTTCCATAGCAGCTGTAACCATTGGATTATTTCTTGCAATGTTAGTTGCCATAAAATTTAAATGCGAAGTAATGTGAGCTCTATGATCTTGACCAGGGAAAGCTTGAAAAGGTTTACCACTTAGAGCCATGATGTTTTCTAAACTTGGATCTAATGGTGTTGGTGCTTGTGGTTTAACAAGAAGCTTATCAATATCTTTTACACCTAAAGCTTCATACATATTTCTATACGCAGCATACATATTATGCATTTGTGGATTTGATGTTGCCAGCTGCAACTCTGTTTGTGCGAGGGAAATACGCTGAGTTTGTGAAAAGATGTTGGGATCAGCAACTGGCACTATATCTACTCTATCGTCAAAGTCCTGTTGTTTAATCATTCTTTGACCCCCAACTACGTCATACGGATATTCCGGAGGTAGATATAACTTGAATACTCTTGCTAATAATCTGAATTCTTGTTTAAGAGCAGAGTAAATTCTTTTGTGAATAGCAGACATTGTTCTGCTTCCTCGTTCTAATAATGCAACTGTTGTACCAACAGCAGCTTGTTGGTTACCATCACCAACTTGTAAATCAGCAATCGATGCAAATCTTTGACCTGCATTAACTACGATACCCATCAAGTTTAATAATGTAGCTGATGGCTCTTTGAAAGGCAGCATCATAAATGAGTCTTTTAAATTTCCACCCGGTGCATCTACATCTCTAAACTCACCTGGTTGAATTGATTGCGCGTCATCTCTAATTCTAATGCCACGCATTTTAAAACCTGCGGGTAAGTTGGAAAGTGTACCCGCATCCAATAATTGACGAAGAGCTGCTGTTGCAGTTCTAGACAGACCACCAATCATATGGATGAGACCGAAGCCATAGAAACCTAACCCAGGTAAAAATTTAAAGTGGGTAAAATACGGAATCTTAGTTTTAGTTTGATCTCCAATTTCATAATTTCTTCTAATAGATAAAACCATTCGTGTAGCTAATTCTATTGTTACGATGTATGGAATTTTTATTCCTGAAGGCTCACCTGTTTGTTGATCTTGATCTTCAAAACCTTCTAGATCTAAATTAACATGACATTCTAATATTGTATAAATATCTTCGTCTTGAGATTTTCTTTGTCCTTCAAGTTCTCTTTCTTTTTTCTCTACATCGTTTTCTTCATAACCTGGTGTACCAAGTTCTATGTCTCTATAGAAACCTGCAACCTGTTGTTTTCGTAAATCGTTTTTAGAAACTTTTAACCGGTGAATGACTGCCTCCGCATCTTCTAATGAGGTAGCTGAGTACGGGACAATCAAATCATCTGCCGGCACAAACTTTGATACTGCTCTTTTTTCAAGCTCATCGTAATAAACTTTTTTAAACGCTGAACCTGCGAGAGGGAGATAAAAGAGCAAAGAATCAAAGTCGGGCTCATAGTCTTTCATTTTTTCCATGAGCTCGTAATTCATGTAATCTTTGACACGTTCTGCTTGTTGTGCTTTTTCTTGATTAGGTGCACCAACGACTTGTGTTCTAACTGGTCCGTTGGCTGGTAATAATTCTTTGTAAGCTAAAGCTTGAAACTGTGTAACTGCTTCTGCAAGAACTGGGTGAGTTGCACCACTTGCACCTTGAAACGGTTCTGTTCGCATGTCGTATTTAAATCCTAAAAGATCTAAACCTTTTGTGTATGATTGTTCCCAATCTTTTCTTGATGCGTTATACTCGTTATACTTACCGGTAAGGTCACTTCCTAATTCGTTTAATATTTCGTCTGGTAAAAATTCTGCTAAGTTTGCGTAGTGCTCGTCACCACCTTCTGGTGATGCTGCGTTAGGATCAAAATCTATTTCTACTGATCCATCTTCCTGTTCTTCTATCTCAACTGGTCCTGGTGCTTGTTCCTGTGCTTCAACAGAAGTTTCTACTGCTTCACTAATTTCTTCTTCACCCGGTACTTGAACCGAGCCCCTTGGACCTTGAGTTAGGGACTTGTCTATTTTGTCTGCCATTTTTTATTTTCTCCAACTTGACTGTTTTAACAGTATTATAATTAATATTCAACCCTTGAGGCGTGGGCCCTGACTTAGGCGGCAACAGGTGAGTTTTAGGATAAACGGTCATTTAGTTTCCTCTCTAACCTGTCTTAAAGCTTCACTTATAGCAGAATCAAGGGTCATATCTGTTCTTAAATCATTTACTATTTTATTAAATTTGTCTTGTGTTGGCTTATCCTTATACTTTAAATATTTTTTTGCATAGTCACCACTACCTGTAAATTTATCTTCACGCTCAATAGTTCCAATACCTTCAGGTACAACTTCACGTAATCTCTGTTTCTGTGCTCTGTCTTGAAATTGAAATTTTAAATCTTGTACAACTTTGATTGCTTCATCTACGGTAAACGTATCATCATTGAGTCCTTGTTTAGTAAATTTATTTAAGGCAGATTTAATATCTGCAGTTGGTAAAGCTCCGTTATATAATGCTCCTACATATATTTCTGCTTTGTCTTTAAACTTGTCTAATGTGAAAAGGTCTAAACCTTTTGTAGTTGTATCTACCTGCATAGATTTTGGTGGCTCTACAATATCTTCTGAGCCATCTGCTAAATGCACACGGCCACCTGTAGCTCTAAAGTTTTCTCTACCTCCACCTTTTCTACCAACTCCTGATGCCATTCTCATGTAATCTCTGAGAGATTTTTTACCACCACTGTTTAAATAATATTTATAAGCTTTCATCATATTATCAAAAGCTTTATCTTCTGCAGATGCAAAATCTATTTCTACTACCCCGTCTGATCCATCAGACAAAAAAGTTCTACTAAGTGTTTCAGCGTTTGCTTTTGATTTTAATTTTTGGGCAGTTGTAGGTGATTCGATGTACGAAGTTATCGCCTTCCCGTAATCAGCGATTTTCATGTTAAGCTCCTAGTATTCCGGCTAATCCTCCACGGGCTAAATCTACTGAAGCTTGTCCTCTTTCTAATCTTAAAAAATCATCTATGTCCATGATAGGCATTCCAGGTTTTTGCTCATTCATGTCGTACTTGTATTTTTCATACATTTCAATTTCTTCGGGATCATATTTACCTGGCTCGTAACTAGCTAAACTTACATTGTCTGTGTTGGATTTAGCTCCACCGCCAGACATCATTTCTTCCATGTAAAATTCTTTTATCTCTTCTAGAGATCTTGGTCTTCTTCTTCTTTTCTTAATAAATTCTTCAACAACTTCTTCGATTCTAATATCCATGTTGCCTGATGCTAGTTGCATGACGCCTTCTTTTTCCATAGGTCTACTTCCTTTTAAAGTCTTTTCAAGATCACCGATTGGATCCATTTCAACTTCTTTGATTTTTATATTATTCCTTTTAATGTAATCAGTCAAGGATTCTCCTGCCTCGACTCCTACGCCAGAATTATAAGCGTCAATTACATCTTCGTATCGTTCGTATTCCATTAGTAATATGTCCTTTGTTTTTGAACTATAGGTTCATCTATATAGTCTTCAGGGTGAGAAATCAACCCACCTTGTCTAAATCTCATTAACGCTTGGGTCATGGAATCGACTAAATCGTCATGATCTCCGTAAGGAAAAGCAGCACATTCTTCAATTACTTCCTGTGCAAATTCCATTTCTTTGGGCGCCCATATCAGTCCCGATTCAAACATCGGAGAAACTGCGTTAACCCTAGTGTGCTTATCGTTGCCTTTACTAGGTGTAAAATTTATAACAGGTATCCCCATCTTACGCAACTCATAAGTTAGTGGTAGTCCAGATGCCTTACCTTCAATGATAACTGTTTCTGGATTCCAGTAGCCGTATTGTTCAAGCGCTATCCTACGAAGCTCTGGAAACTCGTATCGACCTTTTATCATGTCGACTAAAATTAAATTTGGTGGATCGTCTTCTGATGGACGAAAGACTCCCCATGTCGTTATCGCACTAAAGTCGGCAGTTTGTTTTTTCATAAAAGCTGTATCGTAAGATTGTATTATATGTTCTAGTGGAGGCAGATCTTCGTCCTCCCAAGGTTTCCACCATTCACGTTTTATTAATGCACCTTCTTCTGAAGTTGGGTTCTGCATGTATTGTGCATTCCATTTTGATAGAGGTATAGAAGCTTTAACAGATTCTAAATCTTCTAGTTGCCAATACTCAGGCCACACAGGATCGCCTGAAGGCATGATAGCAGGGAATTCTATTATCTCCCACTGATCTGCTTTGACTTCTTTTTGTGCACTTAACAATCTACCTGTTAAATCTTTTTCATTCCAACGAGTCATAATTACAATAATAGATCCACCAGGTTGAAGACGTTGTCTTGGTCCTGATGTGTACCATTCGTAAGTTCGCTCAAGTGCTTGTGAATTCATGGCGTCTTGTTCAGAGTGCGGGTCGTCAATAATTAAAAGGTCTGCACCTCTTCCTGTTATTGCCGAACCCACACCGGCTGCATAGTACTCACCTCCTTGAGCGGTCTCCCACTTACCAGCGGCTTGTGAATCTTCTCTGAGTTTTGTTTTAAATACTTTTTGATACTCAGGAGAGTCAATAAGAGCTTTGGCCTTACGACCAAAACGCACTGATAATTCTGTAGTGTTAGTAGATTGAATAATTTTTAATTTAGGATTTTTACCAACCATCCATGCAGGTAAAAGATAAGAACCAAATTCTGATTTAGTATGCCTTGGTGGCATATTAATAATTAATCTTTTTATTTCTCCAGATGCAAGTTTATTAAACTTGTCTGCTATTCGTTTGTGATGCGAGCCTTCAATAAAATCAGGCCATACATGTTTAACAAAAGATAGAAAGTCAGTTTGAATTGTATCTTGTTTTTTCTTCTCACCATACTTGTTTGCTAGTAAAGCAAACTCTCTTCTTACATCAGCAGGTAATTTATCTAAGTTCTGTATAAATTTTTCATTCATAAAAATTTTTCCGCAAAATTTTTTTACAAGTATTTTGAAAACTTGCAAAGTATTTTACCACTATCTATTTAAAAAACCTAGCATAAATACGTTGCTCTGGGACCCCTAGTCTGTATACAAAAAAACAATTAATTAAAAATTTTTAAAAGTGGTAACCGGTCTGGTACCTCTATGGTCCCTGGCCCGTAGGGCCAGGGTAGAAAGGTTAATCTAATAAAGTCATGTAAGCTTTGGCGTTAAGCTTACCAAATTTATGTAGACCTTTACGAACTGTATCATAGTCCTCATCCCATTCCGCCTGCTTGATTTCTATGTACAGTTTGTGTTCTTCCGGTGTAAGCATTTCGCTCTCACCTGAATAAGGGTTTGTTGCTTTTATCTTTTCTATCATATGGGATAATCCTATCATATCTGTCTAGTTTCGTCAACCTCTATTTTTGTTTCGGTCCAAGAATGCCAACTATTAGATTGACGTTCTTTTACAGGGTCCAGGATAGGAGTTTCAAGAGCCTCGGTCCTCGGTGCAATGGCTATGATTTCCCTAATGTAAGTATTTGCAAAATCATTATAACAACCATTACTACAAAAATAATCATAGAAGTTTGTATATGGTTCACTATATGGTTTTACCTTACGCGTTCTTAAAACCTTTGAGCCTTTAACACCTCGAACTCTATCCTGTGTATGTTGTTTATGGCACCTTGGTCCATGACACCAATTA
>VTLG01013685.1_pt1 | contig 12097 bp, 13 predicted proteins | sample 4694571 | NCBI WGS metagenome assembly VTLG01 (sample SAMN12604809, study PRJNA352737) | marine metagenome | biome: ENVO:00000447; feature: ENVO:00000209|ENVO:00000569|ENVO:01000036; material: ENVO:00002151; isolation source: viral sequences binned using virsorter ... | reverse complement strand
TTGAAAATGGCATATGTTCAGCATTAGCTTCCCTTTGTAAATTATTCATATATCTTTCCAACCTTTCTCTTGCTTTCTCTTCATCTACTTGTAAGCCTTGTTGAATCCAATTAAAATCATTGCCCATAAAATCTTCAAAATAATTTTCATATCCTTCCAAAGAGTTTTTTTCTAAATATTCAGTCGCACCAGTTCCATAAGGAATACGTGCATGATAATCTTTTCCTGCTTTCTCTATACCATATCTTGTTTCAGATGGGTTTAAATGAATTATTACTGGTACTAAATCTAATCCTTCCATAGGTTCTACTTTAATCCATTCTTTTTTTTCATTATCCCAATCAATACCATTTATTAATTCATACATAGCTCTTGCTCTATGTCTTCCTTCATGATCAGTGACTATATTATGTATTGGATCATAGTCTAAACTTAGCCAAGGCATTTGTTTTCCTTCACGTATTCTGTCTTTAAAAAATGTTATTGTATCTTTATCATAATCAGCAGAAGTTACATTACCCCATCTTTGATTGTGTCCCCACTCATCTTCAGTATATCTAGCAGCAAGATCCAAAAATTGTTTAGAAGTCATTGATGCAAATCTTGCTCTATCTTGATCAACATCTTTTTCTGTACTGTACTGCCAAGAATCTGCTTCTGTTGAAAATGAAGTAGGTTTATCCATTCTTTCATAATACTTTCTCTCATCTTCACCCTTAACCTGTGTATATTTAAGATGTGGTAAAGGAGCATTCCAACTATTTTTCCTACCTTCATTTAGAAATGGTTTAATATGTTCCCAATCTCTCCCTATTGTACCTAAAACCTGTCTTACCCTTTGACCTACTTTATACCTAGCATCTTGAATAGTAGGATTTTCAAATGTTTCAGCCCCCTCGGCATATACAGCTAAACTATAAATATATTCCAATTCATTTATTTCTATTGGAGAAAATCTTTCTAGAACTTCTCTTGCTAATTGTTGATGAGCAGATAATGGCTGTCCGAGATTAGAAAATACAGTATCATATGTAGGTATATTTGTAACTTTATAATCTTTACCAAGAAATTTACCATCTGATTTACTCATTAATGCATCTCTTTGACTTTCAAAAACCCAAATCCAAGGATCATTTTCTACTCCAAACTCTCCTTCTTCTGGCATTATATCTTGTAAATGACTTTGCCAGTCAGGAGAAACATTTTCAGGATCAAATGATCTTCCTTCTAAATCTGCTGTTTCCTTTTCTTTCATATATGCATCCCATAATTTTTTATTTTGTTCAGGTGTAAGTTCTTTTGGTTCTGCATATGGTGGTGAATTAGCCCATGTATCTTCTGGTTTATCTTCTAGTTTTTCTGGTATTACTTCTTTTGGATCAGGAGCAAAATGTCCTTCATTAATTGGATCTTTTTGTTCTAACCCAGTTGGTTCTGCTTTTGGCTGTTGTAATGGCTGTTTAGGAATTTGTGGTTCTGGAGTTTCTACTTCAGGTTCTTTTTTTTTGACTCTTCGTCTTTAACTTTAATTATTATCTTCATCTTCTTCAACCTTTTTTGTGTATCTAATACCCCATGTGTTAACGTTTTTTACTGGGACACCTTTTGTTAGTTGATCTTTACCAGAGATTGCTCTACCTGTCTTTGATAGTTCTGGTATTGTATTTGTATCATAAGCGTTATATTTTGGATTAAATCCTGCACCTTCAGCAGTGTTCATTGCTCCTGTCTGACCACCTTCACCACTGTTACCTTTTTTCTTATCTCCATCTGGTTTTTTCTTTTCATGTTTAAATTGTTCTTTTTCATTTGGTTCTGAACCAGCTTCATAATCTTCTGGTGCATCAAAGTTTGTATCTGTGCTTACACCTACGTGTGGATTACGTGCTGCATTTCCATATGCCCCATGTTCAACATCTGATTTTAATTGTTGTATTCTATCTAATGATGTTTTTAATTTTGTTGGATTTTTTAATTCAGGACTTGTATCTACTCCTTCTGGTGTTATTTGTCTTGCATTAGTTCCTGCTTGTGCTGCACCTCTTGCACCTTCTGATGCTGCGTGTGCTGCAATGTTACCTGTTTGTCTTCCTTGAAGTGTATTTTGTGGTGTTGCAATACCTCTATTTCTTGCTCCTTTTATTCCTGTATCATCATTATTAAAATCACCTTTTGGTGCATTTATTTCTGGTGCGCCTTCTTTCTGTGCATAACCAGTCATTCTATGTTCTGCACTTTCTGTTTCTAAATTATCTCCATCATGATTCTGTTCCATACCAACTGCTTTATCTTCCAAATCATGTATCTCTCTTCGTTTCTTTTGATGTAAAGGTTTGTTAGGATTCTCAACATCTCCTAATTCATCTTCTGCACCTTTTGATAAAATATCTCTAAGTTCTCTTGGTAAGTCATGCCAGTTTTTATGTAAGAATCTTGGACTCATAGCGTGTGCTTTGTGTAAAGCTTCAGTTCTTTCAGCCATATCCATATCATCCCAAGTCTTATTAATTACAATATCTTTTACAAAGAATGTATCATTAATAGGAATATCATGTATATATCCATCTTCTTTAAAAACAGAGACATATTCTCCACCCATCTTGACTACGATACCTCTATTTTCTTCTCCATTAACATAGAAGTGGATGTCATCTCCTACCTTTGTATGCTGTATTTTGTTAAGCGTCATTCCTCTATCCTTTCTTGCAGGCAATCCTATATAAGTTTCACTTTCAGTATCATTTTCATCTCTTCCTGATCTTATAGGAGTTTCCTTATCACTTTCATGCTGATTTGCCATATCCACATTACCATAACCACCAGCATCTTTCTTAAATTGGTTCCATTTACCTACGAAATTCATTGTTTTTTCCCCTGAGAATCCCATGTCATTCCTATACCGTCTCTTCTAGCTTTATCCCAAACCTCTTTCTTTTTCTTCTTGGCTTCTGCATGAAGTGGATCTACATTTTCTTCATCATCAAATGTTGTTTGCTCTTCTTTTTTTTCTAGCCATACTTCCCATGCTTTTTCTGCATCAGCTATATGTTTTGGTACTTTTTGTCTTACTTTACTATCTCTATCAGATGGATGTGTTAATACTCCTATATTTTGTGCGCCTACTAATTTTTCTAAACCACCATCATAAAGCGAAGAATCATCCATTTCACGACCTCTTTCATCTGTTGACTGTCTTTGAAATTCATTATCAGGAGCTTTAGAATATTCATAAGTATCTGTGTTTCTACCTCCTACATCAAAAGATGGTGCTTGTTCATACTCATATTCTTTAGGTTTATTACCTTCTTTTAATTGACCTTTAGATGGTTTTATAGCATCTTTCAAAGCTTCTACTGCTGCTTTCCATTTCTCTGCATTTTCCTGTGTTATATTTCTAACTCCATAAGCCATTGCATCATCTTTACTTGGGTTTTTTTTACCTTGTAATAATCCTCGTTTTCCCATTTCATTTTCTGATAACTCACTATATGAAGTACCTCTACTAGCTCCTGCACCACCATCTTTTTCTCCTGAGCCTATAACTCTAGAAGGTGGTATTCTTCTATCTCCTGTAAAATCATCATGGTCATATTCATATCCAGATTCATCACGTATTGATTTTGAGTTTGGATCATCTCCAGATAACTCACGTATCATTTGTTGGTTGTTATGAGTAAAATCATCTTCTGTTTTATAGTCTTTTTTTTCTAACCATACTTCCCATGCTTTATGTCTTCTTGCGTGTTGTGCTGATGTTGTTGCCATTGCTTGTGTTCCTTGTAGTCCTTCTTTTTGCCAATCATCAGGCTTTGTGTCTGAATCTAGATGTCTTGCCAATCCACTTGGATGAGATAATTCTGGTTTTTTCTTTGATGAAACTCCAACTCTGGAAGGTGGTACCCTTTTAGGATCATCAGAATCTCTTTCTGTTGCTTCATATTCATCATCAACATTTCTTTCTGATCTAGGTGGTTCATCTTTATCTCCATAATATCTCTCTGTATGCATTCTTGTTGGTTTATTATAACTGTGCCACTGATTATCTATAATTTCATTGGCTCCAGAAAATAGATCTTCAATGTCATTTTCATAATCTTCTTTCTTTGCTACTAATCTATTTACTTTAACCTGTATTGCCAAGGCATTAATCTTGTTAGCTATAGCAGTATCTAGGCTTATCTGACTTTGTTTAGGTGGTGCGCCTATCTTCGTATCTGGTACCTTTTGGTCTAAAATAGCCTGACCTTCATCACGTATATTCTGTTGAGATGGTTGAGGTTCTTTCTCCACTTCCTCTAGTTTACCATCTGTTAATTTATCTAATGGTTCCTCCTTACTATCAGCTGCTTTACCAACATTTACTTCAGGATGTTCATATGCTTCAATCTCCTTTTCACCATGTTCTTCTGGTAATATAAATAATATAGGAACTTTTACTTTCTTTCCACCTATTATAACAGTTTTATACTGTTCACCTGTTTCTTCATCTAGGTTTTTAACCATACGTTACTTGTATATAAATTGTATATAAGTTTAATCCCCAAACAATGCCTTTTTGAGGTTTTTACCTAGCTCTATTACGTATGCATTATCACCAGATGCTACTGCTTTACAGGCTAATACAAGACTATCAGGATAATCGTCATGCTCATCTGATTTAATTTTCATTATACCAGTTTCTGTATATTCTCTCCTCAAATAAGATAATTGATATATCAATTTGTTAATATCCTTTAGCTTTATCTTATGGTTTTCAAATAACAATCTAAGGCTTTTATACATATCTGCCTTTTCTTGGATTGAGAATGTTATACCTCTGGCTGGCACCTCTTGCTTACGCACCAAATCCAACAGACCTCCACCAAGTCCTGTCTCATCAATATATACTGTTTCAACTCTATAATCCCTAACTAAATCCTGTACTTTTCCTGCTACATCCACCACATTTGATTGTTTTTCTGCTTCTATATGCTCTACAAATACCGTTTCCTTTTCATCAACTCCTACTATAGTATATACAGTTTCATCAGCACCAGCTCTTGCTACATCCACACCCATATAATAACTGACTCTACCACTAGGTTTAGAATCTGAGATAGCTTCCATCAATAATGAGTTTGGTATTAACGCATCACCAATATCAAGGAACTCACCTTCAACCTCTTGTACATATTCATCTCTAGTTAGTTTCTTAATCTCCTCTACAAACGTAGGATCTTCTTGAATAAGTGGGTTATCTGTTGATTTTACATGGAACTCTCTCCACATACCAGTTGGATTTTTGGGTTTAGCATTCATACAAGCTTCATAAAAATAACCTGACTTTGAGAAAGGTGTTGATGTAAGCCACACTTTTGCTTGTGTTGCCATACCAGATGGTAAGAATGCTTTTAGAATACTTGTTTTAATGAAAGAACATTCGTCAGCTATGATAACATGAGGAGAATAACCTCTTAATGACACACCTGTTTCACCTGTTGCCCTTGTAATAATCTTACTAACTCCACCATTATCTAGATATTTAACCCACATTTCAGATTGTGTGTTTCTAATTACATATCCCTTTAAAAAATCATTATTGATAATCAAACTTCTTATTCTATCAAACATAATTGTAGCCTGATTTTGTGTAGGTGCAGCAATTACAATAGTACATTCATGTTTAACTGTCTTGAGCATTACAGGTGCAAAGAAAGCAAAGTGTATAGCTTTAACTGCTGTTGACATGGTTTTACCTACCTGTCTTCCTGATCTATATACTATAAATCTATCTTGGCAGTTTACATATTTTTGGTTATAATCAAACAAATCATGATTAAGAAATACCTTACTGAACAGACTTGGATTAGTTGCACAATCTGCTATGGTTTGTACAAAATTTTCACGTTCTTCTAACACTTGTTTATCTGGTCTAGCCATGACATTTACACCCACAATCTTCTGTTTCTTCATCATCAGTACAATGACCACATTGGAAACAACAATAACCTTTTGACATTATGCTGCCCTCGTATGATCTGCTTTGATATGTTCTATAACAGCTTGAGAATCTTTGAATCCTTTCTTACCACACCATATACAGTGTCTTATATTATAGACTTCATTCATATTTTCTTCCCTCATATTCTTCTCTTGGAATCCATACCCATTTACCTTCAGCATTAGGTCTGTATTTCTGTAGTTTTTTCTTATGTAAAATGAGTCTCAATATCTGCATTTTGTTAGCTATGGTATATGTCAATCTAGTTCTTTCTCTAGATTTTCTAGGTAGTTTTCTTATCTCCTTATCCAGTTCTTCTATTTCTTTTGTAAGTTCATTTTCATCTGGTAGTTCCCACTCTGGTTGTTCCCATAAGTTTCTTATTAAATCCCCTAGTCCCATCTTCCATCACCTTTAGGTTTTCTTGATTTTCTCCATTTAGGTATATAATATCCTATTGTAACCCCACCAGCAAAATATGCTAAACAAATAAGAGTAAATCCTAAATCACCAATCATACATCTCCACCACTTTTCTGTGCTTTTATCTGTCTAAAGATACTTTCTATGTCACCACTCTTATCAAACTTGGCTTCTTCAGATACCACAATTTTACTGTTAAGATCGTTGATTGATTTTACTATTGATAATAATGTATTTATTTCAGACTTTGTGTTTCTGTCTGGTATGTTACCATCCATCTTTGATTGTGTAAGTGCCATTAACACATTTTCAAATGATAGTTTAGCTAGCATATCCATCATACCTTTTAGGTCTTCAGGATTTCTTGTGTCTAGTTCATTAATAAATTCTATAAAATCTTCTCTTACAGTACATACTGAACCTTTCTCATACTTTGGACATTTACCATTACCACCGTCATCTATTGACCTGTATATACATTGGTCACATAATGCTGGTATATTAGCAGACTTTAGATGTTTAACTGAATTGAATGGAGATACAGTTTTTCTCTTATCAATAGTTATCTTCCCTTCTAAAGGCTTAATTTTAAATAAATCATCTGCCATATTTGTTTTTGTTATTGTTAGTTATTAAAGTTTTCCTCGTATATCCTCAAAGATTTACATAAAGGTATGAATAATAATGCAAAAGGTGCCTTTAATAATGAATAATAATCTAAATCTATTAACTTTTCTGCTGTTATATTCAATTTATTCATATTATCCTTGTAAACTTCACATGAATGACGTAGTTGTGGTATCATTCCCCTACCTTTTTCACCAAAGAACATGGAATATGTTGTGTTACTACTCCATATCTCAGTCTTCTTACTCATAGCAGCTGATATCCAAGCACTTGTATCAATACTAGAAAAGGTTCTATCTTGAATATACTTTCCTTTTGCAAGACCATGATACTTTAGGTTAGCAGGAAGTTTTCTTATCTGGTCTTCTGTCTCCAACTTACCATGTATCTCACCAAGACACACATATGAATCAGGTTCAGGTCTTATTCTACTTAGATGATGTAGATAATTTTCTTGTAAAACAGGTAGTGTCCAATCTATTCCCTGCTCTCTTTCTTTATTATAGTATTTTATTGTTTCTTCCATATCATAATAAACATCAAACTGAGTAGCATAATCATAGTATTCTCTCTTAGACCTTAGAAATTCCCAATACTTTTCTGCGTTACCTTTAGTTCCTGCAACAACCATAACACTATCAAAATCCTTAAACTTGGTGATATTTGCATATGAATATCTATGTGAAAGAAGGACGTTTTTAACCCCACAGTCCCTTAAAACCTCAAGATGAGCCTTATTGTTAGCATTAAAGTAAATCTTCATCTGTATCGTTTAGAACCCATCTCAATGCTCTGATGAAACCTATCCTCTGGTTAGAATCCATTATCCTAAATTTTTCTGGTACATCATATTCGTCTGGGTTTGGTGCTTCTCCTATTAACATCTCTTTCTGCCAAAGGAGATTATCCCTTATATTCTCTTCAGTTCTAACCAATTTTATCACTCGTATCTGAAAAGCATTTTGTTGCATATGGACAATATCCATCACAAAGATAATTTTTAGTTCTCTCAGGATATATCTTATCATTAAATGATGCTTTAATCTTCTTTGCTTTATCTATCATATCTGTAAGAGTTTTCTCTAATGGATCTAATTTAAATGATAATACAGTAGGCTTGTCAACCTTCTCTTTATTAACACTATTTGATATATAAATAACTGCACCGAACTTTGCATTGATATTATAGCATTTTTCTAATAATACTCTATATCTATTTATCTGCATTACGTGTGATTCACTAGCACTAGACCTTGGTTTTGAGAAATAATCAATAGAACCAGTTGTTTTCTTATCACATATAATCCACTCATCCCCAACTTTAACCAAATCATCAATTGAACCATATATTATATCTAGGTGTTTTGGATCATCAGGCTTCATTGCCTTTGCTTCTTCATATCCTACAGGCTCATCTCTAACATAATCATAAGCTAAAAACATTTCATTATATTTTTTATCATCATTAAGCCATGTAACTTGATGTACTGCTTGACCATAAAATAAACTCTTTACATCTTCAGAATTAGATGTCTTTGGTACAAACTTACCATACATTACGTTTCTTAAACATGGTTTGATCAAATCTGAAACATGGATTATTCCCAATCTTTCTGTCTCCATTGCTCTCAATTGAGACTTTCTAAAATCGAAGTAAACTTTGTCTTTTATGTCGCCTAGAGTAAGCATACAGTGCTTAATACCTTGCCTAATATAAATGTTTAGAATCTTTTTCCTCTAGCTGGACAGTCACAACCATCCACTGTGCAACCATCTCTACTCTCATGTTGTTTTTGAGTATGATTACAAACTTCGCAGATTCCTCCACTTGTTTTTACTATTTTTGCCATGATTCTAATAACTCTCCTCTATTACAAAACTAAATGATTCTGTCTGTTCTACTATCACACCACTATTATTGTATAATTCTACTTCTCCTTCCCAGTTTCCTGCATTTGCTATAGCAGTATCAGTTGCTGATAAAGAATATGTCACAATTCCATTTGATCTATTATCATATGTTAATGCACCGTCTATAATTAATGTACCATCAGGTTTCCAAACTTTCCATTTACCTGTGTTGTATGTAACTCCATCTGTTAATGATTTTGCTGCACCAGTTGCATCGTTTATAGTTAACTCTAGTGTGGCTCTACTGCCAGCTTTCACTCTATATTCTATTGCTCTTCCTCTTACAAATGACATTATCGGTCTGCACCTTTACTTGAATTTCCACGTTTATAAGTTTTAATGGATTTACCTCTCCTATATATTCTAGAAGTAAATGCTCTTTTTATTACTCTAGCTGCCTTTCTTATTCTAACAAATCCTTCACGTTTTATCTTTTCACCAAAGTGTGTTACTGATATAGACTCTGTTATCATTCTTACCATACCTGATACATGATTTTCTATTTCTGCTGCTGCTATAGTTTCTCCTATATATCTAACTAATCCTCTTATTCTGAAATTGGATTCTGTAATTGATATATTATTTGATATTGCCCTTAATCTAGCTCTAAGTATATTGACACCATCTACAATTTCTATTGAATCTGATATTGTTCGTATTCTTGTTAGTCTTCTATTCATTGAATCTGCAATTCCTATAGTATTTGATATTGCTCTTAATCTATCTCTGAAATTTGTAACACTTTCAGCTATATCTATGGATGTTATCAACACTCTATTTAATCCTCTTGCTCTTAAAGCAGAATCTGATATACTTATAGAGTTAGCTAAAATTCTAGCTAATGTTCTTGCTCTTCCTATAGCTTCAGAAATAGAAACACTCTCAGATAATACTGGTATTCTCATTCTCAATATATTTGGTATTTCATTAATAGCTACACTTTCTATCAAGTCCCTTACAACTGTTCTTACTCTACCTCTAAAGTGTGTTACATCTATAACTTCTTCTAATGTTCTTACTAATGCTCTTATTCTCAAATTAGATTCAGAAATTTCTAATGAATTTTGTAATGTTCTAGCTAAAACTCTTGCTCTATTATTAACTTCTGATATTGATAAATCATTTGAAAGTGTTCTTATTAATATTCTAAATCTTAGATTATCTTCTACTATACTCAATGTAGAAGTTAATATTCTTACAACTGCTCTTATTCTATCATTAGCTTCAGTTATACTAGTGTTTTCATTTACCATTCTGAGTTTTCCTACAAGTTTTACTATCTCAACAGAGCCAACACTAAATACATTGTTATTGAATATACTTTCTCTAAATATAGGTAGTGTATTTATTAACATAGACTCTGCTATTGCATGAACTTTATGAAGTCTTTGTGTTACTGAATCTGCTATGCTTATATCATTAGTTAATGTACGAGCTAATCCTCTTACTCTTAGATTCACTTCTGAAATAGCAATATTAGCTGCTAATACGTGTGTTTTTGTCATTCTATGTAAGTTACTTTCTGTCATAGCAACAGTGTTTGCCAAGCTTCTCATCAAAGTTCTAGTTGTATTGTTTACTTCTGTTATTCCTAATGAGTTACTAACTGTTCTTGCAAGTGATCTTACTCTACCTCTAAAATGTGTCACATCTATTATTTCTTCAAATGATCTAGCTAATGTTCTTGATCTATTAACAGTGTCTGCAATACTCACACTAGCAGATGCAAATCCATATCTACCTCTTGGATTAGCCAAACTTTCTACCATAGCAATAGTTTCCAATGCTATTGTTCTTACTCTTCCCATAACTTTATTTGGTGATGGTTCTGAAACATCTATGCTTTCAGTTGCTACAGTATTTGCTATCTCCCACGATGTTTGAAACACATTCTGATTAAATGCCTTATTACGAAATACAGGAGGATAAATATATGCTTCTTGAAATGTATCTCTATTAAAAACATTATTTTGAAATACTTTTTTCTTTGAAAGATTTACTTCTTTTGTATCAAATGTGGAATTATTAAATACTGTATTAGTAAATAATCTCGAACGTGGCAATCATGCTACCTCTGTCCATGTTGAACTTGTCCAAATGTAATGTTTGCCTGTATCTGATTCTTCCCAAATTGAGTTTGTTTGAATATTAGGTGTTTTTGTTATTGATGTGATATTATTATAAAATTCAAAATCGTAAATGTAGCTGTTCAAATATCTTGTATGTGATGAACCATCATTATCTCTAAAACAAATATATCTTAATCCACCAACTGAACTTGGAATATCTGTTGCTGAAATAGGTGAACCAAGTGCATGACTACCTGTATGACTACCTGTTCTAATCTCAATAGTAAATTTAGTTGCTGACTCCCTTTTCATAGTAATATAATAATCTGTGCTGTTTGAAAATACACTTGAAGAATTTCCATGATAACTTCCACCTTCATTATCTTCTCCATCTGATAATCGTATATTTGCATAAGCACCACCAGTTCCACCACCTGTTTCACCAATCCACATTCCAAGTGCGTCTAATGTTGTGCTTGATGTAACTGCTACATTATGAGAAGATAACATTGGTAACATATATGCAGCAGGAGCATTAGAACCACTCATGTTAAATTTATATCTTAAAATCCATGCTGTATCTGAAACATTCCCAGCTCCTAAATCATAAACTACTGCGTCGTCGTCGCTACCATGATCAGCATTAAACTGTAATCTGCTGTTAGATTGGTCTATTGTTATATTACCTGTTCCAACTTCTGTCCAATTTGTATTACTTGAAAAATCTGTTGAATATGTTGGTGTTTCTTCTACTGTTGCTAATCGTTCTGCACTCGTTCCAACAATGCGTTTACTTGCTTTGTAATCTGTCATTATGCAATACCATCCCAAATATTTAGATTGTCGATTGTGCCTGTTATATGATCTGAATTAGTTGTTATGTAATTTCCAACTTTAACATACTGTAAACCTGTTACACCTGATGGTGTCACGCTAGATTTTCCAATAGAAGTGGAATAACCTGAATCGCTGAATATCTCAATACTAAATTCTGTGGCACTTGAACGTTTCATTTCTATATAATATGTAGCTGATGTGTCCCAAGTTATTGCTACATCTTCTGGTGTTGATGCACTTTGAGGTTTTAT
>VTLG01010149.1_pt1 | contig 12098 bp, 15 predicted proteins | sample 4694571 | NCBI WGS metagenome assembly VTLG01 (sample SAMN12604809, study PRJNA352737) | marine metagenome | biome: ENVO:00000447; feature: ENVO:00000209|ENVO:00000569|ENVO:01000036; material: ENVO:00002151; isolation source: viral sequences binned using virsorter ... | reverse complement strand
GCCCCCCCTAGCTGTTCTAGCCAACCCGTCTTATTTTGGGTTATAAGCAAAAAATGTCTGATATTGCCGAAGCCCCGGACGACGAGTCGGATGTCGATAAGGGTGGCCGACCGTGGCATAAGGTTACGGATGAAACGCGCCGCGTTGTGCTTGAGGCCATAGGACTTGGGTTGCAGCAGAATAATGTTGCGCGGTTGCTGGGGATTTCGCCCAAGACGCTCAGGCGGCATTACCGGCATGAGATTGATACTGGGATCGATCAGGTTAATCTTGATGTTGCGAGGGCTTTGTATACGAGGGCTTCCAGTGGCAAGGACACGATAGCTTCGATATTTATGTTGAAGGCTCGTGCTGGGTGGAAAGAGGCGTCTTCTCAGGAGGCCGCGCTGCCGCAGAAGATAGAGGTTACGTTTGCGCTGCCGGAATCTGTGACGGAAGAGAAAAAGGCGATGATTGATGTCACGCCCCGTGGGGATAGTGCGGAGTGAAGATATCTATTCCGTATGAGCCGCGCCCCCAGCAGCTTGATCTTCATAAGAATGCTAAGAGATTTAAGATTTGTGTTAGCCACCGGCGATGGGGGAAGAGTGTCTATGCGGTGACGGAGTTGCTTCGGCGGGCTTTGGAATTGCAGACGGAGCGTGGCGATGGAAGGTTTATGTATCTTGCGCCGTATTATCGCCAAGCCAAGCAGGTGGCATGGGATTATTTATGTTACTACGCCAAGGACATACCGGGAACAAAGATAAATCAATCCGAGTTGAGAGTTGACCTGCTGAACGGGAGCCGTATTCGGCTGGCTGGTGCGGGGGATGATCCTGATGCTTTGCGGGGGATTTATCTGGATGGGGTGGTGTTGGATGAGTATGCCGATATGTCGCCCAGGGTTTGGAGTGAGATTGTCCGGCCTGCGCTGGTGGACCGTAAGGGTTGGGCGATATTTATTGGAACGCCCAAGGGTAGAAATCATTTCTGGCGGCTTTATGAGGATTGTGCCAGTGATGATGAGTGGTACAGGGCGATCTATCGTGCCTCGGAGACCGGGGTTATCGATCCTCATGAGCTTGAAGCGGCCCAGCGCGAGATGGGCGAGGACGAATACTTGCAGGAGTTCGAGTGTTCCTGGACTGCTGCAATCAAGGGTAGCTACTACGGAGGGTTGATTGAAGACGCGGACAAGGAAGGGCGTATCTGCCGTGTGGAGCACGATCCTGCGATACCTGTGCATGTCGCTTGGGATTTGGGCATTAGCGATTCATGCGCTTTATGGTTTTTTCAGGTCACTCTGGGCGAAGTTCGTATCATTGATTACTACGAACACAACAACGTAGGGCTGGAACACTACGTTAAGGTCATGGAAGAGAAGGGCTACTGGTACGGCGATGACTGGCTGCCCCATGATGCCAAGGTCCGTGAGCTTGGAACGGGCAGAACACGCGCCGAAACCCTGATAAATATGGGCCGACGCCCCCGGATCGTGCCCAATCACAAGATTGCGGACGGGATAAACGCCGGGCGGTTGCTGCTGCACCACTGTTATTTTGATGAGTTCGCCTGCGAGCAGGGCATAAACGCGCTGCGCTCGTATCAGCGCGAATGGGACGATGTAAAGCGCGTATTCAAGAAAACACCGCTTCATAACTGGGCATCACATGCCGCTGATTCCTTCAGATATCTCGCTATTGCCTACCGTAATTTGAAGCCAAAAGAGCCTGAAACGGATTGGCGCGAGGAAATGCTAAAAAAACCAAGCCTTGACGACTTGTGGGAAATACATGATTTTGATATAGCGACCCAAATGGAGCCGAGAATCTGATGGCTATTGATTACGGCATGTCTGAGGGCGGTTTCGGGATGGACCCTGGGATGGGGATGCCGGACGCTGCCATGCTCGGCAATATTCTTGGGGATTTGACTGCCAAGATTACAGTCGAAACCGAAGAAATCCCCGACGATTACACGGGTGTTCCGAAAAAAACAAAAACAGTGGAAGAAGTGGAGCTTGCTGAATTGTTGCCCGGCCCCGCACCGATGATGATGGGCATGGGGCCGCCGCCCCCGATGATGGGCCAGATGCAGCAAATGCCCCAGATGCCACAACCCCCGCAGATGCCCCAGCAGATGCCTCAACAGATGGCCCAGCCGCAGCAGCCCGGAAGTATGGGCGTTCAGGCCGCGCAGTCTGTGATGCAGCAACCCTTCTGATAGATGGATTTTTGGGAAAAGCCCCTAGATGAACTTTCCCGAGATGAGTGGGAGCGATTGTGCGACGGATGCGGGAAGTGCTGTTTGGTAAAAATGCGGGATACGGAAACGGATGCGGTGCATTACACGGATATGGCGTGTCATTTGCTGGACCGCACAACCGCGCGTTGCTCGAACTATCCTCTGCGCCACTCTATGGTCCCAAACTGCGTGGCGCTCACGCCGGATAATGTGCGAACGATTGATTGGCTTCCTGAGAGTTGCGCCTATACCAAGAGAGCGCGAGGTGAGCCGCTCGAATGGTGGCATCCGCTCATTTCCGGCAGCAGCGAGACCGTACATAGCGCCGGGATATCCGTGCGCTCTAAACCCAGCGGGGCGAGCATAGCCGATGCCTGAAACCCAGGAAGAACAAGAAAAGCTATACGGGACCGCGCTGTATTGGCAGCGTGAGATCGATCAGGCCAGCGAGTTCGAGCGCGATTGGCGCGAGCGCGGTATTCGTACCGTGGAGCGTTATCGTGACGAGCGTGATACTGGAGCGGTTGGGCCGCTAACCCACCGCGTCAACATACTTTACTCAAATACCGAAACGCTAAAGGGCGCCCTGTTTGCCCGTATGGCGCTGCCAGATGTTCGCCGCCGGTTTAGTGATGGCGATACAGCGGCTAGAGAAGTAGCCATAGTGCTGGAGCGGGCGCTGCTTTACGGAATAGACGTCTACGATTCTGAGTTACCTATCCGCGCGGCTCTTGAAGATTACCTGCTGCCAGGGCGCGGCGTCGTTTGGGTCGTATATGAGCCAATAATCGTCAAAGAAAAGACAAAAATAGAGATAAACGGCCAAGATGTAGAGATTCTGGAAGAAGAAGAAGTCGAGCGTTTAGGCGACCAACGCTGCCGGTTTGAGTACGTTCACTGGCAAGATTACCGCGAAAGCCCCAGCCGCAGACCCGAAGATGTTATGTGGCGAGCGCGACGCCACCTGTTTACACGCGAGGAGCTTGTCGGGCGCGGCTTTGACCATGCGGAAGACGTGCCGCTGACGTGGATGCCTGAGCGGGCCGATCAAGAAGGTATAGATGATCTTTATAATCGTGCTGAAGTCTGGGAAATCTGGGATAAAGTAAAACGCAGACGATTGTTTGTAGCTACCGGGTACAAGGATGTACTCGCTGATGACGAAGACCCTTATTCGCTAGAGAATTTCTTTCCGTGCCCCACGCCATTAATACCGGTTCGCACGAACAATACTTCTATTCCTGTTCCGCTGTTTACTTTATACCAAGATCAGGCAAACGAGCTTGACCGGATTACTACCCGGATCGCTTTTCTTATAGAAGGGCTGAAGCGGCGCGGTGTCTATGATGCAAGTATTCCAGAGCTAGCCAATTTAGCCCAGGCACCGGACAACGAATTTGTACCCAGCACCAATTTCGCAAGCCTTGCCCAAAAAGGCGGCCTAGCGGGGGCTTTCCAGACTGAAAACATACAGGAAATCGGGGTCGTGCTGGCCGGGCTTTATAACCAGCGCAGCCAAGTATTCCAGACAATCTATGAGATAACCGGCATTTCCGACATTGTTCGGGGCGGCAGCACAAAGGCTAGCGAAAGCGCGACGGCGCAGCAGCTAAAAGCGCAGTTTGGCTCGATGCGGCTGCGGCCCCAGCAGGAAGATGTGCAGAAGTACATCCGCGATCTCTTCCGAATCAAGGCGGAGTTGATCGCAGAGAACTACGAACCAGAAATACTTGAGCGCATTACAGGCATGGAAGTCACCGAAGAGATGGTGGAGATCATGCGTAACGATAAATTGCGTAGCTACCAGATCGATGTAGAAACCGACAGCACGGTATTTGTAGACGAAGAGGAAACGAAGCGGACGCGCATAGAGTTTGCCAACGTAATGGGCGGGTTCTTGGAGCGCGCCATCGCGGCTACGAGGTCTGCGCCAGAAGTAACCCCCATCGCGTTTGAGATACTGAAATTCGTTTCGGGCGCATGGAAGGTGGGCAGAAGTTTCGAGGACGTAATCGAACAGACCGAAGCTACCGTGATGCAGCAACTACAGGCAGCGCAGTCTCAGCCGCAGGTATCTCCAGAAGAGCGCATAGCGGAGCAGCGCGTAGCGGCGGAACTCGAACGCGAAAAGCTCAAACAGGAAGGCAAGCTGGCAGACATTTCCTCGCGCGAACGCAGCAAGGCCGCAGAGATATCCGAAGAAAGCCGGGCCTCAAGCGAACGTGTACGGAGCAAGGAAGATTTGGCAATGCTGGAAGCAGAGCTTCGCATGGCCGAGGAACGGTAATGAGCAAGCAGTACCGCGACAACTACGATGCAATAGCTTGGTCACGACCTTCAAGCGTGAGATCGCGGCGTAAATCGAGCGGTTCCACGGGCATTACCTTTATGAAAGACATCGAGCCGTTTCGCAGTCCGCTTGATGGCAGCCACATAACAACTAGATCAGAATTGCGCGAACATGAGAAAAAACATAATGTTCGCCAGATTGGAAACGATTGGGCGGGGAGCGAACGCCCAGCAAACTGGGATACGATGAGAAATGTCGATAACTGAGACCAGCACCCCGGAAGCGGGGCCAGCGTCAGAAAGTGCGACACTTGATGGCGTTTTAGAAAGCGTTATCAGTGGAGAGTTTACGTCCGGCGACGTAGAACCCACTCCGCAAGCACCGAAAGCTATCGCCGGAGAAACCAGTGCGGAAGAAGTCGAAGTCGGTAGCGACTCATCAGACGAAGCCGCCGAGGGCCATGAAGCAAGCGAAAGCGATGCCACTCCCGATGCAGACGAACCGGTGTCTGAAGCGGAGCCAGCGCCAGATGCTTTAGCTGCACCAAAAACATGGCCTGCTGAACAACGCGAAGCGTTCGAGCATCTGCCCGATGAGCAAAGGAGTTTTATGCTTCAGCGGGAGCAAGAGCGTGATGCGGCGTTCACTCGCAAGACGACTGAACTAGCAGAGCAGCGAAAACAGGTGGAAGGCTTGCAAGGGGTTTTGGCACCGTACAGACAGCAGATGCAGGCGCATGGGATTAGCGAAGCTGAGTATATTTCGCGTCTTATGAGCTATGACAATGCGCTACGGCAAGACCCGCAAGGAACTATCGCCAAACTCGCCCAGCACTACAATGTTCCGGTGTCGTCCCGCGATTCGGGCGCGGATTATGCAGACGAATATACTGCCGATTCGCATACACATGAACTGCAACAGCAGTTGGCCCAAACGCAACAGCAAGTTAGTCAGTTGGCCCAGTCGCAGCATCAGGAGCGTTACCGTCAACTTGAGGATCAGGTTGGTTCATTTGCAAACGAAAAGAGTGCAGATGGCAATCTGAAGCGACCTCATTTTGAGAAGTTGCGTGAGCGGATGTCGCGGCTCGTAAATGCTGGCGAGACGCAGGACTTGCAGATGGCCTACGACATGGCCCTTCGCCTCGATGAAGACTTATTCAAAGAGACGTTGGCAAATGAACGCAAGGCTGTAAGCAAGAAAGAGGAAGAGAAGAGAAAGGCGGCTGTCGATAAAGCCAAGAAAACTCGCCCTTCCCAATCCACGGCTCCCCCTTCGGGAGCAGTGAAGCCCGGCGATCTTGACGACATTTTACGCGATACGATTAACGTCGCCAGAGCGTAAAGGTTACTGCCGTTGCCCCTTTGATGGGAGCAACTAATGGCTACATCTCCAAATAGTACCTATACGGAGATTGTCACCACGACGTTGGCTGGTTACTCCAAGACGATGGCCGATAACGTGACGAACAACAACGCGTTGCTTCGCCACATTGACTCGAACGGGAATAAAATGCCCGCGACAGGTCGCACCATTGTTCAGGAGCTTGAGTACGCTACGAACTCGACCACCAAGTGGTATTCGGGTTACGAGGTGCTTGATACTTCAACCAGCAATGTCTTCACCGCTGCCGAGTTTAATTACAAGCAGTTGGCGGGGAACGTGGTGATCTCCGGTCTTGAGCAGGTCGAGAACTCCGGCCCAGAGCAGATATTCAATCTGCTTAAAAGTCGGATTCGGAACCTTGAGAAATCGCTCAAGAATACGATGGCGACTGCGCTCTACGCAGATGGCACCGGCACCGATTCCAAGGAATTGGGTGGGCTTCAGTTAATTGTTCCGGGCACCGTTGGTAATACGGTGGGCGGGATCAATTCTGGCACCTACACCTTCTGGGCGAATCAGGTGTACGACTTCTCGACTGAGGGCGCGACCGCTTCCGCTACCACGATCCAGACGGCCATGAATACCTTGTGGCTGGCCTGTATCCGTGGCGCGGATCGGCCTGACGTGATTGTCGGTGATACCAACTACTTTGGTTTCTACTGGTCTTCGCTTCAGTCGAACCAGCGGTTCACATCTGATGAGTCGGCAGCGGCTGGATTTATGAACTTGATGTTCATGGACGCTCCGGTCTACTACGACGATCAGTGCCCCTCGAATAAGATGTACATGCTCAACACGGACTACCTGTTCCTGCGTTATGCAGAAGGCCGTGAGTTTGTGCCTCTTGGCGAGAAGGCGAGTGTTAACCAGGATGCTCTTGTTATGCCTGTTGCATGGGCCGGAAATATGACGGTCAGCAACCGCGCACGGCAAGGGATTATCCAAGCCTAGTAGGAGGGGCGAATGGCATACACTACTCAGAGTGCCGTTGGCATCGACTTTGATGGCGGAACTGAGTCAACTGCATCCCAGGCTATCGGGACGCGCATGGTTGGCACTGATAGCTCAAACTGGCTCTACATTACCGGCGGTTCTGCAATCGCGCAGTACGATGTCGTCACTGTAGACGAAGCCTTTTCGGGTATTCCGTGTACGAAGGCTGCGATTGACGATGGTCACATCGTTGGCGTAGCTCCGGCAGCCATCAGCTCCGGTGAATATGGTTGGGTCCAGCTAACAGGTGTCCTCACGATGAACGTGCTGGCATCTGCGGCGGCAGACGTAACCTTGTATTCGTCGGCAACCGCTGGCTCGCTTGACGATACGTCAACTTCGCAAACGGCTGTAAACGGCTTGTTCCTGACGACAGCCCGTGGCGGAACCGCTGGTTCTGCTGCTGGCATGGGAACGTGGCCGATGTCGGCTGCGATCTAACCGAGAAGGGAGTGCGGGGGTGTAAAAACCCCCGCGCAACTGCTTATGAGCAACATCAGGATAGAGTTTCTGCCCACCGACGATGATACGCCGGACTTGGTTGAAATTCGCCGCGTGGGCGATCCGAATACCGTGCTTTATAAGGTCACTGAAAAGCTCGAATGGCTGGAGGAGCATTTTCCTCGCGAGCTAGCCGCCTACCAAAAAGGCAGCGGAAAGGCCAAGGGTAAGAAAATCAAGCCAGAAGGCACTCCGTTAACAGTGCTTAAAGGCGTGGGCAAGCGCCGGGCGCAATCTCTTGTGCATCAAGATGTTATCACCGTTGAGCAGCTCGCAGAGCTTTCCGATGCTAGCGTTAGTAGCCTTGGAGCCGGAACAATCGATCTGCGTAAGCTCGCTCGCGACTACCTTGCCGATCAGGCTGGTATTAAGCCAAAACAGGCGGTTGGATGACGCTACTAACGATCTGCCAAAACGCTGCGAAAATCATCGGGATAACCGCGCCTGACGCGGTTACTTCTTCGACGGACACGTCCGTTATTCAGCTTGAGGCTTGCGCCAATCAGGAAGGGCGCTCTCAGGTTCAGCGGTACGGCTGGGAAGTGCTTATACAAGAAGGAAGCCTGACGACCAAGGCGGCGGAAAGCCAAGGAACTATGGTTTCTATTGCCAGCGATTTTGGGCGCTTTAGCAATAATACGATGTGGAACCGCACGACTGACCGGACGTATTACGGCCCCATCACAGCGGCAGAATGGCAGCGCATACTCGCGGTCGTAAGCGGGGGCATTACTAATTATTTCCGTATTCGCGGCGGTAAGCTGCTGATGCACCCGACGCCGACGGCAGGGCAGTCGGTCAAGTTTGAATATGTTTCAAAGAACTGGGTGGACACCTCCGGCGGCTCTACCGCCAACGCTGACCAGTACAGCGGCGACTCGCAGACTACGGTTCTGGAAGAGGAGCTAATAACGCTGGGGGTCGTGTGGCGGTTCTTGAAAATCAAAGGGCTGCCGTTTCAGCAGCAGTTTGCGGAGTATCAAACCCGCGTGGAGGAATACACCGGCCACGACGGGGCAAAGGCGAATCTTCGTATGGGTGGCCCAAGCAGGGCGATCCTTGCGTTGAATGTACCAGAAGGCAACTTCGGCCTATAACCAGAGGAGTTCAAGATGCCGAATTTTGGTGGGATGTCGTACTCGAAAAAGCGTAAGGGCGGTATGAGTGCCAACCCCAAGGCTACTACCGCTGCTGGGGGAAGCCCGTTTAGCATCACTGGGCCGGGCCACGCGGCGGCGGATAAAGCCAAGGTCAATTCCGGGACTTTCAATGCTGCTTCGGCAACGGATAACTATACCGCTACCGGCAGCGCCACGCTTCCGGGCGGAGCTAAAACGGCCTAGCCCATGTCCCGCGACCTCTACGGCGAGCTGCTGGCGAATGTGCTGAACCGAGGCGCACCGCAAGGGCATTTTGCTGCCTATATCCAGCCTAACGAAGCCGCGATGCTGCGCTCACAAGGCGGCGGCGTGGCTCCGGGCGGCGGGCAGTATATGGCTAACGGGCTACCTTCGTTCCAGCCCATAGGCTCGGATCAGCCGGGCATTGCTCCGGGGACTGCTGCGGAAGCAGCGGCGAGTGGCTGGGGTCCCGGCGGGGGCAGCGGAGGTGTGGACGCTGCTGCTTTGGCTGCTGCATTAGACTTGGTTCAAGCGATAGCGCCAGCCGTGCAACGCGCCACACCACGTCCGGGTCCATTTAGTTATCTCAATCCTGAATCCCCTGCGCCGCCAGCAGTCGGCACTCCTGCGCCGCAAGCGACAGCGCCAGCCGTACAAGCTGCTAATGCTGCTCGAAGATCGATTGAGAGCCTGTACGATCCGGCTGCGGAGCAGACAACTCCAGACCGTTCTCGCAATCAAAGGGACAACTTGGCGGCATTGGTAAGCAATCCTGCTTATTATGATCTTGTTAACGATGTTTTCACCGATGAAGGCAGGACGCAAATAGCGGAGCCTATAACCAGAGGGGGGTTGGGTCGGTATTCTCCTGGCGCGGCTATTGCGCGAAACAACGCAAATGTTAGCGCGGGAATCGTTGCGCAGGTCAATCAGGAAAATCCCGCCACGGGCGGCTACGCCATAAACGATCCGACAAGCAATATCAGCGTTCCACGCGGTTACAACATGGGCTGGGTTCCCTCGATAGCGGCAAGTGCAATAGGGATGATGAATCCCCTTGCTGCGGGCATAAATTTTGCCGCAGGCGTCCCGACAGCAGGGCGGCGAGGTATGGATGCTTTAAGCGAAGATCAGGGGATGCTTGGCACCGCAATAAGAGGGTTTCGTGGGGCTAGAGATACAGTGAGAGAGGAAATAGGGAATGTCCTTAGTCCCATTACTGATTTCGCTGGGCAAGCGCGTGAAGAAGTGGGCGACCTAGCGGGCAGGGCAATACAAGGGATTGAAGACTTCTTGCCCGGCGGTGGGCCACAAGTAGACCCAGGATGGGCCGAACTAGAATCACGCGCCGATCCCGGCCCAGATATAGCCCCAATCGATGAGTTCGTGACCGCCCCGGCAGACTCAGAAGAAGATGAGCCGGAAGAGGAAGAGGTGGAGGAAGAAGAATACTTCGTACCTTCAGACGAAGTCCGACGCAGGATTGAGGCCAACTTAGCGTTCGGGCGTGGACGAGTAGGGCTTGCCTAATGGCAACCGGACCCCTTGGCGCTACGGGCGTCAGCAACACAGTTCCTGCCCCAATCGGCGGCCTAAATACGCGCGACTCTTCGGATTTGCTGCCAGAGACCGACGCCATCCGGCTTGAGAACTTTTTCCCGGCTCGCTCCCATGTTCAGGTGAGAAATGGCTTTGACGATCATGTAACCGGGCTGCCCTCTACGGTTCAGAGCTTGATGGTCTACAACAGCGGAACTGCCAGCACGATGTTCGCTGCTAGCGGAACGGCTGTTTACAACGTCACCAGCGCCGGGGCCGTAGGCGCTGCGGTGATTACCAGCCTTTCAAACGCGAAGTTCCAGTGGGTCAATATGGACACTTCCGGCGGGGAGTTCCTGTGGATTTGCAATGGCGAGGATGCGCCGCGCCACTGGAATGGCTCGGCATGGGCCACGCCTAGCCTTAGCGGGGTTACCGCTGCAAACATCATCAACGTGGAAGTTTACAAAGAGCGCCTGTTTTTCGTGCAAACCAATAGCCTGATATTCGGCTATCTGCCGGTGAATAGCGTTGCTGGTACGGTATCCACGTTCAATCTTGGCAGCCTGTTCAGCAAGGGCGGCAAGCTGATGGCGATCAGCACTTGGACCCGTGACGGTGGGTCTGGCCCCGATGACAATATTCTGTTCTACACCGATCAAGGCGAGATCGCGATGTATACGGGCACCGACCCAGGAGACGCTACAAAGTGGAGCTTGGTGGGCGTTTACACGGTAGGTCGTCCAATCGGACGCAGGTGTATGCTTCGTGTTGGTTCGGATTGCTACCTTTTGACGGAAAACGGACTGCTCCCCATGACTCAGGTATTGGGCACGGGCGAGGCCGCTCCAAACCGCGCTTTAAGCGACAAAATAAGCAACAGCTTCAATAACTCAGTCGTGATGTTCAAGGATGTGTTTGGCTGGCAGGGCATGGTCTACCCAAAGGGCGGCTATGCAGCTATCAACGTGCCAGACTCTAATGGCGGCGATTTCATTCAGTATGTAGTCAATCTGGATACCGGCGCTTGGTGTAAATTTACTAATCAAAACGCCTATACCTGGGTTGTGTTTGATAGCGACCTCTACTTTGGCGGGAATACTAAGGTTCATAAAGCTGACAGCGGCACCGACGACGCTGGGGCGGAAATAGAAGCCATCGCCAAGACGGCGTTCATTTATTTCGGCGGCAGAGGTGGCCCAAAACGCTATACGGCAATCCGCCCCGTGATGGCTAGCGATGCCGATCTGCCTATAAGTATTGGCTTCGATACCGATTTTCGTGATGGAACGACGACTTTCACTCCCGGCACTACCAGCAGCATCGCCTCTGCTTGGGATACTGCTACCTGGGATGCGGCAACATGGGGTAGCCCCATTACGACGCAGCTAGCGTGGTTCAGCGTAGCTGATATCGGGTGGAACGCGGCGGTAAGGATTAGAACCAGCACTAGCCAGCAGTCCGTGAGATGGATGGCTACGGATGTGCGCTACGAAATCGGAGTCGGGCTATGATTAGCGACCACGTTTGGGAGTTGCTGGCTCCTGCGACTGTTGCCTACGAAGATGTAGGGCGCGAAGAGGTAGAGCAGGGTTTGAGCGAGGGCACGTTTACACTGTTTGAAAGCCCGAAATCGGCAGCGGTAACGTGCGCGTTTGGCGACTCTTTGCGGATTGGGCTTGCGGGCGGCAATCTGCAAGAGCTAAAGCAAATAGAAGAAGAAATCTGCGCCTTTGCCAAAGCGCGGAACTACCGCTTCGTGGAAATCATCGGTCGCCCCGGATGGGAGCGAGAACTGACAGACTATAAACGGACAGCGGTGCTTTTAAGGAAGGAGCTTGGACATGGGCTTCATTAGGGACATCTTCAGCAGCCCGGAGCCTCCCCCGCCCATAAACTACGGGCAACTGACTCGTGACCAGCAAACAGCAGACCGGGAGTCGGCGCGTTTACAGACGCAGCTATCTCGCCCCGATCTGGTTACGCCGTACAGCACCACAACTTTCCGCGAAACAGGCCCCGACCAATATCTTGGGACTTAC
>VTLG01005537.1_pt1 | contig 12098 bp, 17 predicted proteins | sample 4694571 | NCBI WGS metagenome assembly VTLG01 (sample SAMN12604809, study PRJNA352737) | marine metagenome | biome: ENVO:00000447; feature: ENVO:00000209|ENVO:00000569|ENVO:01000036; material: ENVO:00002151; isolation source: viral sequences binned using virsorter ... | reverse complement strand
TAGTCTCTTCGAGGTCTTGATAACCTTTCTTGAGATCCTTTGCTTTATTTTGAACGTCGGTAATTCTATTTACACGAAACTCTTCTTCTATCTCCTGAGTACATGTAGGGCATGTTACATTCTCCGTAAAAAACTTATGTTCCTTAGTAATTGTTGCTACTTTTTGAGTAATTTTACCCTTCAAATTATTAAGTTTCGCTAACTTTTCAGAAGCTCCCGTAACCTTCTCTTGCTTCTTAATTAAATCACCAACATTAGATTCTATTAACTGATTATGTTCTATGTGCGTATCATTTTCTATTCCCAAAACCTTAATCTTTTCATTGTTATTCTGTATATCATCTTTTCCTCTTTGCTCTATCTCTTTAATCCAATCACTTTGCATTTTCATCTTATCCTTAAGATTTTCTCTCTTAAGATCAAAAGATTTTATCTGCTCTCTCTGCAATCTCATCTTTTCTTTAATAAGATTATTCATCGCAGAAAAAATCCTAATATCTAAAAGATCCTCAATAACCTCTCTTCTATTAGCAGTACTTAATTGCATAAAAGGAACAAATGTACTGCTACCCAAAATCACAATTTGAGTAAAGGATTTATAATTTACCTTTAAAATACTCTCTTCTAATATCTTTTGATTGGTACGATCATCTGCTTCTCTATGCAAAAGATTACCATTTACTTCAATATCAAAGATATTTGGTTTTATTCCCCTTCTAACAATATAATCCCTACTATTAACAGAAAATTCTATCTCAACAACACAATCCCTTTCATTAGTAGTATTAATTAATTGGGGTTTATTAATCTTACGAAATGGTTTATTAAACAATACAAATGTAAGTGCATCCAACATCGTGGACTTACCTGCACCATTTGTTCCTATAATAAGATTGGTATTATATTTTTGAAAATCTATTTCAGTCCAATTATTACCAGTACTTAAAAAATTTTTATATTTAATTTTCTTGAACGTTATCATTTTTTGGGGGAATCACAATGTCATTAGGAGTAATTACACTATATTTGTAATTATGCATTCTACAAGTTTTTATAGCTAATTCATCATCAACTTCCACTACATCCATCTCTCTCTTATATTGATCCATATCAGAATCAGCCAACATCATAGCATACCTTAATGCATCATCTTCTTCCTCAAACAAAAACAAAACTTTATCACCATATGTATCTTGGACGGCATACGCGCCTTCATCCTTTTTATCTTTAAGAGTAAGAAGATACATTATTCTATCTCGCAAGCTTGAGTATAAAGATCCCGAAAAATATTTTTAATTATACTTTTATCATAATCAAATTCAGATTCATCAATATATCTATTTAAAATTGAAAGAGTATTCTCCTCCTCATCAATATCAAAATCTTCATTTTCTTGGATATCAAAATTTTCAATAATTTTCAAATCTTGAACACCAACTGAATAAAGTTTATCAATAAATCTCTCAAAATCCTTTGGTTTGGATTTTTTACGGACAATAACCTTTACAATTTTATTCTCATATTGAGTTGCATTAAACAACTTATAATTAGTGTCTTCATAATATATGTTATAAAATAATTTATATGGATTATTGATTGGAGTATGAGTGAGGGTTTCCGTATCAAATATATGAAATCCTCTAGGATCATTTACATCATTCCAAAACATCTCATAAGGATTACCCAAATAAAATACCTTTCCATCATTCGAACGGGTATGAAAATGACCAGAAAATACCTTTTCAAACTTATCAAAGATATTAACGGCCATACCAGTTTCCATCATATGACCACGAGTTGCTCTAAACCCATTAAGTTCAAGATGCCCCATAACAACTTTTGCTGTGGTCTGTTTAATTAAATAAGAAGTTTCTTCATAATTCTCACTATTAATCCAAGGAAGCATTAAAATAGATAATCCATCAATCTTAATTATCTTAGGAGAACTATAAGTTTTAATATTAGGATAGTCCTTTAATAAAAGTTCTGGTGAATTTACATAATTAGTATCTTTATAATAACAATCATGATTACCTGTAATAGCATATACCTTATATTTCTTAAGTGGTTCAAATACGACTCTTTTAGCCCATTCTAAACTTTGATAATCAATAGACTTACGACTATCAAATATATCTCCCATATGAATAACAGTATCTATTCCCTGCTCCTCTAGAGAAGGAAAAAAGACATCACGATAAAAGAGTTCAAAATAATCATGAAGATGCTTAGAACCCTTCCTAGCACCATAATGAGTATCTGTTATAATAGCAATCTTCATCTATTCCGATATTGAATATTATCCTTAATGGTATTATAATCAGAAGTGGTACCAGCAAGAGCTGTATCATCAACCATCATAACTTCATCAAATCCAGTTTTTTCAATAATCTTTGTTTTAATGTCTAATTGCTTTTTCTCTTTCTGAATACGTCTGAGAAATGCATAATGTATAATCTGCGTAAAGTAAGCAAAAGGATTTTTGGATTTCTCAGGATCAAAATTATGTATGTACTGAACGCAATTTTCGATTCCATCTGATATCATGTCCTCCCTGAACATATAGTTTACAAAGTTTGGTTTATAAGAAAGATGAGTTGCTATTTTTAAAAAACAAGAACCAAGATAGTTTGAAATGGTTGGTTTACCTTCCCAAGGGCCAGACTTTGGTGGATCTTGATCATACTTTTTAATAAATTTTTCTCTTGCTTCAGCAACTTTACTTCTATAAACAATCATCGCCTCCAACAATTCCTTGTTATTTACATAATGTTCCGTCTTTTTTCTAGGCATAGCATCGGAATTCCTGGTTTATTAATTGTTTTTATTATATCACAAAACTTAAGGCTTGACAAGGTAATGAAATGTCAGTAGAATAACTCTGTCAGGGTTGGAAAGGAAGGTTTAGCTTTCTGTAGGTTTAATATTAAATATATCTTCTAATATTTGACGAGCTTGTTGAACTGAAGAAATATAACCCATTTTTGAATCAGGTATTACTTGTCCTGTTTCTCTAAATAATCTTTCAGCTTCTGGTTCTTCTTCACCTGAAGTAAATTTATGATAAACTTCAATTATTCTTTTATTTGTAGTCTCTGTCATTGTAATGACTTTATCTAATCCTATCATATACATATCCTCATCACCCACTTCCATCCATGGTTTTACTTTTATAAAATTTCCATTACCATGTTGATGTATTTTCATAATAATAGGTTTCTGTAAAATAATAATAGGATCCTCATAGTCTTCATCCACAGACACCAAAGACATAATTTCTTCCCCTGATACTAATTTTATTATTGCGTAAAACTCTTCGCTCATCAGTTTTTAAGTGGTATGTTTACTATATCATAATTGAAGTTTTCTTCATTGTAGACTTTAATTCTTTCAATCAAATGATTTAAAGTATAATTTTTTCTTGATTTGTAACTAATATCATCAGCAATGTCATACAAGGTTGCTCTTGTTTTATGTTCTCCTTTTCTAAGGACTCTTCCGATAGATTGGAGGTTTCTAATTCTGGATTTTGAAGGAGAAGCAAAAATAACATTATGGAGATTTTTTATGTTAATACCAGTTGAGAATGTACCATAAGATGCTACAATAATTGCATTATCTTTTTTTTCAGTAATTTCACGAACTTTTTCTCTATCTTCAGTATCTACTCCACCATGAATGAAGAAGACTTCACGATTTTCAATAGTGTTATTATTATTTATTAATTCGTATAATGGCTCACCATGTCCTTCTACTCTAGCATAAAGGATAAGAGTATTACCTTTAAGATCTAAAGCAAGATTTTTAATAAAGTTATTTCTACGATTATGTCCGATAATATATTGAACTTCATCCTCAAATACTTCAAATTTTTGTGGAGGGTGTTTCAATAGGAGTACATTGATATCCAGTTTAGCCAAATGCCCTTTTTTCATTAACTCATCAGTTTTAATGATCTTATAGGAAGGTCCAAACAATCCCTCAAGAACCCATTTATGTGTTTGCGTTCCATCAAGAGTTCCTGTAAATCCGTAACGATACTTAGCATCCGCTAACTTAGTCATTATAGATATAAGAGATTTTGACTTAAATTGATGGGCTTCGTCTCCAACTACTACACTGAATCTTTCAAAATATTTACGTGGGAGTTTGTATATCGACTGCCAAGTTGTTATGATTACTTGAGAGTCTGTCTCCCTTTCCTTACCAGCATATATCTTGTGGCAATATGAACCTACGTCCCAGCCATAGTCTTCAAAGTCTTTATACATCTGCTCTACTAGGGAAGTCGTCGGTACGACTATCAGAATACTTTTCCCTTTCGCAACATAATATCTCACAAGACAATATATCATCAGAGACTTTCCCGAAGCAGTTGGGGATATCAACAACTTTCTATTATGTCTTAGAGCGTCGTATACTCCCTCAATTTGATAATCCCTAGGTTTATGATTGCAAATAGCATTCATATAATCCTTCACACCTTCTTTTGATATACCCTCATTAATTTCAAAAGGAGTTCCATAATACTTACTTTCTAAAAATTCATAAGTATATTGATGATCTTTACAGAATTGTATTACTCTATCCAATAACCCAACATAAATCTCTCCTTTTTGGGTATTAAATAATCTTATTTTTCCATCCCAAAATTTCTTTTTATAAGCTGGTGAAAACTTAGCACCAGGAACTTCAAAAGTAAATTGGTCGGCTAATTCATAATAAACGTGTATCTCTGATTGGACATGCAGATACACTTCATTTTTCTTTGATATAATCAAATGTGACATAACATTTAATTCAATATCAAATATTTATTTACCCAAATCCAGTTTGAAATTTATGCCATTCTATAGCATTTTTTATTTGATATGTACGATTAGATATAATTTTAATAATTTCTTCTAAAAATTTTAAAGTAGAATCATAATATTTTATTTTAAGTTCTACCTTAATTAATCTATCATCAGCATCCAGATACCTCTGTACAGCATCCTTTTCTCTTACTTTGTAAGGAAATGGTTCTTCAGCATATACCTCTGGTTCTGCTTTTCCAGTATAATAATTATATCTTTCTAATTTTACTTTATTATATGTTTCTCGTGCTCTTTCACGCAATAAAGTAATTGTATTATAGACAGTATAATACTTAGAATGTAATTGAGGAATTTTTAATGATTCATCATGTAGATTATCAGGGTCAATGACAGAATCTTTCTGCCACATCTCCTGAATTTTGTCAAGATTCATAAGGGTGTTCTACCGTTCGGCTCTACAATATTATATACAGTATACTTGAAAGTGACCTCTGCTGTAAAGTAGTTAATATCACCATCGGTTGCTTCAAATTCTAATGAAGATAATGAAGTTGGAAACATTCCATCAAATTTTACAATAGCCACATCTCTATAATTACTATTTAAAATATGTAAACTACCATCACTAAATTGTTCATTAAGATCTCTTATATTTTCAGAATCTGTAGTAAGATTTTTAAATTCCTGAGTAGTTTGAGGAAAACCTAATCCTGTTAACCAATTGTGAATGGCCATATAATTTTCAAGTTCTTCATCAACTAAAAACCTTAATGAAAAATCTCCATATTCTAATTTATCTCCAGGAACATCAATATTTTTGAGATAACTTGGTTGTAAAGCAGTACCTAATGTAATTTCAGGAATACGTGCGGAATTGGAAAAGAAATCAACTTTTGGTGTTTTTGATATAGTAAATTTAAATCCTATTGGGGATAAAAAATTTCTATTCTGTATTTGACCAGCAAAAGCATTTCTAGTTGCCATTATTCTCCACCACCGTTTCCGCCACCATTACCGTTACCGCCATTACCATTACCGCCACCATTGCCATTACCACTTCCGTTGCCGTTATTGGACCCATTACCGTTGCCATTGTTTTCACCATCATCATCTTGTTCAATATAACCACCGCGACCTACATGCCAACCACGTGGAATATTTTTACATTTTTTATCAGTATAGCACCAATATTGACCTGAAGGACATCTTTTAGTAGAAGCCTCTTCAATAAACTTATCAAAATTTTTCATTAGTCTTTAAGAATTTGTTCATACCATTGCTCACTCATACCCATAATGATGTTACCAGCCATGTCAGTATTTTCGGCATATCCTTCACGAATTAGATAATCAGTAATCTTTTTCGTACGTTGATGTGCTTCCTTTAAATCTTTAGGTGTAAAGTCCTTCATGTTCTTACTACATTCGTATATTTATTTATTCAGTTACCACTGTTGAATTTTTCCACCAGTCAGGTTGATAAGTAATAGTCTTATCTCCTAAAGTGTAAGTAACTGTAGTTGCTGCCTGAGCATCAGCATCTGCTTTATTGGAATATATCTTTCTTTTCGAATATTCATTGCTCCAAGAATTATCTCCAGAATAATATTCTTCGCCACTTGTAGGTACGGCAGAACCTAAAATACTTGTTTTTTTAATATGAAAAGGCATAGTAGAACACAGGTCTCCACAAATATTTAGATATAAAAAAAGACCCCTTAAAGGGGTCTTTGTAAAGTAAAAAGATATAAATTTCTTCTTACATAAGGTTTGTAACTTTAACTCGTCTGTAGTACTTGTTGGAGTTACGGTTGATTTGTCCAAGTCCAGCAGTGGCACCTTCGGCAAATGGGTTGGCAACAATGCCATAACGAGTCTTAAATCCAATTTTTGGTTGGAAGGAATTCTCGCCCACAGCGCGAACCATCTGTAGAGGAACGTAAGGACAATAGAATAGTCCAGCGTCATAAGGTGAAGTACCTTTGTATCCAGTAACATAGTACTGAGCACCAGCTGAAGCTCCGTTGAATCCACCTGCATATGGGTCAATGTAGACCTTATACTTACCTTGAAGTGTACCAGCAAAGGTATTACCAGTATCATCAACGTTAAGGTTAGCGTTAAGTGCAGGAGTGTAATCAAGTACACCAGCCATTGTTAGGGCACTAGCGATATCTGCAGAGCAGAGGATAGTGTTACCCTTTCCGCGACGAGTTTGCTGCGCGATAGCGTTAGCATCTCTTTCAATCTGGAAGATAAGTCCCTTGAACTTCTCAACTGACCATCTACCGTTAGAGTCGATGTCTAGGTTGAAAGTACCACTCGTTGCGACGTTTGACTGAGCACCAGGAACAGCAACGTTATAGATTGTACGAATGACTTCCCTGTTAATTTCAGCAAGGATTTCAGTCGAAAGAATGTTGGCAAGTTCTGCCTCTGCATTCAATCCATGAATTGCTTTCAAGTCCTGAGCAAGCTCAAGTGAATATTCTGCTTTTAGAGCACGTGACTTAGCAGTAACGGTGACTTTCTCGATTGAGAATGCCATCTCGTTGAACGCTGGAGATGAATCGGTACCCAATGCTTCTGCATAAGCAGTAGTGTTACCTTCACCAACGTTGTATGTAGTAGCGTCACCAGTTTGTGGGAATGTCCCATCAAGAGCACCTGGATCACTACCTTGTTGGTTTGTAGTACCAATACCAACGCTAAGGCCGTCAGAACCAGTAACATATCCTTCACCACCTGATGCACTTGCGAAGTCTGCACCAGTACCAGAGAATGCGGAATCTGCTTCGTTGTAGAATGCTTCTGTGCCATCCTGTGTGGAGTAGCGTGAACGCATTGCGAAGATAAGTCCAGTAGGACCATTCATTGGTTGTACGCCAGCTAGGTCATATGCGACCAAATTTTGGCATTGAACGACGAATCAGGCTAATAAGCACTGGATCGAAGTTGTCTATACTAGCACCTGTAGAGTTTGTTGGTGCTGCTTCTGAAAGGAATTCTTTTTCCTCTCTTAAAGTCTTTTCTTGGTTCTCCAGGAGAACTGCGGTTACCATTCGACGATGATTGTCTTTGATATCTCCCATCCCTTCGTGATCTAGGATTGGGGCCCACTTCTCCTGCAGATGTTCAGCATTGAACGATTGCATTTGATTTACCTTTTTAAAAGTTTAGTTTGATTTATAATAAAAAAATCATTTTTTAGCGACACGAGTTAATGTCTGTAGGTAGGTTTCCATAAGATTTGAATTTACCTTAGGTGCCTCTTCCATACCTTCAGAAATTGTCTCTGAAGTGTCCTTTTGAACTCCAGCATTCTCTGGGAAATATGACTTCCTTAGAGTTACTAGTTTCTCACGATAAGAATCTTCACTATCAAACTCAACATTTTCAGAGAGTGTAGCGAGTTTTTCCTTTTGAGAGAGTGCAAGACCTTCAGACACGTCTGAGAGAATTACATCGGCGGATGACTCGGATAATCTCTTGTTAAGAGCAACATTCTTATTGATTTGCTCGTTGAGTTTTCCTTCCATTTCATCAAGTTTTTCTACCATACTATTAAGTACATCATACTTATCTTCAGGGATTGTTACATAATGATCTTCAAATAGACCCTTCATTCCAGTTAGGAATGATTCGGTCATTTCTGTCTTAAGTCCATGTTCTACTGCGAGGGCATTTTCTTCCATCCACTCTTCAGCGACATATTCTAAATAAGCATCAGCTCTATCTTCGATTTCTTCTTTGATAGCCTTAACCTCTTCGGTTAATGATTGCTCATACTCTTTCTTAAGTTCTTCTTTAAGTTCTGAAACCTTTGTCTTAATCGCGGTTTCAAAGATTGTCCGTGCCTTTTCTTGGAACTCTTCAGAAAGTTCTTCACCGGCAATAAGAGCATTGATGTCTTCATCAACGTCAATCTTCTCTTCTTCGGCGACAACTTCTTCTTCAGTAGTCTCTTCTTCAGCAACTACTTCATTTTCAGTAGTTTCTTCTTCGGCAACGACTTCCTCCTCCGTAGTAGGCTCTTCAGAAACAACCTGATCTTCAGGTTTTTCCTCCTCTTCTTTCTTGAGAGTAGGCATTGGATCTGCCTTACCAGCTTTAGCGTTAACTACATCTCTAACTTGCTTAAGAGTCTTGCCAGGTGCTTTCAGCTTTGCTGAATCGTTATCAGGCTTATAATTCTCTGGAGTAGGACCACCAAGATCCTCAATATCAGCTGTGTTTCCTGGGGTACTACCCTGTGGACCCTTATGCATTGGTTCAGCAGGTGCAGCATTTTTGTTTACTACGTTTTCCATTTCTTGTAAATCGTTACCAACGGACATTTTTTTATACTTAGATTTTAATCTGTATTTATTTATAGATCTTAAAGATTTAAGAGGAAATTGTTAAATAAATCCAATTTATGCTCTTCAAGTGCTTTTTGACCTACAAGAGTGTTAATTCTCTTTTTAGTTTCATCAACGAATTGTTCACGAAGAATTCCTCCTTCCCAAACCCATTCTTTTCCTTCCATGATTCCATTAACAAAAGCATCAGGTGCGGAAGGATCAGCGACTATATCAGCAGCAGTTGCTAACTGAAAATCTTCACCAACAACCTTACAACCATCCTTATCTTCTTTTAATGTGCCAATACCACGTGAAGAAACACCTAGTGTTACACCTTCAGCAATAAGAGATTTGGCAATTTTACCCATAGGGGTTTCAAGGAGTTGTGCCTTACCAACAAAATTATTACCTTCTTGACGAAGTTGTGTAATCTTATGTGATACACGATCAAGGTTTACAGTTGGACCATCAGGATGTCCCAATTCACCAACAGCACGGCCTTTTGAAACAAAACTTTCATTGTATCTTTCAACTTCTCTTCCAAGAATTTCTACTGGATACATTCTACCATTACGATTTTTGAGATTTCCTTGTAGGAAAACTCCTTCAATATACATTTTCTTTTTACCACCTTTTCCCTCAGTGATAAATTTAACACTTGAAATTTCTTCCGTAATGAGTTTCATTTTCTTAATTGGTAAATCCTACTTTGGAACCTAATACTGCGGCATTCGCAGCAAAAACACATTGAGTATACTCTTTTTGCAAATACTCAACAGCACCTGCTGGCATAGTAAATGACCCAACAGCGGAACCACCAGCAGTTGCTACAACACTTACCTTATATGCATTACTTCCATGTGAATTTACAAGACGAACTATTGGTGCTTCACTAAAACTAGTGGCAGTACCAGTAGTAGTTGGTAATGCTGCTTCTGCGCCTAATACTTGAGTAATATTAGCCATTATTCTTGATCCTCGGTTGTTTCTGTATCGGGAGTGGAATCAGATTCTACTGAATCAGTATCAAACATTGAAGTTGCTACGGTTTGCTTTTGAGCATCTATTTTTTCTGCTGCTTTTGCAAATAACAATTCTTTCATCTTATCACTAATATCAGCTGCCGAAGAATCAGTAGCTATTAAATTAACAATTTCTTCCATAAAAATTAATATAATCCTATTTTCTATTTATATCTCGGCCTTCTTGGTGTCTTTTTGTATTTGAGCATCAGTAATTCCGCCATCAATTTCTGATTCTTTAGGAACTTCTCCCAATGCATCCATTTCACCATTCATAGGTAAAGGTTCTCCAGTAATAGGATCTATAGCATTAGGATCAGGAATAATTCCCTCGGCAATTTCATTCTCAATCTGATCATCCATTTCAATCATTTCACCATCAGTTTGACGAAGTACATTTTTACGTACCCATTGATTTGAATAAAACTTTCCAATATAAGGTTCAATTTGTGCAAGAGTTCCTAATCTCTCATTCATCATTTCAGTTTCTTTTAGTTCAGCAAACTGATTATCATATATGAAATCATACTGAATATGCTCACTTAATGATTCCCAATCATCAGGACTTACAATATTTTTAAGAATTAATTGAGTCTTAAGCATATCTGTAAACATATGTGCAAAACGCTTTCTTAAACGTCCTACAAATTTAGAGAATTTAAGTTCATCTCTTAATATCTCTGATGATCTACCCAAATTAAAACCACCATCTGCAGCAATTCTAGATTCTGGAACACCTAATGCTCTATAAAGTTTCTTCTGGAAGTACTCAATATCAGCAAGTTCTCCAAGGTTTTGTCCACCTGGAAGTGTTGTGATTTCAGTTCCTCTACCACCTTCTCTTCTTGGTAACCAGAAATCTTCCATCATAGACATGAACTTTCTGTCATCTCTAACTTCACCAGTAGAAGCATCGTAAACTAACTTATTACGATAACGACTCATTACCTCTCTAAGATATTGTTCTGCCTTAATCTTAGGAAGATTACCAACATCAATATAGAAAATTCTTCTTTCTGGTGCTCTTGAGAGTCTATAAATTACAAGACTATCCTCAATCATTCTAAGTTGATTGAGTGCCTTAATTGCTTTATGAAGATATGATAAAACTAAACCTCTATTTCTATCTACAAGACCTGAAGTTACATAAGTAATAGAATCTTTTGCAATTTTAATGCCTGTATTGCCACCACTACTACTTACCATTCCCGATGGATAACTAGGTTTTGGTGTATAAACAAAATATTCTTTAATTTCAGGGGTCATCATTTGAGCTTTTTCATCAACCCCTTGAACACTATTACCCTTTATGTTCATATAATCATTCTTATTTTTCTTCTTCTCCTCACGAATGAATTTCATCTTCATAGGATCAATATATCTTATTTCTTTTATCCCTTCTTCTGGTTTTTTCTGATTAATAACCTTTAAATAGTACAATCTACCATCAACATACCAATTTCTAAGTATTTCATGCGATTTTTTATCAAAATCCATTATATCTTTAATGGTTTTGAATTCTTCTCTAATTGCTTTTTTTAACTTATCACTAGCATTTAAATTAGACAACTCAATTTCAATTGGTGAATCATAAAGATCACTTACAATTGCTTCGTTTATAATATCTTCAATAGCACCATCACACTCTGGATGCAATGCCATTTCACGATATCTTCTTATTAAATCAAATTCAGTGCGGTATACACCCTCAATATCTACATAAGAACCATAAAAACTACTAGCAATAAAGTTATCATTCCCGTCCTCATTATTAGGAGGAACGGGAGATATTATTGAAGCAGAATCCTTCTTCTTCGAATCAATTGAGAAACCAAATAACCTGGCCATATTATAAATTGCGTTAGTCTGTTATCTGGCTATTTATCTGATATCTTCACCGCCAGCTTCAGAGGATGT
>VTLG01017107.1_pt1 | contig 12099 bp, 7 predicted proteins | sample 4694571 | NCBI WGS metagenome assembly VTLG01 (sample SAMN12604809, study PRJNA352737) | marine metagenome | biome: ENVO:00000447; feature: ENVO:00000209|ENVO:00000569|ENVO:01000036; material: ENVO:00002151; isolation source: viral sequences binned using virsorter ... | reverse complement strand
CAAACGTACTATTAACATTGGTACGAAGAATATAATCTGGTGGCTGATTTACCGTAGCCGTAACACTTTTAGGTTCTCCAGTGTTATTAGCTGAATCAACTGCTGCTATCCAGTAAGTAAAAGTTCCAGCAATAGTCTCAAAAACAGTCGTAAATAATCCCTGCTTAGTTCCAATTTCTGCACCACGATTGGCAAAATTAGAAACAGTATCTAAAGGTAGATTTGGATGAGTTTGCTTCTTAATGTTGTAATAAAGAATAGGAAGGTTAGAAGCAGCATCACCCCAGTTAAGTAAAACATTGTTATCTATAACTTCTTGAGTGAATTTACTAACTTGACCAGGGATAGTAACTGTCGCAGTCGTTGAAATCGGAGTTCCATAGTTACCATTTATATCTTTTGCTACAACCCAAAATTTCTGAACACCACTCCAATCAACTTGAGTTGAAATTGATAACGCTTTAATAGTTGCAATAACAACAGCATTAGTATTAGAAGTATCTACAACACCATTCGTTACTTGAAAAGAATTACCTCTTCTAATCTCATAATCCTCAATATTTAACGAACCTTTCGTTGCAGCAGTCCATGACAATTCAAGTTCACTTTTTAATAAAGCATCACTATCTGACTTAAAAGTGGTTTGTATATTAGACACCGTACCTGGCATCGTAAAAGTCAAGTCAACATATTCTTCATCCCCATACTGACCTTGAGCATTAATCGCTCGAATAAAGAACCTTCTATCAGAGTTCCAATTAACAAGGAAAGATAAAGTAGTACCTTTTACTTGTTGTAAACCTGTAGCAGTCTCAAAAGTACCTTGATTAGCAGGGCCATGACCTAATTCATAAGCAAAAGTAGGAGTACTCCCATCTTTAGCAGCCCATGATAAATCAACAGAAGTTCCACTGTCATAAGCAGCCGTTAAACCATACTCATCTGCTCCAATGTTGGTGATTGCAGCAAGAGTCGCAGTACTAACATTGCCTGCTATATCTACAGACCTAACATAAAAATTCTGCGCCCCGATAAAATCTACTTCTCGCTTATAAACTGTCGTATCTAGCTTCTCTAAAATATTTGTAAAGTTCTCATCTTTTGCCACTTCATAATGAGAAATAGCATATTTCCCAACAGCAGAGACTTGATCCCACGAAAGAACGACATTACTACCTTCAAAAGAGATTGAAACTGGACTCGGTGCTACTGGATCACCTATTTCAATAACTAAAGAAGCACCAGTAGTGCTGTAAACTTCTTGACTATCGTAAGCTTTAATCCAAAAAGACTGCTCACCAGTCGTCATAAATCCAAGGGTATAAGTATTAGCAGTAAGCCTTGCAATTAAATTTTCTTCAGCGACAGGATTTGCGACGTTAAAATAAGCATTATTCGCTAAACCCCACTCTGCATCTGTTGATCTAATCTCATATCCAACAACATCTAAATCATTGAAGTCAGGATAAACAGCGACTAACTTATCCCATGTAAAAACAATCCCTATTGATGGATCTATTGAATAAGCAAAATTAGTAATATCACTTGGAGGATTTGATTTACCAGTTGCTCCAATTGATCCGTTTAAAGAAGAACTTGAAGGTACTCCTGTTGCATTAAGGCTGAAAATCTTGAACTGGAATGTACCAGCAGTTATGTCTGGAATCTCATCATTATTTCCCAACTGTGTATAAACATGCCAAGTACCATTATCTTTCCTCCATCTCACCTCATATTTACTAACGCCTAAAACACTTTTCCATGAGAATACTATTTTTGCTTTTACTTGATTTGCTTGTTTATAAAGCTGTTGAACAATAGTTAACGGCCCCGCAGGAGCAGCAGGAATTTCATTAAGATTACTAAAATCTCTTACCGTTAAGGTTTCTCCTGCTTCAACATTTGCATATTTAGAAGCGTTATAAGAAAGTGCTGAAACCTTATATTCAAGTGCATCTTCTTCCTCAACCGAAACAACTCTCCACTGAGTTGTCTGCAAGTTCTGAGCAGAAGTACCACCAGAAGTTTCTAAAACCCAAACACTATTAGCTTGAGGAACACTACTGAAATCAGTTTCAGCCGTAATAACAGATCCAGAAATATTACTAACTGGCCTTGATTCGACAGTCCCTCCAGAAAGAAGAACATGGATTGTTCTTGTATAACCAACAGAAGAACCTTGAGGTAAATCGGTATCAACACCAGCAGTACCATCAACTGTAATTTGACCAGCAGTTGCTGAAGCTATGCGACCACCCCTTCTAAGACCAGCTTTTAAAGGATCTGCAACATCAATAACTTGACCAGGCCGAACTAAAATTCCAGCATCCAAGCTACAAGTGAAAGTTACAACTTCAGTTTCGTTTTCTTCTGTATAAAGAAGCCATTTTGCAACTCTTTTCGCCTGTGATCTACTGGTACAAGCAAAAGCCTCTATGTTTTTAGTGATTGAACCATACTTATTAATAATTGCTGTACCTGCTGAAACTCTTTCATACGCAAACGATCTAAGGTTTTTATCAAAATATTTAACTACTACTACTGTTGCTCTTGTTCTCTGACTACTACCCGAATAATTAAAACCTTCAGAAGTAATATTTGCCAGCGTAAATAAGTAACTACTGGACTGAGGCTTATCTTGAGACATCGCAAGACTACCTGCTGACCAATATGGCATTGCCATAAAGACAGCAGACATTGAATTAATTAAATCAAAAGCTTCTGCTCGACCTTGGATATAAACATTACAAGAGAAACGTGGTTCAAAACCTCCGAATCCATCAGCTATTCCATGTTTACCAGTCGTTTTATGGTAGTCATCAGTCGTGCCGCCAGATCTGGTGTTGAGAGCAGAGCAATATTTAGAAGCAGCATAAAAATCAAATTTACTCAAGCGTTCTGCATTGCCGTTAAAACTCGATTGTTCAGAAGGAGTAAGAATATGATCACCTAGCCCGTATCTTTTTGAACAAAGAAGATCCCATAAGCACCAAGCAGGATCGGCACACCAGACAGCCGCCTGAAAAACACCAGTCCAAATCCCATTCTGAGGATAAATAATTGCACCAGTCGTTTGATCAACTGTGACTTGCTCAACTCCTCCAACAACAATTGAAGGGATTCTGATCTTTGTACCTCTAACTAAATAAGCTCTTGTTGGAATTGATGAAAACTGTTCAGCATCAATACGAATACCTGCTAAGGCACAATCTGGATAATTTCTACTTGTCTTAGTAACTTTAGTAAAGAAGTCCCAGTATGTTTCATTCTGAATCCTCGTTCCATCTGAAGAATTATCTGTTAAACGAATAACCTTGATCTTTGCTTCTGTGAAAGCAGTTGTTGGTAATTGAATTGCATATTGTTTCTTATATTCATCACCAGTTCTACCTGTAATCGTGTCTATTTTCTTTTTAGCATCTGTATCACCACTTGGATTAATAATTTGATCGACCCACGCACCAGTACCACCTGTAGTCGTGATCTGTAATTGAATTTTAATTTTGACCGAAGTACCTACAATGTCACCATCATCTTCAATATGTTGAAGAGCAGGAATCTTAATTACTACACGAATTTCATCAACAGAATCTGAAGTCGTAACAGTCCTAGAGACACCAACAGTATTAGGGTCACTAGCTAAACATGTCCAAACAAGATCACCATCTGAAGTTGTACCCCCAACTGTTGTATTCCAAGAAGGTTCAGATGCTCCTGAAGATCCACCATCAGTCGTACATTGAAAATAACGAACGACATCACTAATTGTTTTTTTAATATATTGATTTAAAGAGAAGTTATGTTCTTTGATCCAATAACCAGTGTTATTAACTATTTGAGCAGGCAAACTCTCTTCGCTTTGAACAGTCGTTTCAGCATTATCAAAACTAGGTTCATCTGTCCCTGAGCCTATAACTGTTTGATTACTCGTCCCTTCACGCAATCCATAACGTACATTCTCAAAGTTATAAGTACCATCACTATTTTGAATAGGAGTATTATTTAGAAAAATAGACTGTAGAGAATTATTTTTTAGCCCTTCTATTTCACCCTCAGAAATAAGATCTAATACACTTGCGTAACTTCTACTATCAAGAGAATCTGCCTCAGTAGTCGGTGTCCTACCGCCACCACCGCCACCTTTACTACCGCCACCACCGCCAGAACCAATGATTTGTGTCATGTTTAGTTTTGAGTTACGTCAATACCTGCGGAAATAACAACAGATCCTGTTAAGACCTCACCGTAGCAAACAGGAATTGCTGTTCCTGCTCTTCCAGTTTGTTGTATTCCACTGAAGCTAAATTGATTCTGAGGATCTTCTTCTGATTTTGGCGTAGTAGGAGTAGGAGTCAATAATCCAGCTACTCCAGATAAGACCAACAGAAGACCAATATTCCCAGCCATTGCCCAACCAGCACCTCCAGCAGCCCACATTCCTACTCCTGAAGCTGCTTTGAATCCTGACAATCCTAATTGTCCAGCACCAGCACCTAAAGTAAAACCACCAGTAGCAAAAGCAGTAGCGACCAATGCAACACCTAGAATAATTCTTCCCGTATTTCCAGCTCCAGCAATAACAGGAGTAATACTAATATCATCCGATCCAATAGGATACACAGTCTCTTCCAACGTCAAAGCAGAACTCCCAACTTCTACCTTGTAATGCTGATTTGCCATGTGCTGTTCTAAAGCAGGCCAATTGGCAATCAAAAATTGAACAGCTTCAGCAGCAGTATGAACATCTACTTCAAAAACTCTTTGACCTACAAACTTTGCAAGTTTTCCATATAATTTGACCTTCCTAAGCATGACGTAACGTAACCCTCCTACCAATACACTTTAATAGCCATTCGTCCAATTGGTCACGACTCGACAATCTTCCTTGTAAATGATGCAAAATATCATTCCCTCCAAGATAAACAGCAACATGATTTAAGCCTCGACCTCGAATACTCATTAATAACGCATCTCCTTTTTGCAGCTCTTCATCTGGAGCGAGTTCTCTGAAGCCTGCTTCCCTCCAACAACCATCAAACATAGGATTCAACCTGAAATCTTCTGGATTAACAGGTCGATCCCAATCCCTTATCTCTTGACCTTGCTCTAGATAATAATCTCTTACTAACGTCCAACAATCAGCAACCCCCCACACCCAAGTTCTACCTTCCAATGGTGCTTTATATCCAGACGGCTCAAAATAATGCCATTGCTCCAAACTTGGATTTACAATGTACCAAGGTAAGTCACTATTTTCACAAGAAGCTAAATCTGCCTGACTAGGAGTTGGTGGTGTCTGAGGATGTGAATGAACTATCGCTAAAATTTCTCCAACATCTTCTGCGGCTGCATAATCTTTTGGATCAAGAATGAATTGATCGTATCGACTTTCAGCAATATTTTTACAAGGCCAATAACATTCTTTCCCCTTTCGTACAATTAATAAACCACAAGCTTCATTAGGATCAGCTTCTTTTGCCGCTAAAAGCGCATCATCTTTCCATGTCATGCGTGGAACGCTCCTATACCTGGGAAATCAACAGGTAAACATTGTCTTTTCGGAAGTCGAACACCAGCAAGATCAAGCGCACTACATAATTCAAATTCAACTAATTCCTTATTTTCATTTACTTTTCGATCTACGAAATAGATCTCATCAGGAAATCTTTGACTTGGATCTGGTTCTCCATAAGGGTTTCCAAGCTCTTCTCTTTGAAAATTATCATCATTCTCCATCGCAAAAGAATCAACACCATCTTCATTTTCAAGAAAAGCATCAGTACCAAAACTTTCAGCATCAATAAATCGTTCAAGAGTTCTTATTCTTGTTAATTTTGCTCCTGCTAAATCATTCCCTGCTGTTGTTATGTTTACCTCGTTCAAAATGGCAGTAATTGTATTAAATAAATTACTAACACGCATTGTAGGTCTTGGTAAAGAACCTTTAGCACCTCCCTTATATTCAAAACCTTCAGCCTGAATCGGCATTTGTTTATAAACCTGACCTCCAAATTTAATATCTACAAAATTGCGATTAATTGTGTTACTAGATGCTCCATTATGAAAATAATAAGTAGGCTTAACTGCTTTCCAAGTCACAGTTCCATCCGTAACCGTTCCACCTTCTGACGCAGGCCATGAAGGTTCAGAACTTCCAGTAGTACCAGGGATGATAACCCTAAACACCAAACCACTTGCATGTGTTGATGTACTTCTCACTTCTTTCCCGTATCTTTTATCTTCATCAGCAGGCCAAGGACTCCAACCAGCCGTTCTTGCGTTGCCATGCAAAGTTGTATCTAACTCTAATTCAAACAATTCAATAATTGCAGTTGGATTTACACTGATCAGTTCGTCATAAGTACTACTAAAAGCAGTCCAGATCAAAGTAGTTCCATCAAGAACAGTTTGATCAACTTTCTCAGGCCAATCAGGTTCTGTCGCTGCACTTGTACCTGCTGTTGTGCATTTATAAGAAAGACCAGTTGATCCTGGCTCGACAGAGACACGAATATCTCCAACGGAATAAGCAGTATTAGCAGCCCACTTTGCTATTGCTGTCATTAACTCGACTCAAACACCTGCTTGAATTGCATCGAAATAGTGTTGTTGTTAAAAGAGGTCATTTCTACATCCCAACTTTCACAAACATATTTCTTGTAATTAGTTGTTGTTGGATCAATCCAATCAAAACTTTCTTTACCATTTCTTGCCTGTAAAAAACCAACAATCTTATCTCGATCTGCATTTGTTCGATTATTGAAAGAAAGATTCCATTGTTTTCTTCTTGTATTCATCCCCATCGTATTTCTTTGCTGAAAACCATCTCCAAACTCGGTGATACGAAGATCAGGAGTTTCACTCACACTTGCTGCATAACTAGGAGCCGTCACACAATTCACAGTAGCGTCATCAAAAATAGCCATAACTAATTAGCTAAAAGTCCTCCTGGTCGTTTTTGTTTTACTAATTCTGCTTCAATAGCAGAACCAAGCATCTTACCTAATTGAGCCATCTGCTTGCCATCGCCTTCGACTTTAGTACCTTTCGCATCAACTGACACATTAACAACTGTACCGCCACCGCCACCTGCTACCTCAACTCCAAGTCTTCCTCCCTTGCCACGCTTTAAAGGCATGATGGCTTCTGGCCCTACCTCAGACATCAGGCCGACTCCATTAGCAAATGGGAAGAGTGTAGGTCTGTTGACTATGCCTCCTTTGGCGTAAGGGACAATTCTGTTTTTAGCGAAAACTCCACCTTTGGCAAAGCCATAAGGATTCAATTCATCATTATTTATACCCTTTAAACCACTATATATATTTGAAGGTTCTACAGTTGGAATATTTGCACCTACACCTACAAAATTAGGATTGCTTGGCATATTTTTTCCTTGAGTCATTCCTAATCCACCACCACCACCAAGACTATTCATAAAACCACTGATCATATTAAACATCATTTGTTTTGCAATCATTCTTGCTATATCAGCAATAACAGAACGAGCAAATTCCTTAAATCTTATTTTTCCTGTCATTACAAAATTAACCATTGCATCTTCCATTCCTTTAAACGCATTTATAAATGTATCTTGAAGATGTTTCCCACCATTTCCTAATTCTTTTACATATTCTTGGACAGTTGCCCATTTTCCTTCATCTGGCTTGGCAGATGCGTTTTTAAACGACTCAGCTTCAGCTAATTCTGCTGCTTTGACAAGTTCCATTCTTGTCTCGATAGCTTCCTTATACATATCTATCTGAGTTTGTAATCTAAGCCTTAACTTCTCATTAGATTCACCTTTAAGTTCTTTTTCTAATTCAGCAACTTTTATCCTTGCATCATTTAAAGGCATCTTCCCTTTTTCTATTTCATCAACTGTTCTTTGCCATTGCCTTCCAAAATGCCATACAGCACTACCAGCCGCAACTAAAGCAGTAGCACCAAGAATAATTAAATTTTTATTCATAGCAATATTGAAAATTCTTACTTGAGCAGTTGCCATCCCTGTTGCTGAAGCAAAAGCTTTTTGTCCAACAGCCGCTAAACCTAAACTACTAATAAAAGACTGCAAAGGAACAAGAATAAGAGCTTTGGTTAAAGCTGCTAATGCTTGACCATGCAAAATAGTTGTTGCCGCTATAAATGCGCCAATAGAAGCAATAACTTTATCTAAATTCTCAACAACCCCAACCAAAACCCCAGAAAAAACTTTTAAAACAGCACCAGTAATTTCTGCAAGTTTTGTTAAAGCAGGAACAAGAGTCGTAAGAATCTCAGCACCTACAACTTGTAAATCAGCACCAATAGGCTGCAAAGCACCACCTACAGCCAACTTGACTTCATTCCACGCTATTTGGGATCTAACACCTGCTTCAACACTTGCTGATCCAATTGCTTCAGCTACACCTTTATATTTATCTCCAAGTTTTAATACAAATTTCCAAAGCTTATCTAAACCAATTGCGCCATCTTTTAATCCTTTTTGTAACTCTTGAGTTGTCATATTATTCGCTTCTGCGAATAAAGTAACGGCGGCTGGGAACCGTTCCCCCAACTGGCCTGACAGCTCTTCTGCGCTAACACGTCCCTTCGAGAATATTTGAACCATCGCTGTTACAGCAGCCTTCGTATCTTCTGTTGAACCACCTGTAGCTTTTATCGCTGCACTAATATTTTCAAACGCAATTCCCGCATTATGAATGTTACCTCCAGCACCGATTACAGCAGCACTTAAACGTGTCATTCCTCGTGCTGCCAACTCTTGTGGCACGTTAAATCGTTCAGTTACTCCCGCAGCAGTAGCTAAAGCGATCTTATAAGCCTCTTTAGAAGCAATTGCATCTCCTTCTACTTTGGTGGCTGCTTCTAATGCAATTTTTGATTTCTCAATCATTGCTGTGTAATTAGCTGATTCAGCACCAAAACCAGCAATAGGCTGAAGCACTTGACTTGCAACCAAACCACCAGTAATAGCTCCTTGAGCCATATCGCCACCTGGCCTTAAAGCTTCAAAACCAGCACCTAAAGTCGAACCTAAGAAACCAGCAGGCCCACCAAAGAAACTTGCACCTAATATTGATTGACCTGTTCTTGCTAAATTTTTACCACTAAATCTATTGGTATTTAATTTTGCTAAAGCTTTATCTGTCTTTGCAATTGCCTGAGTAACACGTTGGAATTGCTTGGAAGTTGGATCTAATGTATTTCTGATCTCATCAAACTTAGATCTGGTTTTTGACAAGGTATTGATATTTGCCTTCCCTGTCGAAACTATCTTCTCTTGTGCATTAATAAACTCTTGCAAACTTTGAACAGTTTGCATTACAGGTTTAGGAGCTGGAATCGCAAAAGGATCAGAAGAAGTCCCAATCATTCTTCCTTGTGAATCCCTACCTGGATATTGCGAACCACCCTTGGCGATCATTGCACCTGTGACTGGATCTCTAGTTCCAGCGACCCCTTTTGCTCCTAATCTTGTGCTTCTTTCCTGCGCCCTAGTTACACCTTTTATTCTCTTTTCATACTTCTCCAATTCGAGATTATATTCTTCAGTTACTTTGTCTAATTCTTTCCTTGTCTTTATTTGTGCTGAAGAATTAAGAAGTAAATTTTTCTCATCCCTAGCTAATTTGCCAATTTGCTGTTCATAGCCTGTTCTTGTCTTAGGAAATTCAGGTTGCTGCTCAAGAAGTGAAGGCAGGAATTTACTTTTCCCATAACCTTTCTTTTGCGTTCCACGCAATTGCAACCCATAAGTTAAATCAGTTTGATATTTTGCAAGATCGTCTGACCACTTATATGTTTTGCCGAACGGAGTAGTTTTATCAACCTTCTCACCATACTGAGGCATAAAACTGAAACCTCTTTCCTTCGATCCTTGCTTTTTCATCTCCCCCTTCATGCTCTTCCACTGTGGAGATTCAAGAAGCCATTTAAGGAATTGCCCCTCTCTAGGTAATTGTTTATATGCGTCTAATTCTGGAGTTTCAAATAATCCTTCTGATCTAACCCTCATCGTTCCACCACTATCTTCTTTTTCAAAAGACCTCCCCCCGAAGCCCTTATTCCACATCAACTGCCTATGCTGTTCAAATTTATCTTGAAGTTGCCTACCCCTTCTTTGCCTGTAATTCTGTTCTGCTAAATCTTTATCAGCCCAAGCATCTTGAGCTTCAATAGTCTGTGTATATTTATTAGTTGCTGTTTTTAATTGCGTTAAAATCTGTCGATACTCTTTCGACTGTAAAGTTATCCCTTTGGTTGCGTCTGCCTGACTATTTAAAGCCTCAGTTAATAATGCAATAGTGTCATTATGTGTATTTAATGTAAATTCTTTAACGCCTCTAAAGCCATCTGGAGCATCCTTCCCAAATCCACCTGGTCTTTTAGTGAAATAATCAGCAGCAAGAAGTTGAGCAAGAGTATCCGCAGTCGTCTTTCCCCTTTTATCATCAAATTTCATTCCAGTCTTTAAGTCCCTACCAACCAAGCCTTCTCTCATCCCAGCGAAAGGCAATAACCTAGTTCTCCCACCAGAACTTCCAACACCCCTTTCTATATCTATTTGAGTTTGTAAAGCAGTATTTAATTTGTTTATATCTCTTGTTAGACGAGAATAAGTAGCACCAGTGCTAGACGCATTTGTTCTGATTTTTTCTAAAGCACTTATCTGCAACCTCATTCCATTAGTTGTATCCTTTGTCGCCCGACCTAAATTTTTAACAGCTACTCTTTGTCTATCTAATTGAGTTTCAGTCAGTTTTAAATTCTTTTGTAATCTTCCAAGTTCATTCCTTAAATACTCAACTTCACCTGTACCTTGAGCCTCTAAACGAATTTTTAGATCAGCAATTGTTTGTCCTGTAGCCATTATTTCGACTCCTTCTTACTAAATTCCTTGAGTGCCGCAGTTTCCATAGTTTGAAGTCCTTCCAATACCTCAGTGCGGTCTTTTATATTGTAGAGGTCAAATAGACCTCCAGCTACTAATAATACTTCATATTTTAATCCAACGTACCCAGCCATCGAGACAGTCCACTGAGTTTGCATCTTTAGAAAAACCATAACAGTCTCCCAATTGCAATCCCACACTTCAAATTCATTTTTCTCCTCTGGAATTTCAGGAAGCTCAATACCAAACGCTTTTGCGTCTTCTTGAGTCATATCCTCTACTTGTTTACCGCCAGAAACCCAATAAATAGCGGCCTCTATTAGTTTCCCTCCTTACCTTTGGCATAGAATTTCTGAAACGCCTCAACAACACCAGCTACGAAATCAATATCTTCAGAAAACTCTTTTAATGTAGCTTTGGTGAAGGGGATTTCAGTTCCATCTTCCTCTGTAATATCACTCCAACCAACAACAATCTTTTCTAATGCTTTGTCTTCATCTGCCTCAGTAAACGCATTTAATTCTTTTTTAGCTAATCTTTTGAATTTGATAGTAAACGTATCTGTTTCAAATTCCCCTGCATTTGTTTCAGAAGGACGTTTGATTTCAACAGGCCAAGGATAGGCTTTTGACTTTCTACGGATAAATGCCATAAAAAATAATGATATTCCCAAACACCATAGCCCAAAAAAAGGGGGGTATAAACCCCCCAACACTACAAAGTGAAGATTCAACTACTCAAAGATAATTGAAAGTTCATCATTACCACTTGTAGAAGGAACAAATGTGTAAGGGCAATCCCACATTGCGACTCCATCTTCTTCGGAATAACCAATAGAACCTAAGTCAGCACGATTCTTCGTTGTCTGACTGGTAACAAGACCTGACTGAATTGTGACCTTATTAAGTGCAGTAGTTCCATGAACGAAACTAATCTCACCTAATGTTCCATCAGCAAGTGCAGCAGCAAATGGGTTCCATTGCTGACTACCACCACTAGCCAAGTTCACAGCCTCAACAGTGACTGATCCAGTGATGTTCCTATTTGTGATCATTACTTCAGGGCTACCACCAACCAGCTCACGGTAAATAACTTCATTACCGAGATCCAATGAGAAGTTACTCATCTGAAGTCCTGTCTCACCAAAGATCTTGAACGTACCAGTGTTGGAGTTGTTAAAGAGCAATGGAGATGCTTGCTTCTGA
>VTLG01013684.1_pt1 | contig 12100 bp, 10 predicted proteins | sample 4694571 | NCBI WGS metagenome assembly VTLG01 (sample SAMN12604809, study PRJNA352737) | marine metagenome | biome: ENVO:00000447; feature: ENVO:00000209|ENVO:00000569|ENVO:01000036; material: ENVO:00002151; isolation source: viral sequences binned using virsorter ... | reverse complement strand
TTAATGCCGAGCGAGATGTTACAACTTCGCCACCTGCTTCACCTACGATAGCATTGTGTGAGCCTCCAGCCCACCCAAGTGCGCGGGCAGTAGGTGAAACCCCTTCCAGTTCAAGACCTTCAGCCCATATGTTAAATTGTTTGCGCCATTCAGTTCCAGGAGACTGAGATCGACCGCCGCTGGCGATCTGCTTTACTAATTCTGGATTGGCGTCTACATATTTTTGAAATTCAAACCCGAGATTGGCTTCTTGAGTGCCCGCTTCTTTAGCTTGCTTCTGAAGTTTGGTCAGTTTTGCAGCACCATCTTCTAAAGAATCAATAGTATTTTGTAATTCATTATCAAATTTAACTAACTGATAAGCTGCTTCTTTTGCATCATCCTCTTGTTTCTTAAGCGCTGCCGATATTTTCTTTTCTAAGGCTATTTTTTCCTTTTTAACCTTCGCAGACATCGTGTCTTCTTCAATTTCTCTTTGTAATTCTTCTAATCTAGTTTTTCTTTTTTTATATGAGTCTTGTTCCATCCTGGATGCTCGTTCTTCTAATTTTCCACGTTCTTCCTGTCCAGCTCCACCTTGCATTAAATCTCGTTTTGCTATAAGTGCCGAGCGTCCCGCTATTATCTCTGAAGATTCTCTAGCTATAGATGACCCTTTACGTCCGAAACCTTGTGGTATACCCTTCCAATCTGTTTTAACCTCATAATTATCAGATATATAATCAAAGGCTTCTGCTAGAGCATTTTTTATAATTGTAAAAAGTGGACTAAAAACTTTCTTCAAAGCAGCACTCCAGTCACCCTTTTCCAAATCTGCTTGCAAGCCCTTGCCATCAAAGAGCAACCTCATTTTTGTAGTTAACGTATCCAAATATCCAGTCAAATTTTCTTCAAGATAGGTACCGATCCATTCTAGAGCCACGTTGATGGGGCCAGTAATAATACTATTTATTTTATCCCATATTGTGCGTTGGTCTTGAAGCAATCCTTCTAAAGTTCTTTGTTTCTTAATAGACTCTTCCAACGCGATGTTGTCTGCCGTTAATTGCTGCCCTCTAGCTCTTCTATTTCTAACTTGCCGTAATCTAACCTCTTGTTCGGTAATGCCCAGGGCTTTCATAGATTTTAGACGACCTTTATCAAAAGCTGTTTCCAATCCTCGGTTATCATTTTGCATATTATGTTGCTTAGCAAGAGCATCAATATAACCATCGCGCATTTTTTGTTGCGCTTCGGCATCATTCATAAAGGCGACTTGATGAGCCTCCATAGCATTAAAATTAACTCCCCATCGCCTATTTATCTCAGTTATCGCATCCGCTGCAGATGCATAATCTCCACCAAGAGTCTCCATTGTGTTTTGTATACCTTCTAGAGTAGTGCCGTTATCTGAAGCGTGCTTTGCCATCTCTATAAGATTCTTTACTTGATCTTGACCATATATAGCAATAAGATTACTATTAGCTACCATATCTCTTGTAACTCTAGCAACATTAGTACCAGTGTCAGAATACTGTACAATACTTTCTACCATCTGATGCATATTTTGTGCAGTAATAGTAGTTTGATCTTGAATAGCTCCAAAAAATTTAGCGGACGCTTGGGCGCCAACTCCAAATACTTTAGAAACTAAAGTGGAAGTTTTCAAAAACCCTTCATTTACTTTACTTGTTTTAGCTAAGTTGTCTAGCATCGCATTAGCGTTTTCTGCTATTTCTTGTAACTGAACACCCATTATCGCTAAATCTGCTCTAACACCAGCTATAGCTGGCTGCCAACCTTTACGCAAAGTGTCTCTAAATACACCAGCAGTTTTTGACATACCGGCTAAAATTTTATCAGCTTCTAAAACTTTATCAACTATAGTTTTTAAGGCAAGTACTACCAGCCCTAACGCACCGGCCTTACCTGCCAATTTACCAATCCCACCGGCAGCACTAGCGGCCCCTTTCTTCATACCTCCAAATAATTTTTCTTGAGCGCGACCGAAATTAGTCATTTGACGAGTAGAACCTGTCATACCCTTTATCATAGCTTTTTGTACTTTTAAATGCTCCCTATTCTGCCGGGTCGCCCTCTGCCAAAGAGTATTTTCTTCTTTATATCTTCTCTTTTCTTCCCTAAAGCTTTCTTTTTCTTTTTTAATATGTTTTTTATTAGCTTCGGCTTGAAGCTTAAGAATCTGATTAAACTGTTTGCCAGTGACATTACTATCGCGCAGAGTTTGGTCTGATGCCTTAAGCGCTTCGCTAAACTGCTGTATACCTGTTGCAAGATCGCCTACTGGTATATTGGTTAGCCCTTGAATACTTTTTGATATGTCACTGGAAAAATCAGCCATTTAATATTTCTCTACTTAACGTATCCTTGCTTTTTCATGTAATCTCTTACAGTCATTCCACCTCTTATTTTTTTATCCATAGCAGCTAAATATTTTTTTTCATACTTCTTCGATTTCTTTTCTAATTTTTTTAATTCTTTTTTATTTCTTACATCTTGTTTAGTCTGATTTTTTTTATTAAAAATTTTAGAAAACATACCAATGCCTACCAAAGATTTAAGAAGCCCTTTTGATTCTAATTCATTAATGTTTTCCATGCGAAATCTCCATTAAACACAATATTATATAAATAAATATCTCCACATTATAGTTTTCAATGCGGAGATATTACTTAACTTACCTATCTTTGTCGTCTTTGTCGTTGTGTTTCTTGGCGTTGCTGTCTTTGGCGTTGTTGTGAATATTGTCGCATCGCTTGTTGTTGAGCTTCACTAGCTTTCTCAGTATCCTCTGCAGCTTGGCCGTGAGCTTCATTAACTCTTTCTATCCACCATCGTCTTCGATGTACAGGTAGATTATATGCGTCAGTAAAACTTAAGTTGCCATGATAAACACACGCAAATATTTCACTGAAAATATATTCTTTATGACTCGGAGTCAGGCCAAAAGAAACCTACCGTTACCGGTATGTCCACCTCCCCCTTAAAACCACAATGAGAACAATTAAACTCTTGTTTCATAATTACGTCAGGCTCGATTTCTTCAAAATATTTTCTAAATGCGCGAGAATCTCTAACACTCATTACATCTACAAATTGATTAATAGTTGCAGGATTATCATCGGCATTAACTGAAGTTATTTGGTGCTTAAGTCGAGTAGTTACATTAGAGTCAAAAGGAGAATTAGTCATCTTCTTCAACTTTTCCAATTGATCCGATATCTCACCTTCTTCTTGAGTATTCAGAAATTTAAAAGTAATTTCATTTCCCGATGGAAGCTGAAAATAAAATCTATTCTGACCTCTTTCTGTCGGTTCAGTATCTAAAAATCTCATATTTAAAGACGATAAATCAAATTCATGTCTTACTTCTACATTACAGCTCGGACAATCTAATTGTACATTATACTCAGGCCCATATCCTGTAATTCTTAAAAAAGTTAAAATAGAATTTTTATCACCGGAAATTAATTGATCTGCTTTTATAGATTTATTTAAAATAACATTATCTAAAACTGCATCTAATGCTTTTCCACTCCTTAACAAAGACCGCGAAGTTAATACATCTTCATCTTGTGCAGTAAGATGTCTTACTTCAATTTCTTCCAATCCATGAAGGGGAGATTCTACTGGGTAAATTAAACCCTTAGAAGGAAGCATAACAAAATCGCGGGGAACAATAAAACCTCCAGGCTCCTCGCGATTTTGTTCTACAGGTACATTCTTAGCTATATGCTGCGGTACCTCTTTATTTAAAGTTTCCTCTAATGAGCTTTCGTTCTCATTACTTCCGTCATCAAATTCAATAGTTGCCTTTTCAGCCATATAAACCTTCCTTTAAAATTAAAACCATACAAATTATTTTAATAAAATATTTTTGTATCTTAAACTTAATATCTTAATATGCATTCATCCGGCTGTACAGTAAGGCTGATTTCCACAGGATCTGCGTTTGAATAATCTAAATCACCAAAAGTAGCGTCAGTAATAAAAGCGCCTCTTATGTCCCATTCTTCAACAGCCACACCAACAGGGTCCATCGAAATTAATGAAAAATCCTTTTTATAAAAAGCTGCATACCCTTCGCGTCCAGAAATTGTTTCGTGAGCTAACCTCACCCATTCCATAACTTTTTGCGAAGACGATGGAGCAATAGGATCTTGCAAAGTAAGAGACATTGTACCCCACGTAAACTTACCAGCTAAAAATCTTTTACTATTAATATAGTCAATAGGAATAGAGTCTTGAGTCAAGCTTGGTCTACTAATTGTTTTAGCAACAAACTGAGGAATAACATCTTCATTAAATTTGAAGTACCATCTGCTTGAACGCTTTGGCTCAAAAGTATCCGCAAGCATCTCATTTACAGGTCTAACATCTGGCATTCGTTTTCTCCATGTACAATAATTCTAACTAATGTTGTCATTAATAAATATGAGTGTGGGGGAAATTTTGTTTCCCCCACACATTTAATTTAATTACTCACTAAACGACGCACCTTGCGGCGTAAGTGTAAAGTCAAAGATAACAATTTCTGCAACCGAAGTCGGTTTGAGGAAAATCTTACCTTTGATAACATTTCTATCCACTAAATCAGCGCCCTCTTCAATAGAAGCTCGGAACTCATTAACACCATTGGCCGCTTGGACCGCGCCAAGATAGTTATTAACCATCGTCAATAAGTTACTTCTTGTTTGAGCGTTGTTGGCCTCAAATACGAAGTTACGAGACATTCTAGAAATAGTCTTTCTAACCGTCAGCATCATTCTGCGAACATTAACTCTATCCAATACAGACTGCTTCTTCTGTAGCGTCTTCTGACCAAAGATTACAATACCTTGACCTGGGAATGTAGCAATAGGATTAACGCCCGGAGTATTGTTATAAAGATTATCACGTTGTGTCTGTGTCAATCTTCTTCTAACTTCCAATACTCTTTCCAAACCACCACGATTAAAGCCAGCAGGTGCAAACCAAGGCTGACCAACTCTATCATTGAATGCATATGCGCCCATGATTTCTACCGAAGGCGGTACCCAAACAAGTCTATTATTTTCAGCGTCATTAATTCTAACCCACGGATAATAAGTAGCACCATAACTAGAATCAAATTTAGTAGCTTGATCTTGAGCATTACTAACCGACAAGCCCAAACCAGAACCAGTCGAGGTAGAATTAGCTAAGTCAATAAGTAAGAAAGAGTCCGCACGTTGTTCAACCATATTGAGGAAATTGTTAATCGGTGTACCCGCACCTGACGAAGTAATGCCAGGAACAGCCAACAGATTAAACTCAACTTCTTCGGGATTAGCCAATGTTTTTCTTGCCACATCAAAGTCACCCGAAACGGTACCAGTGTCTTGAATGGTTAACATATTGCTACGAGGATCATAACCATCCCAGCCTCCAAATACAGGAGCAACAAACTTAAGGGCTTCATTATTTTCTATACCTTGACAACGGCGTGTAGAAGAATTAACAAAGTTACCAGAATTAGAACTAACCATGTTAACAACTGTAAAATCTGCAGGCGTTACCGGAGTGTCATCTTCTACGTTATCACCCGTAACACCCAACTCACCAGTGGTGGAAAGGAATAACATACCATTATCAGCAGTAGTACTACCCGAAGCCGAAGTAACCGTCTTCTTAAGTCTATCACTAACACCAGGCGAAGCAAAGTTAATACCCATAACTTGAACCTTATCCACAACACCGTCACGAACTTGGTTAGTTACCGTAGGTAAGGCAGCAACAGTAGCGGTCAAACCACCAGGAGCACTATTACTCGCAGCACCACCACCAGCAGCAGGGCCGCTCGCAGGGCCGCCTGTTTGAGCAAGAATAGATCCAACACCTCTAAAACCACCGGGCCTTGAATCCCTTGGATAACCGCCTGTGTTCATTTCAATTCTTACCAACTTAGACTTATTAGGATAATCGCCATCAAAAAGCAATTCGGGTGGATCTTGTGTAAGATCATAAGACACTCTACGATCACCAATTGCTCTTGCAATGTAGTTAGGATCATCGGGATTAAGATTTATATTAGCATACGATTCCAAAATCTCCGGACGGCGATCATCGTCATTCGCATTACGAATACTTAATGTAAATTGAGGATAGGACGAAACCGAAGTTTCAACATTAGAGATTTGAAATTTAATAGAATTATTTTCAATTTGACCATGAGAACGTGTGTGGAATCTAAACAAGTTCTGTACAGCACCTTGAGCGTTTTGCGAAACAAACCACGGCGATTGAGCAGCAGCGAAACCACCAGTAACGTCATCAAACTCATCACCATTAGCAGTAATAGAGGCGTGATCTAACGTAACGCCAGCAGCAGCCGAACCAGCACTTACCGTACCGTTAATATTACCCACATCATAATCAAACACCGAATCCACATATAAGTCAGTAAGCTTCTCACCTGTATGAGAGCCTTGAGGATCGGTACCCATCACCTTCTTAATGTAACTACCACTAGCTTCATCCATCGACAAGCCAGTAACAATCGTGCCATCAGAAGACAACGAGAAATTGGTGGGCGAACCACTCAGCAGAATGTCACCATCACCAGACGTTCTCTTTCTAACTGTACCTAAAACAGTACAACCACCCGAAACCGCCGAGATCGAATACCCCGACATTTTGGGAAACGAAAGAAAACCAATCGTACCAGCAGCAACAGCACCCCTACCTAAAACTCTCGTCACACTAAGTGTCGAAGAATTTCTAAGGTAGGAGTTCGCTGCATATGGCATATAAAATTCGGGATTTAATCCACCAAACCTATCTCTAAACTGACCAAAGGAATTAACTGTGGTAGGTAGGTATGCCGGACCCTTCTTGGTATACCCAACCAACGCAGCACCAATAGCAGCAGCACCAGGCGGTGGACTAAAAGTATCATCAATTTCCTGTGTATATACACCAGGAGATACAAATACTTCAGCCATTTATTTTCTCCATAAAAAGTTAAAGAAAGTATTTTATTTAGTTTTTATTTTTTTTCTTCGTCAAACAATAAAGCAAAGGCTATATACAATAGTGTGTATGCTCTTGTAGCGAAGTTTTCTTATAGCAAATACGATAGAACCTAAAAACTTCATAATAAATATGACTTTATTATTCCAAAAACACTGTTCTAAAACTATTTATATGGACTTATAGTGTCACAGCCTCGGCTTCTTCAGCTTCAGTTTCCGTTGGTACTTCAATATCTTGTGAAACATTTCCTTCACCTACTTGAGAAGCAACACCATCACCTGTAATATTTTGAATCAAAGCATTAGCGTATTGCAGCGCACCTTGATTGGAAGCCAACGTAGCCTTACAACCTTCCAGCTGTTCTTCTAGTGTAGCCTTTTGAGCTACCAAGCTCGCGACGGTCTGCTGCAGGTGTCCCTGCTGCTCTTGAATTTGTTCCAAACTAATTGAATCTGCCATTTAAGTTTCTCCTTTTTTCTTTTATAAATTCCATCGGTATTCGATAGTATTCAGTTTTATATTTTTCATACCCGGCTTTAAAAGCTTCGTATGACTCTTCTAACTTACCAATAAACTCCGCGGATACTCCAACATAATAATAACTTTGGTACTCTTCGGGATATCTGCGTAATCTAGTTTTTGCTAATTGATAATAATAGGGAGCTTTATCTTTCATATTAAGCTTACCCCAATGATGTATAACAATATTTGATTTTACATATCTTAGCCTCGCTCTTTTTAATGACTCATATAAAGTTTCGTGAGTATTATATTGAAAAAATACTCTTGGATCGTTTCTAAACAACCGAATACATCCATCATCAACTGCGTTAGTATAACCTTTGTAGTTTTCTACTGATTTAACCCCAAATTCTACCCTTTTTTCGGGTAAATAACCTCTTTGAGAGACTTCGTAAGCCCATACATCCTCTCGTAAGTTAACAGCTTTTTGGACCCTTTTAAGGTTGATTTCGTCTATTTCCTCATCAGAATCCAATCTTAAAACCCATTTTGACTTACATATTCTTAATCCGGCGTTTAAAGGTGTAGAATAATCATCATGCCAAGGAAAATATAGTATTTTACATTCACCAGACTCTTTTACCTTCTTATTCCCCGTTACAACAATGATTTTTTCTTCACATATACCCTCTACAGCTTTAATAATGTTTTTAGCGCTATTAAACTCATCTTTAATCATTAACAATAGTGCGATGGACATATAATGTATCCTTACATTCTTCTATAGATGTTTTCGCATTCTTATATTCAGCATCAGCCTCATCAACATCAACCACATCAATAGTACCTAATTTTTGAGTAGATAAGTGAGCAACAATATCTGCATATACCAAAGCTGGTAAATCAGCATCATTATGCTTTACAAGATAAGAAACAAACCCGGCTAAAAATGTGTCACCTGCACCGATAGCATCTACACAATTTTCATTTTTATCTTTAGTAAAAACAATAGTAGTTTTGGTGTTTTTTAAATAAGCAGTAAAACCTTCTTCTCCTTGAGTAACAATAACATTAGAGTTATTCATTTCAGCAATTTTTTCAGCTGTATCTTTAGAGAATTTTTTTATACATTCTTTGGCTGTCTTTAAATTTATTTTTAACCAATCTATTCCTTCATGCTCAGGATAAACATAATTAGTATCCACTAAAACCTTAACACCATCTGTGTTACGGCATTTTTTTATAATACAGGCAATATCATTATAATCTAAAGTGCCTTTATGATAATCAGAAATGATTACAAAATCATTTGGCTCAATAAAGTTGATGAAATCTTGTACAATAGATTTATTATGCTCTATAGAGTCATACTCATCTTCCCGTAGAATAAACTTATCTTCCACATAATATCTTATCTTAGTTGCAATCTTATCTTTGTAATTAGGAATGTACCCGTCGCCGTACGAGTGAAAGAAGTTTATTTCTTTCTTACACAAAGATTCCAAATTACGCACCAGATTACCGGCCCCACCATCAACGTCCACTTGCTTTTCACATTCTACCACAAGTGCAACATTGTTAGCGGGGTCGGATCTGAGTGGCTTAAAAAACCTATAGCGATCAACCATCAAATCGCCAATTACAAGTATTCTACTCATTTACTTATTATTAGTATCAATACTTTCCTTACGGTACTCAGTAAGCAACTTCTTCAACTCAGTTGCTGCCTTACGAGCGCGAAGGCCAGCAGCCTTGTTACCACCGGCATTCTTATCATGATTAGCTCTAAACTCTTCAACTGCTTCCACGATTTGATTATAAGTAGTTTCCATAATTACACCTCCTTAGAATTAACTTTCTTTTTTGTATTTGTGATTATCTCTCCCTTTTTAGTTTTCATTAGCTGATCAGATACAAAGAGAGCAGCACCAGCAGCCAACTCGTCATCATTATGAGGTTGAGTAAAATACGTCTTCTCATCTTGTAACTCAGCTACAATATTATCAAACATCGTAACCTTGCCACCAATAGCAATATTACCCCCTAAAACCTTAGTTTTCTCTACATAGTTTCGTAGTGAACCTTCAACTACATTCACTACACTAGCGGCTATTGACGCTCGTTTAGAGTGTGTTTCAGTGTCGTTTTTATTCATCCATGCATCGTCTATATCTCCTTCTCCACTTAACGGTGGAAAGTATCCAAACTTTTCTGGTACATTATTAATTCCGTTTAAAACCATTAAAGCTGTGCCTTGATCACCATGAAAAATATTACCCATTTGCGTATTTTGTGGCCAGATCCAATCAGACACATCTAATGTATCGCCATTATGGCCAGCAGCCAACTCTCTTAACGCATTCATATTTTCTATCGCAGGATACATTCCTAAAACATCAGTAAATCCATTATAAACATTTATAGCCGCAAAAGTTTGATCTCTTCTCCAAGTTCTAAATGCTTTATCTTCATCTTGCATCCAATAGATGCAATTATTGGCGCCGAAGCCATCATGTGTATCAATACAAACAGAGATGCATTCAGTAAAAGGTGAAGTTAGATAGGCGTATGCACAATGAGAAAACAAATGATCTACTACCATACATTTTACAATTTGATTATCAATATTAAGAGTATAAGTTCCTTGAGCAACCATTCCATTATTTCTATAAAAATTAACAAAGTCTTCCATAGAATACTCTATACCATTTTCTTTTGTTATCGAAAACTTTTCTTCATTCTTATCCCAACATTCAGTGCCTTCACTATCTCTATCGCTAAACCAATTAACTACGGCAGCTAAATCAATATCCTTTAATCTTAATTCAGCGTCATCCAATGCATCTTTAATAGCTTTCTTAGTAATACCACGTTCAAAATTTTTACCAGTCTTAGCTTGGCCCACAATCTGGCCATTACTAACAACACAAACGCCACCATTATATCCACATTGTAACCCAAGTATATTCATATTAACCCTTTTTTCTTTAGATAAGTTTCTTGTTGTCTTCTTTCCCGCTCATTATGAACGTCCCATTGTGTCTTATTGCGAAACCATTGACGCTCGGCTCCAGGGTTAGGGTCGTGATACCCTTCATCTGGTGTTGCAGGCATTCTTCCCATTTTTAATGAGTTATTTCTCCCATATAAACACTTTTTATTATCTAGCTCATAATGTTCTTCTTTTAAACCACTTTTTTCAAAATTCCAATCAAAATTTTGACGATGCAGTGCTTGCATAGTATATAAGTCTAAACCATCATCAGCTCGACCTCCATAATTCTCACGATACGTATATTGACCAATATGAAAAATAGTCATCAAATCACTTACACCAATTTTCCACCCTTTTCGATTACACATAATGGCACAATAATCGTCAAACCCATAGCTTGGTGACTTCCACCATGTAGGAAATTGTTGAATTTCTTCAATCAATCTTCGATGAATAAATGGGCAAATAAAATCTATCCACGGTACAACTCTTGGTTCTTTCTTATACCAACAATGCATAATGGGCCAAAAGTTTTGACCTGCATTTCCTTCTACACCAGTTGGAGCCACCATTGTAAAATTATTTTCTTCTGCTATAGTTACCATGTTTTCCACAAACCTATAGCCATGCAGAAAAATATCATTATTACTAAAAACTAAGTACTCATATTCGGGGCGCTCCAGCATATACTTAAATGCCCACTGAATAGCTCCATTAAAATAAACATTCTTCTTAAATGAATGAGTAGTATGTATACTTCGTTCTGCTACCTTACTACCATTATCAATCAATAACAAATCAAAGTTATCTTGTTCTTGATAATACTTCATCTCTTCATAATAGATAGTAGATATATCACCAGCATTATGATTAAGTATGATATATAAAGTCTTAGGTAAATTCTTATTCATAAAACAATTTCATTTTCTTTTTTAGTTCCGACAAATTTTGTCTCTACTTTATCTATTGCTTTGATTACGTGTGGCACCTCTATTGATTTCATACACTTATATTCTCTATCACAAATATAGTTTTGTCCAGTTGGTTGAGTGTCCCACATATTGGGTCGCCAACATGGTTGTATATCACACACATCATTATATAAATGTAAGTGAGGGCATTTGTGATGCTCCCAACTCCAACCCCATACGTATGGTGAAACGCTACCCCACATAACTACGCCAGGCTTTTTAATACTTGCTGCAAGGTGAGGAAGGTAATTATCAATGCCAAGAAACATTCGGCAGCGTTCATGTTGTAAAAGCTGTAATACAGGATTAAGATTTTGCACTTTAACACCTACTACATCGGGTATTTCAGGATTATGTTCATTAGCATATACTTGAACAAAATTATATTTGTGTTTGAGTTTTTGTACCAACTCAGCCCATCGTTCCATACTCCAAACTTTATGAAACCGATAGTTGACTGGCGACATATAATCTTGAGCATTTAAATCAGTGCCTAAATGTAAAACAATATAAGGTTTGCTTTGAGTGTTAGCAAAATTATCTACTTGCTGCTCTCGTTGAGACACTTCCAACATTGGAGTGCCACCATCATATTCTAAATCTTGCATACCATCAGCATAATGATATCCAATAAAACTTTTCTTACTTTTAGTTTTCTTATGCTTGTGAATTGTTTTTG
>VTLG01001436.1_pt1 | contig 12102 bp, 14 predicted proteins | sample 4694571 | NCBI WGS metagenome assembly VTLG01 (sample SAMN12604809, study PRJNA352737) | marine metagenome | biome: ENVO:00000447; feature: ENVO:00000209|ENVO:00000569|ENVO:01000036; material: ENVO:00002151; isolation source: viral sequences binned using virsorter ... | reverse complement strand
GAACCTTGAGTTACATTGATGCTATCGTTGACTTCTGTGAGTCGAAAGACATAGAAGTTGATTCAGTTACTAAGTTGATAGCACCAACTTTAAAGGAAAAGATTAAAGCAGAAGCAATAAAATTAAACTTTATAAAGAAAACTACTAAAGCAGTTCTTCCTATATGAGTTCCTTTGATTGTTATGTAATTTACTTGGCAATAAAAGCACACTTCTCTAGAAAGACATACGATTATTTTAAATACAATGGTCACATAAAAGCATCACAAGAGAAGTTTAATGAAAGACCAGACGTATACTTCTTTGAGAAACTTGCCAAGAGATATACTAAAAAAGAATTAGAATCATACTTTGTATCTAACTTCTTATCTAACTCCAACCTATGGGTAGGAGAAATGAATGATAAGAACTTCCTTGATTGGAAGAAAAAGATACAGAGTATTTCTTATTTGTATGAGAATGATTTAAAAACTATTGTTGATAGATGTGGTAGTTTGAATGATGCAATGAAGTGTAAGAATTTCTCACACTCTATACTAATTAAACTATATCTTGGTGATCATATCATGCCAGAAACTATGGTATTGTTAAATAGGGTAACAGGTTTCATAGAAAGATATGATACACTACTAAGTGATTCTATCTGGATAAAAGTGTCAAACCTCTTGCAAAAATATGATCCATTTGTTATAGTGGATTACAACAAGATCAAATCTATTACAGCACAGAATTTATGAGCAAGTTATTCGATTCAGAAATAGTCCAGAAAGAAATGGATGAAATGACTACTACTTATATGGATCTCATGATGAAAGTTCCATACTTTCCTGTCATGAGTAGAGAGCAAAGAGAAGAGGTAATAGATGATCTAGAACTACTAGTCGATAGGCAAGAAACCCTATATAGTAGGGCATACCTTATGAATGATGAGGACAGTCAACTCGTCAAAGATAATTTTAAAAATGCTGCCAAGGAGTTAGGTGTACCAGAAGAAATGGTAGGTCTACCTATTTTTAAAAAGGCAAGAGAGGTACTGCATGACATGAGAGATAACCTTGACAAGCTCTTATGAATACTGTATAATATAAACAATCCTACAATACAACTAATACGGAGAATACACATGTCATTTGCTGCATTAAAAAAGCAAGGTTCTTTGCTTGATAAACTCAACAAAGAAATTAATAAGACCGAAGTTACTTCTGGTTTTATAGATGATCGCCTTTGGAAACCACAAATGGGTAAAGAAGGTATCGGCAGTGCTGTCATCAGGTTTCTACCACCTGCTAAAGGTAACGAATTACCTTGGGCAAAGGTATGGAGTCATGCATTCCAAGGACCAGGTGGATGGTACATCGAGAACTCATTAACTACAGTAGGTCAGAATGATCCTGTTGGTGAGTTAAACAGATCACTATGGAACAGTGGTTTAGATTCGGACAAAGAAATAGCACGCAAACAAAAGCGTAAGTTATCATACTACAGCAACATCTATGTTATCAAAGATGCTGCATCTCCAGAGAACGAAGGAAGAGTATTCCTTTACAAGTATGGTAAGAAGATACATGATAAAATTATTGCAGCAATGCAACCAGAGTTTGAAGGTGAAGAACCAATCAATCCTTTTGATTTCTGGCAAGGTGCTGACTTTAATTTAAGAATCAAAAAGGTTGCAGGTTTTTGGAACTATGATAGTTCTACTTTCGGTAGTGTCTCTCCACTAGGTGGATTTGATGATGCTAAACTAGAGAGTATCTACAATCAAATTCATGATCTTAATGAGTTCACAGGTGCATCTAACTTCAAAACATATGCTGAACTTAAGGCAAGATTAGATCTAGTTCTTAAGGGTACTGCTACTAGAAGAGTAGATGAAGAGGAACTAGAGAATGAGATCGTTGCAAAGATGGAATCAAAACCAAGTCCTTCTGTTGCATCACCTTCTATAGCAACACCATCATCTGTTAACACTGATGAAGATGCCTTCAGTTACTTCGATCAATTAGCGAACGAAGAGTTTTAGGTACATACTGATACACATTAAAAAGACCCTACTATTAATAGGGTCTTTTTTAATTGTTAAGATTTCTAACAGTATAGATAATGTTAGGAGGTAAAGACAAATGTTACGTATCAATGTATCTTTCAATAGACCAGATGTTCCAGAATATGATGAAGAAATCCATAATCCAGAGAAGGTCTTTGCTCTCCTGTGTTATAGAGGTGTATACTATGCTAAGTGGGTCATGTTGAACCCCTTTGGTATAATAGATTGGAATCTAAAGAATCCCCGAAAACGAAATTGACCTTTTAGTTTCAAAAAACGGGGGAAAAAAATCTGGGCAATTTTTAGCCAAAAGGGTCGATTAGGTAAATATACCTAGTTGACTCTTTTTTAGTTATTAGACAAACGAAGTGATTCTGTTCTAAATTCGGTACTTGGTGAATATCTCATTTCTTCTACAAACAGTTGATTAAACTGTGCTAATAAATCTGGTCTTAATGTTACAATCTCTCTTTTCTTTTCATTTAGATCTATTTCATATTCATAGTTTGATACAGATACTCTAGATTGCAATTTAGGTAAAGTTGTTCCCTCTGGAGTGATAAACTGGTATTGCTCTGGTACTTTAGTTCCCGATTCTAGTATTATATTACCATTATGACTTTGTTCTATAGTTTCATAGTGATGAACACCCTCAGGATTTTGATACTTATAATTAACATAATTATCTAATGCATTTTTTGATTTTGGCCAATCTTCATAGAAATTTACCATATTATTCATTAATAATATAGTCCAGTCATAACCAGGATCACCATATAAATCAAATGATATAGTATCTGGTCTATCACCATCTTGTATAATAAAGTCCTCAAATACAGTTACGTTACCTTTAACACTATCTACTAGTTTGATTCTAGAGAATATATTTTTAATAGTAATCCACTGCCCATCATATGGGTTTTTTGTGTATTTAAGGTATAATAAATTTGGTATTTTAGAAAAATATGCCATTATCTTCTTGACCTCCTTCTATATGAATTAGATGGTTTTGTTTTTAAGAAATTAAAGTCGTCTTTTTGATTTTCTACATTTCTTCTAGCACCACTTCCTCTTACTTTATTTTGTCTACGTTGATTAATTTCATATTGTTTAGGAACTGATGCTTTCTGTGTTTCTATCCATGCCCATTCTTCGGGAGTTGCAGTGTCCTCAATTTCATGTATATCCTGTCTTGTGAGTGTTGTCATCTCAGAGAAGGTTAATTGTAATGATACTGCTGATACAAAATTATTAGGAGTTAGTGATAAAACGTTATCTGGAGTGTAATTTACAGTAACGTTAGTTAATGCACAATATTTAGTTTGTGGTAAGAATTGTGATACATCTTTTTTACCTGATTGAATTACTCTGAAAATATAGGGATATTCTAAGAATAAACTGTTATTAGTACCACTTCTTCTACTACTAGGATGCATTCCCATTTTAAAGAATTTAATTATATTTTTAATATCTTGCTCTTCTGAAGGATTTCTTGCTGCCATTACATAACTAAAACCAAATTCACGAACATTCATTTTATTGAATGTTTGCATTGTATTATCATTAAATGTAACTCCAAATGCACCACCCAAAATAGCATTTGCATCTACATTTTCTGCTTTGGGTGCCATAGCTAATTTATCTTTTACAAATTTATCAAATGCAACATTAACACCAGTTGCAAGACCAGCACCTATTGCCTCACCGCCACCACCTAACGCAGAACCAAGAGCACCAAATGATACTGAATTCCAGTTAGCACTATACTTATATTCTAATGTAGATGGTATATAGAGTTTAACACAACCTAAAGAACTATTTGCTGGTATATCACTATTTCTATCAAAAGTTTTATTACTTAAACCATAAGTTTCTTCAGAATTTTGAACTCTTTCTCTTTGTTCTACTGATAGGTTTTGCATAAAATCAGCATTATTTCCTGCTAAATCTGTCGTTGCACCAGAAAGCATATCCCTGATACTTTTGACACCTAGAGATTGTGCTTTGTTATAATCATATGCATAGAAATTGAGATAATATCCAGTTTTCTCAACTGATCTAGGATATGATAATTTTGTGTATGCCATTAGATTTGTACTTTTTTAGCACTGACGAATTTATTACGACTATCATAAAACTGTTCCAAAGGTAATACTGCCATTTCTAGCACGTCAGATTCTGGAATCTTAAAGAATAGGTTGTCTGCCTTGTCTATAATATATCTATGCCATATAGATTTAGGTATATTAGCACTTTCTTTATTTATTATCTTTTCTGCTAGATTTACTCTCTTTTTTGGTTCCATATAGTGTAAATTTGCACCATAGAACCCATCAGGGGTAGAATCACCTACAATTACCATTGGATATCTATCCCAATGATCTAATCTTTTAAGAAATTTTGGTTTATATTCAAAAAGGTAAAATTCAGTAGATGTTACACTATCTACTGCTTCATCAAAGAGGTAGTTAAATGCTTCCGTTCTCTGTCTTGCTCTATTTGTTATTCTTTTTTCTTTTATTGTAGTAAGAATACTCATACCCTTAGTTCTTTTTCTGTTAGTATCTTAAACTGCATATTCCTTAATTTGCAGTATTTTTCTGCTGCTTGCCATTTTGCTTCATTTATTGCATACCTAGTAACCTCTGTAAGGTACTTTTTAGTTACTCTTGACTTCTTAACGGGTGGTTCTGTCTGTTTTGCAGGTTTTACCTCAATAACATACTTTGCTGTAGTACCAATTGTGGTACGACATTTTACATAGAAGTCAGGAAAGTACCTATGAACTCTTTTATCAACGGGAGAACGATATGGTATAAAGAACTCTTCAGAACCCCATTCCATTATATTTGAGTTCAAATCACACCACTGCATGAACTTTCTTTCCCATAATGACCTATAAATTACATTAGTTGGATCACCTTTGTACTTTCTAGGGTTAGTTGGTCTATACTTTCCAGAATATGCCATATAAATATAAATAAACCGTCTATAGGTCTATTTAGATGAAAATCGACGATATTAGAACACATATAATTGGAAAGTATGGTATTGCCAATTCAAACAGGTACCAAATATCATTTATGCCTGGTGTGGATCTTGGTGAATGGTTAAGTTATTCACCATCAGAATCACCATTAGAATATGATAAACAGTGGAATACTAGTAGTAAAAAAGCACAATTAGTCAGCTGGTTAGCAGATGATGTACAATTACCAGGTTATAATGTTGCTACTGGAGATTTAAAAGGATATGTTCCTGGTATTAATATGAAGTATGCACATACTAAAACGTTTCAAGAATGCCAAATAAGTTTTATATTAGATAGAGAGCATACTCCATTTAAAATAATGCAAAGATGGGGTGAATATATCTTCCAACATCAAGATGAACCTAGTATATCAGGAGATAGAGGACGTGCAGCACCTGATTCTTTTATCAGAACTGCTTACTATGATGATTATACTGCAGATTTAATAGTAGATAAGATTGAAACTAAAGATAAGAATGGAATTGAAGTAGTATCTAGGTATAGATTGGTTAATGCATTTCCATTTACAGTATCTGCTATAACTTATGCAAATGGTCCTAATCAACCATTAAGGTTCATGGCTAACTTTCATTTTGAGTATATGAGAGAGATTGATAATGAAGTAGATCCTGTGGAGGAGTTTCTTTTTACATAACACCACTATATAATATACCTATATCATAACTTATGGCATTACCTACATTAAGTACACCAACGTATGAATTGACAGTACCCTCTACTAAGAAGAAAATAAAATATAGACCATTCTTGGTTAAGGAAGAGAAAGTTCTTCTATTAGCACTAGAATCTGAAGATGATAAAGAAATTGCAGATGCAATGAAAGGATTAATTAAGGCATGTGTCTTAACTAAAGGTATTGATCCTGATGAACTTGCTACATTTGATGTTGAATATATCTTCTTAAATATCAGAGGTAAATCTATTGGTGAGGACATTGACGTTAAAATGGTTTGCCCAGATGATGGGACAACTGAAATAACTACAAAGATACCAATAGATAAAATTAAGGTTAGATTTACTAAAGGACATACTAATCAAATACAAATTAGTGATGACCTTTGGGTTGAAATGAAATATCCGAATATTGATTCTCTTGCTATACAAGAGGAAACTGTTGAGGATACATTTAAATTAGTGTCTAAATCTATTAAAAAGATCTACAATGCAGAAGATGTGTGGGATTCATCTACTACAACAGAAGGTGAATTTATGACATTTATTGAATCAATGAATAGTAAGCAATTTGCTAAAATTCAAGAGTTCTTTACTACCATGCCTTCATTGAAACATACCGTTAAAATAATAAATCCTAATACAAAGGTAAAAAGCGAGTACACAATTGAGGGATTATCCAATTTTTTCATATAGCCCTCTTCCATACCTCACTTGAGACCCATATAAGAATCAATTTTGGTATGATGCAACATCATAAGTATGGTTTTGATGATATCAATAGTATGCTTCCTTGGGAGAGGGACATATACGTTGAATTATTAAGACAACACTTGGAAGAGGAGAAAAAGAAAATCGAGGAACAAAGACAACGTAACCGATGACTGCACTACTGTCAAAGTCAAAAGATGCATCAATGCGAGGTTTTAACAAACTAACGCAATCAATTTTTGATGTCAAGACAGCAGTATTTGGTAAGAAAATGCCAGAAAAGGTAAGTGAGGCAGAAGAACCATCAAATAATATAGTTGATTTTAAAGTATTAAATAAACCATCTTCAACATTAAATACTACTTCTATACTTGTTCATAAACAAGCATTAATGGAGTTTAAATATGAGCGAGACAGATTTGGTGGATTAAAAATAGGTAAACCTTCTCCAATACCTAAATTTGCTTCATCTCCTGAGATGAGAAAAAGATTACAGTTAAAGAAAAGTAAAGATAGTGGTATAGATTTTAGTAGTTTTAGGAATATGATTGATGATCTTTTAAAAAAGATCATGCAGAAGGTTTGGTTTAGAATAAAGAGAGGTATAAAGAGATTAATAGGTAAGAAGGGTATTAAATTTATACGAAGTATAAAGAAGATATTCAGAAAGATTAAGATTAATTTTAAACTGTTCAGAAGATTTGCATTTAAACCTTTTAGACAGGCAAGAAGGTTTGTTCAAAGTTTACCAAAGAAAGCATGGAATTTAACTAAGAACATAGTAAAGAAAGGTGCTATGTTTGTAAAGAAACGATTTGCAAAGACAGCTGGTAAGAAGTTGGTAAAGCAAAGTGGAAAGAGCATGGTAAAAAATGTGGGTAAATTCTTATTAAAGAAACTTAAAGTATTTTATAAGGCAGGACCAGGTAAATTTATTACTAAAATTCCAATAGTTGGTGCTCTAATTGATTTTGCTATAAATTACTTTATTTTTAAAGAATCCTTAGGTGCATCAGTGATGAAGGCAGTGGGTGCAGGTATTGGTACATGGTTAGGAGGTATGATAGGTACCAGTGTTGGTACTGCTGCAGGTACTGTAGTTCCAATTGTTGGTAACTTAATTGGTGCTACTGCTGGTGGTGCTATAGGTGCTCTTCTTGGTGGTATAGTTGGTGATATGTTAGGTGGATTACTATACAAACTTATCACAGGTGGTAAGGGTGCTAAAGAAGGTGCTAAAGTTAAGAAACCTCAGTTTATACTTGTTGGTGAAGGTGGAGAAGATGAATGGATTGTACCTAAGAGTAGATTAGGATGGTGGGTTGCACCATTAGTAGGAGATATTATTGAAGAATCAGTTGATAAAGAACAACAAGAAAATGCAAAATTAAAGAGAGAAACTGATAAGATTTCTGAGGAAAGTGTTGAAAATGTAGAGCAAACAACAGAGGAATCTAAGACATGGAAACCTGGTAAGATATTTAATCCTGTCATTCAGTTAAGTAAATTATTTGATAAGAAATCAACTAATATAAAGGAAATGATGTCTATAATTTCATCACAAGAACGTATTATTGAGCAATTAAAACCAGCTGATAAACCTGATTCTCCTATCAACACTCCAATTCAAAATCCAGAACCTGCTAGAACTACTCTAAATAATATTGATCCAGATCCAGAACCTGATTATGCTGAAGTGATACCATCTTTATTACAAGCAACAAATACTACAGTGATATCAGAAGAAGGACAAATGTTACCATTCCCAATACCTGTAGGTGTTGATGGTGGATCTTCTGCAGCGTATGCAGTATGGGGACGTAAGGTAGTAGGTAATTAATATGGATTATAAAGATTATAGTAGAAGAGAAATATTAGATAAAGCCGAGTACTATAGAAGTATCGGTAAGAAAGCTGAGCAAAAGAAATTAGAAGATTATGTCAAAGCAATGGACTATGGCACTGATGGATTTGGTGTGCCATATAAGAAATGTAGTGATAGTGAATTAAAGAAATTAATGGATGCAGATCCAGAACCAAATAAACTTCCCACAGCAGCGAAGAGTGATAAGATGGGAGCAATAGATGTTGATGTTGTTACTTCAGAACCTAGTAATGCATTGATGATTGCAGAAACAATACGTCAGAGTCAAATAAAACAGAAAGAAAAGAAACAGCAACCACAACTATCATTACCACCTGCTAAGACACCATTAGCATTACCACCAGCACGTCAATTAGCATTACCACCTGCAAAAGAAGAACCTCCTAAACCTACTCCTGTAGAAGCAGATGAGGACTGGGAAGGTGATCCAATGGATCATCGTGATCTTCCATGGGCTCAAAGAGGTATAGATGATTTGAGAGATCAAATAGATAAAGATCCTAATATACCTTTTGGTGATGATAAGATACCATATGAGGATGATATTACTCAAATTATGAAAGACCGTGATAAGTCAATAGAACAAGATGAGAAAGAAAAAGATGTAATAGAACCTGAGGTATTATTAGATGGTGATCCTAAAGGTGATGCTGCAAAAGAATTACCAACTGCTGATGGTAAAACACAAAGAAGAAAAACTAGAGGTAAAGGTAAAATAGGACTTCCTAAACTTCTTCCAGCTGCAGGTGGAGTAGCAGGTGGTGCAATGATAGGTGGTTTAAAACAAATAGCAAAGAATATAAATGAAGCAAGGCAAGCATTATTTGATTTCTATAAAATTCAAAAAGATAGATTTAAATTAAGAAAGAAACTTGATAAAACAATGCAAACTAAGATGGATGCTCAAAAGGATGAAGCAGCATTAGAGGGAGATCCTAAAGGTGGTGATGAAGGTGTAAAGAAAGATCCTAAAACAGGAGTACCTCAAAAGAAACAAAGTGATCTTGAAAAAGGTTTGATGGCAGCATTTTGGGGTAGTATAGCAACAATGTTCTTCCCATTGTTAATAAAAGGACTTGGAACATTTTTTAATGATCAAGCAGATGAAATAGAAAATACAGAACCTGAAGATCCTGGTACTGAGGAAGAAGAAAAATTAGCTAATGATTTAGAAGATGATACTAAAAAGTTAAATCAAGAAGAAAAACAAGCAAAACAAGGTGAAGAAGGAGAAGAAAGAACTGAAGCACAAAACGAAGAACAAACACAGGTAACAGACGTACAATCTTCTCAAACTCAAGACACTAATCTAGAGTCAAATATTTCTATGATGCAGAGCAATGTCTCTAATCAAGAACAGTCAGAACAAGAAGAAGTACAAGGTTTTGCTGAAGGTGGTAAAGTAACAACTACATCTGCAGCTACTAATAAACCTAAACCACGTGGTGGTGCTGACGGTGTTAAACCTCCAACACCAAATACTAATAAAAGACAATCACTCCAACAGTTAAGAAAGTCAGATCTTTCTGGTAAAGGTGCAAAGGCACTTAGTAAGTTTGTAGCACCTATAAAAAGTGTATTTAAACTACCAAATATTATTGCTAAGAATACATTAAAATTAGGTAAAAAGATCCTAAGTCCAGTAGGTAAATTAGCAGGTACAGCAATCAGTAAACATCCTCTTGCAATGATGGGTAAGGGTATAATGAATATGGTAAAAGGTGATAAGGGTGATAAAGGTGATGGTGGAGATAAGCTTATAGAAAAAGGTGTTAATGATGATTATTGGCATCCTGATGATGGTGTTATAAGGGGATATAGAAGTTTTAAGAATTTCAGTTATAGTAATAACTATTCAAATGAAAAAATAGTTAATGGAGAAGTACAAGGGGCAGCACAAATTCCTGTTGTTAAAGAAGCTAAAACAAATAAACTAACAGAAATAGCATCTTCATTTGGTAGTAACATAATGAGTGATATTAAAGAACGTGGTGTTACTGGTGTAATGGGTGGTATTGCTGATGCATTTACTGGTAATTTATTTGATTTTGATGGTAAGAATTTAAAACCAGATCAAATGAAAAATGCTCAGATAGATAAAGGTGAGAGTGTAACTTCTAAAATGATAGCAGCTTTAGATGGTGCAAGATCTGTACAACAACAACAAGTGATGTCTAAGCAAAATTCTGGTACTGGTAAAAAGATGAAAATACCAGCTCGACCTACTTCTAAGTCATCTCCATCATCAATTAATAAGTCATTACAACCTGGATTATGAACATCTCCGATCCATTACAAACCGATAGTTTTGAAATAGAATCTGCCTTTATTCATCCACATGAAGGTCAGAAAGATAAAGTTGCTATAGATGCTGATGCTATAAAACAGTTTGAGTATTCTGAAGGATTAATGCAGAAATATATAACTGTTACTCTTGAGATTGAGGATAGTACTGCTAGTTTATTTGAATCAATCTTTGGTATGGAAGAGATTGAAATTGTTGTATTTGATAAGTTTAGTGATAAAAGATTAGAGTTTACAAGAGAATCTGCAAATGGATCTTTATTCATATATGAAGTTCATAGTAAAGATGTAAGTGATACGGTAAAAACATTTGTACTTGAATTGTGTAGAGAAGATGCTTTAAATAATGCAGTTACTAGGATAGGTAAAAAGTATACTTCTATTAGTGCTCAAGAATTAGTAAAAGATGTTATAGAAAAAGAATTAAAATCAAAGAAACCTATTGCTTTAGAAAATATATCAGATAGTTATAATAAGATAACATTTATACCACCAAACTCAAAACCATATGAAGTATTGGTTTGGACAAGAAATAAATTTATATCTGTAGATCAAAAATCAACTAAAACTGGTGGTGCTAATTGTAGTGCAGGTTATTTCTTCTGGGAAGGATATGATACATATAATTTCCAATCATTTGATTCTCTTGCACAGCAAAAACAAAAAGCAGCAGCATACAGTACTGGAGATGGATCTGGAGGAATGGATGAAGCATTTAGATTACAAGGAATAAATTTTCCTAAAACATTAAATATAATGGAGAATTTTGATCAAGGATTTTACTCTGGAGAAATAGATTTCTTTGACATTACTGACTGTGAGGTGGATACTTATCGCTATAATATCAAGGATAATTATGCAAAATGGGAGAAAGTTGCTGCACAAAAGGACTTACCTGTTCTATATAAAGAAGCACTGTCTGACGTATCAACACGTACTATGACAGTTGCATACACTAAAGATTTGTTTTTAGGGTCTAATGAGGACAACACTAACGATAAGTTAATGTTCCTTGAGACCGTTGGACAAGCAGTTAGTAGATTTGGTGTTTTTACTAGTCAAGTACTAACTGCCAGTTGTATGTCAAACCTTGAACTACGTGCTGGCAACATAATTTCAATAGAGATATATGGTGCTGATGGAGAGGTTGACAAGAACCAATCTGGACGTTATATACTCTTTGAGTTGCGTCATATTGGAACTGGTGCTAATATGAGAACAAATCTCACACTCGTACGAGATTCTTTCGGAGTTTAAACTTATGAAAACTATAGAAGATCACATTCAACATGATAAAGAGATCGTTAACGATCCACTAGCAAATCCTGCTGCAAGAAGACATGCAAAAGAAGAGTTGCATGATCTTGAGGAATATGCAGAACATCACAAAGAAGAAATTAAAGCAGGTGATCATCATGATCCTAATGCTTTA
>VTLG01010148.1_pt1 | contig 12103 bp, 18 predicted proteins | sample 4694571 | NCBI WGS metagenome assembly VTLG01 (sample SAMN12604809, study PRJNA352737) | marine metagenome | biome: ENVO:00000447; feature: ENVO:00000209|ENVO:00000569|ENVO:01000036; material: ENVO:00002151; isolation source: viral sequences binned using virsorter ... | reverse complement strand
TTGATAAAGTAGAATCATAGTGTTTTTTTAAATCGTCATAACGTTTCTTAAAAACACGATCTTCTGCATTTTCAGGGCGTTCAGTTGAAGGAGTAGCTTTTTCATCGGAGCTTGCAATTTCTTCAGATGTTTCAGTGTCCTCTTGAACGGTTGCTGTTTCTGCTTTCTCTTGATTAAACTTTTCTAATTCACCTTTTGCGAATGCTTCAGTTTCTGCATCATCAACTTCATCTCTTTGTTTTTGATACATTGCTTTGCCTTCAGGCTTTTTAAATAGTTTATCTTTTTTAGTTTCAACTTCTTTCGAAGTATCCACTTCTTTTTCTTTTTCCATTATTTTTTCCTCTTGGGTTGAGTGCCTTATGGATAAGGGTAGCTCTATACTGTTTCCATATTTTGTGGGCTAGTCATTAAACCATTTGGTTCATTTACTTGACTAGGTGGCACATTGTTTGTTTCCATTTGTTGATCCATAGTTGATGTAACTTCCGTAAGAAAGTTATTTACAGCTTCTTGTGGATCTGCAATACCATATTTCTGTGTAGCAAATTTGCTAATAGCAGATAATGGTAATACAACATTAGGTTCCTTAAGTCCTATTTTTTCCATTAAAGGAGAAAATTCTGGAACTATTTTACCTATTGCTGATTTAACAGATGGAGATAAGATAGCACTTAGTGTTGCCCTATCTTCAGCTGTCAAAGTTTTAAATCTTTCTGCAAGAATAATTTCAGTTTCAGTAGCTTCTGGAAATTGTTCTCTTAAAGATGATTCTTTATTAATTGATTGTGAATTTGTATTTTCTTTAGTAACTTGTGGCTCACTAGTTTTTTGTATAGGTGCTTTTAATGCACTCATATCTGGAGCTTCTGGCACATTTGGTTTTTTATTTATCATACCTGTCATTGTTGCACCTGTTCGGTCTATTGCCATTATACTAGTACCTCTTTATTTTTTTTATTTTTAATTAATTTACTAATGCCTAAACTTACTTGCTCTATTAATGTATTATATAGTAATCCTCTTAATGTAAATTTATCTTTTCCTAAAGTATATTTTACATATTGTATTTTATATTTCATTATGTGATGCCAAAATTTTGTAAGTAATTTATTCGTTTTCATTTTTTTAGCAGTTGGTATTGCCCATATCCAGTAACCTTTTAACTCATCTTTATCCCATTTATTAATAGTATAATCCCAATGAATTTTATAATCTTTATTTGAAATTAATCCTTGTCTATTTAATTCTGTGCATATTACACTTCCAACAGCTTCAACAATTCCACCTCCTAAAGCACCAACAGCTGCACCTATTGGTCCACCTATTGCCATACCTATAGCAGCACCTGCAGTCACTCCTTTTTTCTCTTTAATTTTTAAAGCATCACTTACACCATAAGCTAAACCTGCAGCTCCTGCTACACCACCTAATGTACTTGAACCTATAGGTGTTTTACTAAGTTGTGTTATAGGAGTCAGTATATTACTTTGATTTGTTGCTTGAGCAATATTTAATACACTGTCACCTTTAATAGTTCTATATGCATTCAAAGCAAAGTCTGCACCTTTAAATAAATTATTAGTTAATTGTGCTCTTTTAGCTAATTTTTGTTGATCTTCAATTAGTTTATATGCTTTTGATAACCCATCATCTTGGGTCCTACCTGTTGTAGAAGATATAGACATTACTTTTTGTAATGCTGTTTGATCTGTACTTTCTGCTGTTCTTTCAGGTTCTTGAAATGCTATTTCTTGTACTCCACTACCTATTGATCTAGTTTCAAACTGACCAGTATCAGGATTAAAATTTGTAGTATATTTACCTGGTGTTTCTCTCATAACTTTTTGAGTTTGAGAAGCAACAGATGTATCTACTACTGATTTATCTGTAGTACCTTCATAGGCTTCTAACTGTGTATTTATTGCAGATAAATTAGAATTTGTATTTGTAGTTGATGCTGCATCTACATATTCATAAGTACCATCTGATTTTTGAATTAATCTTATTGCCATTATAATTTTTGTTTATTGCGTTTCATTGCCTCTTGTAGGTTGAGTATTTGCCGCACTAAAGCCAGTTTCCCCTGGCATTGGTACATTACCTGTTCCGATGTTGCCACCTCCAGCTCCTGATGGATCTGTTGGCGAAGCTCCTGGAGGTACAGGCATAGGTTGTCCCATTTCTTCTTGTCCTCCAGTAGCGGTATTATTGTTTTGATTTCCATTTGCCATCCCCATTATTTGTGCATAGATCGCAGCTTTATCTGGATCATTGATTAATTGATCTGGATCAATATCTAAAGACTTAGCTATTTCTTTTAAGCATGTGTGCCATCTTACAAATGGTGCTAAAGAAGGATTAGATGCTGTTTGCATAAACGTCATCAATCTTTGAGATCTTACTTCTTTTTGCATTAATGAAGATGTTCCCTGTGCTTTAATTTCCAGATCACCTTTTATTTGTGGAGCTTCATCATTAAACTGCATGTTCCAATGATATAAAGATTCTCCTAGAGGTTTTAGTAAATAGTCATCAATATTTTTAATTACTGTTTTAATACTTAAAGCTGCAGCTCCCATTAGCATTGACATACCTGCTGCAGTTCTTGTTGTAGACTGTACACCTGTTGCTCCATGTGAGTAAGAAGGTATACCAGTTGATTCATCTGCTAACTGTCTAAATTTATCAAACATCATTAAGTTTTCACTAGCTGTATTTGGAAATTTAACTCCATGTACTGCTTGACCTGTTTGACCACTTTGTCTTCTAAATATTTTACCAGGAAAGACTTTCATATCTTGACCTGGTACTAACATAGTTTCATCAACATCAAATACTAAATTACCAGCTAATGCTAAATTATCAATTGCCATTCTTGCATGACCATTCATAACTTGCTGTGAGTCATCCATATTTTCTGGAATACCTACACCAAAAAACTGATAAGGATTTAATTCATATGGACAAACCAAGTAAGGTAATCTCACTGGTGTAAATGGATTCTCTACCATTCTAATTACATGACCACCACATATCCATAAATTAACATGGATTATATCTGATTCTGATTCATAAATTAAACCAGCTTCATCTGCTTTTTCTTTATCTAACGTTCCCCAATATTCTAATATTTCAAATCTATTTTTATAAATACTTGATACATTCTCTCTATCATACAAAGAAGATTCATATCCTCTAGTTTGATAATTTGGTCCCATTTCTAAACATGCTTTAATTTGTTTTTCTCTAAACATAGGTTTATCAATTAAACCTTCAAGCTGTTGTTTATTATATGAGTGTCTTTGTATTACATATTCACAATCATTTATATTTGTTGCATTTGGATCTGGATAAAAATCCCAACATGATACTGCTTCAATAGAAGGTACTGCTTTTGATTTAGCAACATATACATTTGATTGATTACCCTCATCATCTTCCATTGTATCATAGCTATGATATGTTTTAGAATCAGTAAAAGGACCTTTTAAAATTCCTGTACCCATTAAAGACATTTCAAAAAATACATGTCTTAAAATAGTAATAGCTTGACTTTCTTCTAATTGATCATGCAATACTTTTTGCATTTGTTCTGCCGCTATTCTAGCAGGTTCAATTTGTGGTGTGCCTTGTGGTGAAGGTCCTTTATCAAAACCTAGATCTTGATAATCTTGTGCAATTGTTTTTAATAAATCTGTTGCTGTTGCACCAGGCTTTAATGTATTACCATCACCATTAAATCCATACACACTTTGTACAACTTCTTTTATCTGTGGATCATCTGACATTGAGTCAGACTCATCAGTAGGTTGTTTATTAGGATTTATATGTGCATAACTATCTATATTTTCTGGAACTGATGTTGGAGTTATTCCTAAAGGAAACTTACCTTGAGAAAATAAAACTTCAATAATCTGTCCAAATGCTGCAAGGACTTTAGTCTTTGTAATTTTTACAAAAACTTTAGATTTCTCATTATCACGAAAAGCCATTTCTGGTCCATACAAACCACGATAGTTTCTATAAGCCTTTAGCCATCTTTTTTCATCATATACTTTAGATGTCTCAGCTTGCTGAAACAAAGAACGTACATGACCTACTAAAGGATTGACTTCCTCTGTGTAAGGTTTATCAGCCATTTAAATTAGTAATCTCTTTCTTCAGCCATTCTAAAGATTGAAGGATCAACTTTGTCTTTCTTGCCTGGTTTGTCATTGCCATCTCCAGCTACTGCCCCATGCTTAACTTTAGCATTTGGATCTATAGCAAGCTTTTCATTTTTAGCTTTAGCAACATCAGGTGCAAGTTCACCATGTTGGTATCTTCCAGTTATTGTCATGTTATTCTCCTGTTATTTATTAATAATCTTTTTCGTCAGCCAACTTATTAAAGTTAGCATCTAATTGACTTTTAAATTTTTTTGGTTCATAGTAATCAAATTTACCATCCTGAGTTTCCATAGCACGTTCTTCTTTACCATAAGTAATTTTTAAATCACCTGGTTCTTGATTTGGTTGCTTTCCATCAGGAGCTGAACCTAGATCACCTTGCTTAACTTTAGCTTTGGGGTCAAATTTCATTTCCATATTGTTTCCTATATTTTTATTTTTTTAATGTGTATTATATTTTTTGTTGGGATAGTAGTATGTCCACCACCTGTTTTTATTTTTTCATTATCTTCAAATATAAAATCTGCCATTATAACAGTTGTATTTTCATTCTGTTCTACTAGCCATCCAAAGCTACAACATATTGCTGTCTTTGATTTTTTTATATCTGGTATTTCAGACCATTCACATGATCCAACAATATCCTCCCAATAAGCCATTACTAACTCATAAGGAAAATTTTTTTTATTTATAGCGGGTAATTTTTTTTTATTCATTAATATCCAAATATTCTATCTGAGGGGACAAATTCTGATGTTTTTCTATTACCATATAATTTGTTAGCATAACTAGTATGCATTGGTCTACTCATACATCCGTATCTTAATGCATCATATGCGTGATCTTCTACGTGTGTATTAATATCTTCAGGATTACTATCATCTAATGGTAGTGTAGGTAATGTTCTTAACAAATTTCTACAAGAAGAAAATATTCTAATTCCTGGTTCTTTTTCTTTTTCGTCAGTAAATTTAAATCTTTTATGTATTTCTAATTTACCACTAATTCTGCTTTTGGGTGTTCTATCAGAAGGTCTCCAACGACATCCTTGTTGTATCATTGTTTCTGCAATGCTTGGACCCACATCACCTCTCTTTGCCCATGTACTAGCGTCTAAGACCCCATAGCGTATGTATTCTCCGTGCTCTAAGGTTAAGACTTTTCTTGCAAAGACATCTGCTGTAATCTTTTGAGTATACAATTCTCTATAAACCCATAGATTATTATCATAGTCAATAGCAAACCATAAGCAACAAGCAGGAGAACTATAACCCCAGTCAGCAGCACGAAATCTCTGCCAGCCTTTAGGTATGTCAAAAGGTTCAACAACATGTGTTTCTTTATTAAATTCTGGAAAGGCTGCATTAGAAAATGCATCCCAATTACCATCTAAGAATTGTTTTTTCTGTACTTCTGGTAATGATGATAACATTGCGTAGTAATCATCAGTCTGCATAAGGTACGGATTATCTTGTAACTTAGCTGGTATAAATCTTCTTGTTATATATTTTACACCTGAGGGTGTAGAAATCTCTATGTTAAAAGCTGTGTTTGGATCTATAGGATCTACAAACATTTCTTTAACCCATTGTGATCCAACATTACCTGGGTTACCTGTAGCCCTCATGTATACTGGTATACTTGAATCAACTGATCTAAGTGACGATCTTAGAAAATTATATATATCTGGCGAAGGATATTGTGGAAGTTCGTCTATTCCTATCCATGTGTATGATTGCCCTTGGTATCGCAAAACGTCTGTCATGTTCTCTGCGTACCCGAACTCTATTTTTGCTCCTGATGGGAATCTCCACTCTTTTTCTTGCTCTCTCCATTTTGCTCCTGGAAATGCTCTAGAGTATAATCGTTGAGAATGACCAATCAAATCTCTTAACTCTGGCATTGTTCTACGAAGTAATAAACATCTGTGATGTTCTTTATGACAATACCTTAGAGGATCTATTAACATGGCATATGATTTGCCACCACCTCTAGCACCACCGTAAAAAACTTCTCGTTCTGATGCAGCTAAGAAATCTGTCTGTGGACCTGAGTTAGGTTCAAAGATTACATTTTGTTTAGCTACATGTTCCTGTACATTACTAGGAACTTCGTCTATTACGTCTTTGGTTATAAGTTGCTGCTCTTTTCCATCTAAGACTTTGTTAATGGTTAACAATTTATCTTTGACATTTTTTGCATGAGCTTTGGCTGAACGTAAAGATTGTTCTGCTTGTGCAACTTTTTTACGTGTTCTTGCTATTGCTTGTTTAGCTGACTGCTTGGCTTTGGTTTTTACTTTCTTCTTTGGCTTTGGCAGCGGTATCTCTGGTAACTCTTTTTCTAAGTCCGACATATGATATGTATCTTTTTGTTTTTGCTGATAACCAAATAGCAACCTCTCGGTATGAACATGTTTTTAAAAATTTTTTTGCTTCTTCTAAAGCATCTAATTCAGATTGTATTGGTTCAATATAATCTGGGTCTTCTGCTAGTTTATATCCAAAAGGAATTGTACGTGCCTTTCTTTTAATCTTGATCTGGAGTGACAATTGATTCTTTTGGTTTATCTTTTGCTGGTAATATAAACAATCCGTGTTTTAAATTCATATTAACATCTAGTTGATCTTTTTTTACAACACCAATTCTATCTAATATTTGCTTTGCAGCTTCCATTCTAATGTTAGCGTGTGGAGTTGTTCCATCTTCATCTAACATCTCTACCATTTTAGTAGCAGCTTTTGCAGAATGAGTCGCAAGATAGTTTTCAGCTCTAGATACTATCTCAGTTTTTAGACTTCTTAGTACTTTTGGGTAAGATTGTGCTGAGTAACCTGCTAATTCCCCTGCTCTTTTGGGGTTTCCTTGTGCTTCTCCGAACAATGCGTCTAGAAACTTCTCTTGAGTATCTGTTAAGCTTTTCTTTTGACTTGGAATTATAGTAGAATCCATTATTTGCATTTATTATTTCCATAATCTCTTTAAAAGGTAAAGATAGTGCTTCATCTGATAAAGTATTATGTGGTTTATATTTCATTTTTATAAATTTTCTAGGGAATCCTAGGTTATTCCCGTAATTGGTACAGTTTAGTGATGACCCGTTGTGCATATGAGTATGCGGTTGTGTTTGTGTGTCCGTTTAAAGTGTACCTGATTCTAGTATACACACAAATATCACTTTTGTCAAGTATTAATTTAAGATTATTTGTAAACTGCGACACTTTTGTAACATATCGTCATTGACAAAAGTAAAAATGAGGTGTATAATAGTATTGAAGATACTACGGGGGGGTTTTATATATAATATATACCTATTTATACATACCCCCTAGGGAACACCCAAGCATATTGCCAAGAGATTTACAGAATATTAAGTGCATAAATGTAGCCACTAGGTGGTTTACAGGGGATTCCTTGATTTTACCTCAATGCTATATATATCTAGTGTATAGGGGGGGTGTCCCCCTGCATACCCCCACAGTAAAATTTAGGTTTTATCGCAGAAAACAAAAAACACCCCCAAGAATATAGTCAGGGGTAGCCAAAAAAATCCCCTAGTAAAATTTGGTTATCACTTGTGGGAGTTTGGGGGAGTGTAAATTTTTGTTACCTAATACCCCCCCTGTTAATCACAAGTTAAATTAAAATTTGTTTAAGTGTGTACTCTCAATTATTATTATTATTGATTTGATAACTGCTTTAACAATTGGTCACCTGTTTCAGCAATTATATTTTTTTGGTTTTTAAAGTTCACAAAATTAACACACTTGATTTTAGTTGTGTCATAACTTTTATGAAAGTTTATCAACCCATTTTTTAAGTTAGCATTATCTAAATAGACCTTAATATTACTCATTGTAATAAATTGGCTATCAGTATCTAGCATACTTAAAAACCTACAAGTCATTAACTCTACTAAATCAATTTCTTCTTTTTTGATTTCAGTATCGATAGTGTCAAAGTTTTGGGCTTCAGCAGTATATTCTTCTAACGCCCTTAACATTTTAACTAACTTGCTAGCGTACTCTTTGCTCGCATCTTTAACACCTAATACAAAATATTTCGCAATACTTTGTAATTCTTCAAATGTTATATATGCAAACTTTCCACCCTCTTTATTGTATTTCTTTTTTAAGTCAGCATCTTTATTAATTGCTGTCATTGAAATACAAATTGTTTTGGGCTTTCTTCCTACTTGAACGCTGAAAGCGTCATTGTCTATATGCTTCACTACACTATGTATTAATTCATAGACTACACAAACACTAACACGCCTTAAAACATTGTAATAGTATTCGTCCTCGCCTTGAATTGTATCGTAGTTTTTACCTAGCGTTGCGCATAAAACACGATTAGTGAATTTAATTAGTTGAGCATTAGTCCACTCAACATCATCAAATTTTTTAATCGTGTCAGTTAGCATTGTCTGAATTGGTAAAATCTTTTTTAATTTAACTGAGAAATTATAAAATATTTCTAAGTTAGTTGATAAAGATTTAACCTCACTATCACTAGCTGATGAAACTAATTTGTCAGTTTCTTCAATTAGTTTTTTGTGGTCAGTAGTTAATGATTTTTGAAATTTCTCAATATGAATATCTAACTTTTTAGATGCTTCATTAGTTTCAATTTCTTCAATCATTGTTTTATTTTTACTCATGGTATTTCTCACTTTCCGAGAGTACACGCTTAAACAAATTTTATTCAATCCACCAGAGCCAACACGAGTTAGGAATATTGCTAGGAAGCCGAGCCGAAACCTACTTTTTGGATATATCTAATTTTTTTTATAAGTTTTAAGTTGAGTAAAATTAGCAAATTACATTAACTATTAATAATTGTTTTAAACTAATGTTATTTTGTTGTCAATTCAATTAGACCCATTATTAAAGTATTTAATTAATTCTAATTATAGTTGTATTAATTAGAACATTTAAAGAACATTTCTACGGCTCGTTATAATGTTCTCATTTTGTATTGTGGCATTTATGCCATATGTGACATATTTGACACATACTCTTATAAGTTGTATAGTTAAGAATATTAACAATTAAATGAGAGGTTAAAAAAATGAAACAATTAATAAAGGTACTAGAAAAAATTAATAAACAATTAGAAATTAGCAATAAAATAGCTAGTTCAAAATTGGTTATTGATTTCAAAAATAGTGGTTTCAAATCTAATTCAAAAAAAGAAATTGAAACTCAAATTCCAATTATAACAAGTGGAATACATACAATTTATAAAAATATATATGACAATTAATATACTTTTATATTCAGGAATAACCCTCGTAATTTTGGGGGTTATTCTTTTTGTTATATCTCAATTCAAATTGCGTGGAATTGAAAACGAAATAGATAGGCAAAAAAAATTACATCAATCATTTATAAAAAATAAAACAAAATGAATATATTTAAAAAAATATTTAGTTATGAATATTCGTGGCTTTGTAGCTGTAAAGGTTGCAAATTTTTAAGATTTATTAAAATTAAAAAATGGTAAAAATAATATTATTCATATCAATTTTTATAGGTGGATATCTATTACTAGATTTAATGGCAAAATCATTAGGTCTTTAAAATCACTAAACATTACAAAGAAACAGCAAAAGCACTTGACATAAATTAAGTGTTTTGCTAGTATATTTGCATAAACATAAGAAAGGAGAACGAAATGCAAATAACTTTGGCAATTACATTTTGGTTGACCATAGCATCATTAACAATCGTAACCTTTATGTAAGGAAATATATATGACAAGTGAACAGGTCTAAGCCCTATCGGTAGCAATATCGGTGGGGCTTTTTTTTTATCCTACCTTGACACAATGCCACACCTTTGATATAGTATAAGAATAAACAAAAGGAGTCTTATGACAATGATTACTTTTAGTAATGATGAGCAACGAGAAAACTTTAGATTTCAAATGTGCTTACAAACTTTGAAAGCTGAAGCTACTAACACAATGGGCATACGCTTTTATCGTGGTAGTATTGTTAATGTACTTAAACAATGGTTTCCAGATTTACCTCGTACAAAAAAATCTGCTTATAAATATCTAACAAAGAAAGGTTATTATGACGGATCAAACAGATAGATTGGTTGAAGAAGTACAATCAAAAAACAAAGGCGAAAACTACGAGAGAGAGAACACTATCAAGCTACACGAATTACAAGATATATGGAATGAAACTAATCAGCTTGATAATATTACAGAACATATGATGAGAAAGTTTAATAATATATTGCGTGGTGGTACGTGATGAACTGTGAAAATACTCATTGTAAAAATGATAATAAAAATGTTAGTCGTTGGGAACTTACAGATTCACGAGGTTATTCTTGTGGTGTAGTTTGTAATGATTGCCACGATAAACAAAAAGCAAAATATAATCCAATAATATTTCAAGACTCACACGACTACTTACAATATATGGCAGATTGTGGAGAGAATATTGATGGATATTAATTAACCGACTTTTTTAGCTCTCTCTAAAAAGATACCCTGTGTATGCTTGACATACATGGGGTTTTTTTATATACTTACCTTATGACTAAATACAAAAACTTAAACTTAAAAAATTATTTTATATGCGACAATAAAAACTTATCAGTTGCATATATTAAAAGATGTGAAAATTTTTTAAGAAAACTTAACTACATAACAAAACAAAATGACAAACCTAGCAAGACAAATACAATTAAAATTAAAAAAGTTTGATGAACTTATGATTAAACTTAAAACAAAACATTTAGATAATCCAGATGTATATGCTGACTTACACAAATTAAATGAACGCATAGACGAAATCCAAAAGTTAGTTGACAATAGCAAGTAATTGTTGTATTATGTATTCTTATTAACCAATAGGAGTACAATGACACAAGTAAATATAGAAGTAGGAAAAGTTTCCGACCTACTATATGATTTGATGACATCAACCAAAGCTAAAAAGTTTCGTGCAGGTTTTATTAAAACTGATGGCAGCTACCGAGTAGGCAAGTTTGATTTATTAAATCGTTCAACTTGGAAACAAACTGATGGTACTATGTACAAACGCAAAGGTAAGAAACGAACTACCAATGCTGATGAGTATATACTAGCCCATGATCTTGAAAAGAAAGCACCACGAAACATATCTGTTAAAAGATTGAAGTGGTTTAGTGTAGGCAAAAAAGTCTATAAAATCAATAGGTTAGAGATAAATGATGACATTACTATCGTGATGTTTGATAAGGTAAAATTCAATGCTCTTAAAACCTTAATGACCAAAGGAGATATCAATGAGTGAGTGGTGTCAGAATAAAAAATGCCCCGAAAAGAAAAATCAAAATCAGATTCGTGGCAGTAAGGGTGCAAAGTATTATCAATCTAATAAACATAATAACTACTATCAGTATTGGTGTAGTATGGGTTGTCGTGATACTTGGTTTAATGACCATAAAGATACTTGCATGAATGCAGTTGGCTTTATTGGTAAACAAATATTACCTTTAGAAGATGCTTGGTTTGTTGAATATAGATATGATTGGAGAGAAGAAAGTCAAAACAGATACCATTTAAGAAATAAATTAAAAGGTATTGACCAACACATTACACTACAACAAGCACAAACAGAAGAACAAATATCACAAGGTCATTCTTGGTGTACAATAGACGACACACAAGCCAAAGAACTAGCAATCACTTTAGGTCTAGCTAGTTGACACAATCAAAATAATATAGTATATTAAAGACATCATCTAGTTATCTAGGTGGTGTCTTTTTTTTAACCAACAACAAAGGAGTACTCGTATGGATAAAAAAGAAGTAAGACTCAATGCGAATAAGCGTAAGTCATTAACGATTGACTTTCGTAAGCATTGTGAGTCTTTGGATACGCATGAGAAAGAGGCGTTCAAACAATCAAGAGATGACGCAAAGTCTAC
>VTLG01001435.1_pt1 | contig 12104 bp, 10 predicted proteins | sample 4694571 | NCBI WGS metagenome assembly VTLG01 (sample SAMN12604809, study PRJNA352737) | marine metagenome | biome: ENVO:00000447; feature: ENVO:00000209|ENVO:00000569|ENVO:01000036; material: ENVO:00002151; isolation source: viral sequences binned using virsorter ... | reverse complement strand
ATCTGGGTCTCTTATTACTTCGGTCTTTGCAATATGAGATGCAGTAGCAACGCCAGACATATGTCCGTATAAGATTTGTGTATGCCCAGATGTAGCAGATGCTCCAAAAACTTGGGTGCTTGCACTGCCAGTAGTACCAACGCCTATTGCATTACTTACATATAAGTCAAAGTTATGCAATTTACCATCGGTAACTCTACCGTTTAGAAGAGGAGATGCTCCTCCACCAGTTACAGACATATCCATAATTTTAGAACCAGACTGTCTTAACACTTCATAAAACTGAGGTGGTGCAACGAGCCATCTGTTCTCTTCTGGTACATCATTTTTATCTAATTCAGTAGCAGCTTGAGATACTAGATTAGCAACTTCATCACCAGTGTTAGCTGATGTGCCTTGAGTTCCTAATGTACCTGTAGATGCTACAGCGTTATCATAGATATATTTTAACACATTATAGTCATAATTCTTCTTTAATGCATAAGCACCTGAAGAGGTTGCTAGTGCTTCAAAGTTGATATGTGACTGTCTTTCTTCAATATCATCTACTTTAAATGCAAAGTAACTACCTTGATCGATAGTCAATTGAATTTGATTATCGTCTAGATTCTCTGTATTTACAGTTTGGCCTCTAGCATAGTCTTTGACTGTGATAGTTGGCTCTTTGATGATATTTACCGTATCGCCAAAATTCTCGATTTCCCCAGTGTAGTCAGTATTAGTAATAGCTTCTACGACTGATGCCCTACGGAAATACTTGAGAACTTTTTGACTGTATATCGCTGGTGCCCAGTTACCAACCGGTAAGTTTTGGTATCCGGCAGCGGATGACATAGTAGCCATATTCTTCTCCTTTATATTTGGTTAGTTAATCGTTTACAACTTGACCAGTTCTAACGGCCTGATCAATCTCCGTTTCATACTTCTCAAACTCCCACGGTTTAAGTTTCTGAATATCAGACATCTTCCAAACCCTCCCATTTTTACCAGTGGTGTTTATCTGCTTTGCAGCAGTCTTCGTCACAGCTCTGGCAGCTTGTTTAGATTTATCAGAAGTCGGTTTCCTATTCATACCTATGTCCGCTTTATACAAATCAACAGTCCTACTTGCCCAAACAGGATCGGTATTGTTCTTTGTTATACCTTCAGAAATGCTTTTGGGCTGTTGCTCTAACCACTCTAAAAATTCAGATGATTTCTTGATCTCATCGAAATCTGGGTGATTGTTCAAAAGCTGTTTGTAAGCAGATTGCACTTTGATTTTTTTCTCTTTCTCAGTGAGTCTACCTATTTCAGCTTGAAGGTCTTCAACTTGCTTCGATGCCATATTGTGAGATATGGTCTCTACAACTTGGTATACATCCGGATACTGATCTCTAAACTTATCAAGTTCTTCAGGTGTCTTTGGTGGAGCATATTTATTTCTAGGTTCTTCTATAGCTTTTCTTTGTGCTTCTAGAGTCTCCTTTTCTTGCTTCCATTCGGACAGCTTCTGATCGTAATACTTTTTAAGATCATCGTATCTTTTCTTATACTTACCTTCGTCTTCCTGAACTATCTCCTCTTTCTTTTCAGGTTGGGTGGAATCTATAAAACCTTCTACTTCTGGAGTGGCTTCCATCATGGCCTTGATGTTAGTGTCCTCAGTTTCTGTTTCTTCTTCCTCAGCAGTAACTACTCTATCCTTTCCCTTGTACATATCTCCACGAGGGTCTGTTTTAAGTGCTTCTGCTTTATTGCGTACATTGGTCTTTCCTTTTGCCATTTTACTATTCCTTTCTCAGTGCCTCCTACGAGGGTGGCTGGTTACGGGTTTAAAAATCCAGTGCCGAGGCAAATCGGGTGGCTGGAACTTTTAGTCATCATCAACTAAAACTTTTTAAGTCATCCTACCTTTAGGTGACTGAACTCTTTCGGGTTGTGGATTGCCTTCTGCCAACTGTTCTTCCTGTATGGCTCTTTCTGTTTCGGCTTTCCCCCTATTGTTTATTTTTTCTAACTTGTCTAGACCTATTATTTTTGCTATGTTTGGTCTGATTGTTACTTCTCTGTTAGATACAAGAACAGGTGTTTTACCACCTTGATCTGTTTGTTTCAATGTTCCTTGATTTATTAATCTTCCTTCTTCTTCTTCAGCTTTTTTTATCATCTGTTCAATGTCTGTCAATCCTGCAAACTCTACAGCAGCTGCGTTGATTACGAATGACCCTTCTGGTAAGTCCATTGGCACATCATCTGCTATACCTGTATTGCTCTTTCCGGGGACATCAATCATTCCATTCTTCTGTGGATTAGCATCTGTGTTTACCATCTCTTCTTGTGGCATTGCAGGTACTTCTAATCCTCTTGCTGCTTCTACTACAGGTTGTTGAGCAGGCTGTGGTGCAGGTGCTGGTGGCTGTTCTTTGGTCATTTGTCTAGGAGGCACGTCTCCTCCCTGTGGTTGTATAGTCTGTTTCTGTCCAAATAAATCAGCTAATACCTCTTCTTTGTTTTCTACATTGTATAAATCACCGTACTCTTCTACAGTTATCTCTTCCTCTGCTGGTAAAGAACCCTCTGGCATTTCTCTCTCACCTTCTGGAAGTTCACCTGTCCTACCTTTATAATCCAATATAAAGAACTCCTCTACAGCAGGTGCAAGTTGTTTCATTCTTGTTAGCTCTTCAGGTGAAAGATTTTTTTGATACTCTTCGCCTAATCTTAAACCCTCTACCTGTGGATCGCCTCTACCTAAAAACTCATGGTCTAGCTGTTCCATAGATAAACCTGCAGGCTGTTCCATAGGCTGTTCTACGGGTATCTCACCGTTTGCTATCATATTTTCATTCCCTACGACCATTTACCAGTTTCCATCATTTTTGCTAATATGTTTGCTCTTGTTTTTACTTGACCTGCCCATTTGCTGTCTAGCATTTGTTTGCTGGCTTCTTTATAATTACCAGTCATTACAGCTTTAAAAAACTTAGGCCATGCTTGTTCATTAAATCTAGAACAGCCCATGTTAAACACCATGTCTATAATTACAGTTTTTCTAGGTTCGTTTAAATTCTCCATAAACGCCCAGTGGTTTACTTCTCTTAACACTCTGTCTACATCATTAGATAATAAAATCTTTGCCTCTTCTTCTGTAATACCAAGACCATCTCCAGCTACGTTTCTACCTACACCAATAGTAGGATGTCCAACTAAAGTGTCTCCAGCTCTTATTTCTTTACCATTTGCATCATCGTATACTTTTAATTTCATACCTTCATGCAAGATAAGTTTTTCTATTAGTTTATTTCTTGTATCTTTAGTAATCATTTCTTAAATTGTCCTATTGATTTCAAACCGAAACTAGCACCAATACTTGCAAGTATTCCCCAACTTAACCAATCAGGGCAGTCTTCTCGTAAGAACCTAAACCCATCAGATAAATACGGCTGTGCAGCAGGAATGAAGCACGCTACTATGATGGAGATGAAGCAAATTGTCCAGAGCTCGTCTTTCCAGCTATCTGCAGAGGCATCCATTGCTTTCTCTTCCCAGTTCGCATCACTTTGCACTCTTTTTACTTGTGCTTCTATCTTTGCTACTTCTAGCTTTTGTTTTATCTCTGCTTTCTTCTGTCTACCCTTTAACCATGTTCCTGCTATGTTTGCTATCGGGCCTAAAAATTGTAACATGTTTACTCCTTACGAAAATACTCTGTTTGAAAATCTATTCACTGCAGTTTCATATTCTTCTTGTGATGTAAAAAATCTTCTTTCTCCTGCGTCTGGGTCATAGTAAGAAGGATTTCCTGTGAACGCACCTGCAGACATCCATCTTTCTATCAACTCACCAGCACTTTGAGAACCATTTCTATATGGGCTCACATCTATTCTAGTGTGATACTGACCTAGTTTACTTGCTTTTTCAGGATCAAATTTTACATTGAATTCTTTCATATATCCGTTTATAAAGTTTCTAGCTTGGTCTGTATGTGTTTTTGCTTGAGATGGATTAAATCCATTGTAAGCCCAAGTCATACTATGGTCTAACTGACCAGTGTCACGATTGTATCTAATTTCTGAACCACCCATACCCGGTTTTGGTTTACCTCTTCCAAAACCTGTTATACCACTTGCAAAATTCAAAGCTGTGAGACCTAAAGCTATTGCTCCTAAAGGAGTAGTTGTCGCAAGAAGTCCTAAAGATTGTAGTCCAGCTCCAGTAGCTGCTGCACCGGCAAAACCTCCTAAAACATTTCCTTGTTTAAATTCATTGTATGCGTTTATAGCAGAAAGTCCTGTTGATGCTACAGTCAAAGCAGGCCCTATTTTACCAGCTGCACTTTTAAAACCTGCACCTATTTTTTGAGCAGTTTCTTTTACAGGAGTAAATATGCTAGGCTCGCCTGAAGTCTTAAATAAATCTTTTATATATTCAGTTGCTTTATCTTTTAAAGGGTCTAAGTAAGGGTCTACATATTTTTCTTTACCTGCTTGAAAAAGCTGACTTCCAACTTCGAAACCTTGATCTTTAGCATAGTCTAATGCTCTATCCTTATAAAAATCTGCAAAAGGGTTCATAACAGCTCTATTGCCTAAATCTACAGCTTCTCCAAATCTTACAATTCTATCTGTGATGTCTGTGGAAGTATCTAGTCTACCTCTTTCTATAGTAGGTTTTGTTCCTTCTATTTTAAAGTCTGGTACATTGGCAGAGATACCCTCAGCTGTAATATTTACTCCGGGGTCTGTAGCAAACAAAGGGTCTACATCAGGGTCTAATCTTGCCCTTAGCTTTTTTTCTTCTTCTCTTCTTTTCTTTATAGTATCAGGGTCTGTTGTTAAATCCACAATGTAGCTAAGATCGTTTGAACCACTGTACAAATCACCACTACCTGTCACGTCAATAGTAGGAACAGTAGGAATATTTCTCTGTAGAGATGCTACTTCATAAGTAGGAGCCAATGCCTCTTTACCTAAAAAAGCACTAGGCACACTTTCAGATGTAACATTAGTATTTACAGTTTCTATATTACCTAAAAATCCTTGATTTGTTTGTGGTAAAGCCATTATTTTTTATTATCTTCCTTTTTCATCTGTTCGTAATTATTCTTCAAGTTGAGGAGCATTCCCAGTAAACTGGCTTTCCCCTGCAGTCGGTACACCTCCAGTTCCGATTGTGCCGTTACCAGTGCCTGTAAGGTCTGAAGGTTGAGTCCCTGCAGGAGTTTCTGTAGGGCTTCCCATACCTGTGGGTTGTTCACTACCGGGGAGAGCTGCTTCAGCACCTCTTGATTGTTGTTCTGTTGGTTGTTGGGCATTTTGCATTCCTTTCAGCATTTCTGCGTATATTTGAGCTTGGTTAATGTCGTTAACTAAACTATCCGGATCAATATCTTGTGAAATAGCTAACTCTTTTATAAGATTAGGAATCTTAATAAATGGAGCTAACATTGGATTTACCACTGTTTGTAATAACATTGTCAGTCTTTGTGAACGTACTTCTTTCTGCATTACAGAAGACACACCTTTTGGTTTTATCTCTAAGTCTCCTACAATGTCAGGCTGTTCATCATTAAACTGCATGTTCCACTGAAATAGTGATTCACCCAACGGTTTCAAAAGATGATCGTCCATGTTTTTAATCACCGTTTTTATAGATAAACCAGCTGATCCTAACAACATTGATAGTCCAGCTGCTGTTCTGCCTGTGCCACTAACGCCTGTCTGCCCATGCATAATACTGGGAATCCCAGTCTCTTCATCAGCCAACTGTCTAGCTTTATCATACATTTGTATGTTTTCACCAGCGGTATTAGGGAACTTAATACCATTCACTGCGGTTCCTGTAACGCCAGACTGTCTTCTGAATATCTTACCCGGAAATATATCGTAGTTCTGTCCGGGAACTAATGATGTCTCATCAACATCAAATATTAAATTACCTGCAAGTGTTAAGTTATCAATAGCCATTCGTACATGACCATTCATTAACATCTGTGCATCTTCCATGTTCTCTGGTACTCCAATACCCCATAGTTGATAAGGGCTTATTTCGTATGGAAATACCTGATAGGGTATTCTTGTTGGTGTAAAAGGGTTGATTACAGCACGTAATACCTGACTTCCACAAATCCATGCATTTATTTGTACTTTTCCTAGTGGGTCTACATCTCCTACATCTTTTCCAATCTGTTGAAGAAAAGATACGTCTACAGCACCCCAATACTCTAATACTTCATATCTTTCATTAGATGCTCTAGATAGATACTCATCATCTCTAATTAAACTCTCAAAATATTTATCTACGTAGTTTCCACCACCTGTCAAGACAGTTCTAATGGCATCAGGGTCAAACATAGGCATGTCCATAAGATTACGAAGCTGTTCTCTGTTCATCCTGTGTCTTTGTATTACGAAATCTGCATCGTTTATGTTCGTAGCTATAGGATCAGGGTATAAATCCCAACAGGATACAGACTCTATCTTAGGTACGTCTCTGTAATACGGAGAGTATATTCTGCTCCCTTGATCGTCTTTTTGCCATTTATGCACTGTTTTTGTATGTGTAAATGGGCCTTTTACAATACCTGTGCCTAGTAATACAGACTCAAATATTGAGTTTCGTAAGGTGCTTACAGCGTTGGATTCTGTCAGTTGATCTAATATGACCTTCTCCATACGCATAGCAGCCTCTTGTGCAGGAGATATCTGTGGTTCTCCCATCAAGGCAGGCCCTTCTGCTATAGGTGCACCTTCATATTTATCTTTCAGACCACCTAAGTAATCTTTTTCTGTAGCTTGAGTAGCTCCGGGTGGCATTTCTCTGCCATCACCTTCAAACCCATAGGGACTTTTCATTTCATCAATTGGTGTTTTCAAATGTGCAAATTCAGCTATACCTTCAGGCACAGGTGTAGATTCCACAGTGAGTGGAAACTTCTTATTTGCAAATAAGATATCTACTATCTGTCCGTAGGCAGCCAACACTTTAGTTTTGGTTATTTTTATAAATACTTTAGACTTCTCAGTGTTTGTGTACTGTGTACTAGAATCATAAACACCTCTGAAGTTCTTATAAGCCTTTAACCATCGTTCTTCATGCACTAATCGACCATTTTCAGCTTCTTGAAAATAGCCGTTTATTAAACCTACAAGTCCCGGAGCTTGACTATCGTCAAGTTCTGTAGATACGTCTACAGGATCACTCATCTATTAGCCCTCTGTACCTTGATAGCCTTGCTTTTGCATCTGTCCCATTATATAACCTGCTTGACCCATATGTGTGTTTCCAGCTGGTTTTGGGGTAGCTACATTGTAGGAATCTAGGTTAGTTGTACCTAACAAGTTCTGATCTAAGCCTTCTCTATACAGAGAACCTTCGCTAGCCTCGTTCATTTCGCCTTGTTTGGACATTTGACCCATGATATATCCTGCATCGTAAGTTCCTTTTGGCATGTTTACCTCCTTTTTTGGTTGTTAAAAATTAAAATCCACCTCTAATACCACCGAATGGTACTAATTTCTGCATCTGCTTACCTAATGTTTCTCTAGGTTGTTCTTCATCCTTCATAGGAATGAATGATTCTGGTACAGGGCTAACAAATTCTTCTACAACTCTTGCACCTTTTAAAACTTGAGGACTGTATTCTTCTAAATTTAAAGCCCCTAAACCTTTTTCTATCCCCTTAACAACTGGAGTTTTTTGATCCTCTGGCAATTCGAAAGCATCTGATGGAGTAGCTAATATCATTCCAGCACCTGCTATAGGAGCTACTGCAAGAGCTGTTTTACCAGCTGCTTTAATTATTTTCATAGCCTCTTTTAATGTTTTGTTTTCTATTTTTTCTACGGGTATGTTATTATCTTCAGCTAATTGTCTTGCAAACATACTATCTTTTTTCAATATCATATCTGGAGTTTTTGTTTTTTTAGTTTTCCTACCCCTTGTTGGATACAATCTTTCTTTTGCTTCATCGTAAGAAATATTTCTTTCTGCTGCAAAGTTTTCTATTTTTGATTCTTTTGAAATTCTTTTATCTACATCAATATCTTCAAATGTGGCAGTCTGTGCACTTTTAAATGCCTCTGAACTTCCTCCTTCAGCTACTTCACTACCTTCAAAAACATCTCCTGTTATTATTTCTCCTGCAGGTTGATCTATTTTTATTTGTGATTTTATATTTTTAACAGGTGAAAATGTTTTATATTTTTTTATTTCTACATTGTTTGAATCAACTTGCACGTCTTTAAGAAACTTTTGATAGTTATTATAGCCCATCACTTTCATAGCACTTTGTTCAAGTATGGTAGTAAAAGCCTTAATTTTTTCTACAGGAGTTTTTGCTTTTGGAAAATAAAACGTCTCACCCACTTTACTAGCTACGTCAGAACTACCAGCACCAGCATCTCCATGAGTTAAAAGATAATCTGCTAATTTTCTATCACCAGTTTTATCGGCAGCCCAAGATAATACTAATCTTCTTAAATCTGTATAGCCAGAAGGAGTAGGACTGTCTACTCTACCTAAATAACTTATTTCATCAGCAGATAAAACAGATTTTCCATCAGGCCCAAAAAATAAATTATCATTAATTATCTTACCTAAATCTTTTTTTACATCTGTTTCTGAAAACAATGAAACCTTTTGAATGTTTCCGCCTTGAGTTATCCTATCCCATCTAGCATCTAACATATCTTTTAAAAAAGGCCCCATAGGCACATCGTCAGCAAGACCTTTAAGACCTACAGTTACAGGCACACCTTTCATAGACCCTTCTTTTCTAGAATAAAAAGGACTCTGTGGTCTTGTCATTTTTGCTATCATGACATCACTTTTTAATCTTTTAATTTGTTCTCCACGAGTACCAAAAAGGGATAATAAAACTAATTCTCTATCTGTTTTATTATCTATATTCATAATACCTTTCAATATCTTACCAACCATCTCATCTGTAGGTACATTTTTAAAAGGTTTAGCTTTTACAACTCCTTTTACAACTTTGCCTTCTCTAAAATCTTTTACAGCTGTTTCTAAGGCTGTTTTTTTAGTACCGGCTGGTAACCTATCTATTTTTTCTTTATCAAAAGATGAATCTAAATAATTTTTATCTTTAAGAGAATTTTCAAAACTTTTAATATCTCTTGCTATACTGTCCATTTGAGCACCTTTTGCACTCAAGCCTGATGGGAACTCTTTTACAAAAGCCTTTGCAGTTTCTTTAAATTCACCTTCTGGTATTACACCTATCAAATCAGAATCAAATTCTACACCTTGTTTATATAGTTTAGCAAACCAAGCATCTCTAAAAGTATTTACTTGTGTGTTTATTACATTAGTATTAGGGTCTTTTCTTTTAGGTATATCCTCTATTCCTTCAATACCTAAAGTTTCCAATAAGTTTTTAAGAGACTGTACCTCTTTACGTAATGAAAAATCTATACTTTGTAAATCTAATTCCATCTATTAATATCCAAATACTTGATCTTGTGGTTCATATTGTTGTGTGTGCTTAGTCATCCTATGTGGAGAATGCACGTTCATCAGAGTCCTACTCATCATCATATACCTCAACGCATCGTAAGCATGGTCTTCAGCTTTCGTATCCACATCTTCAGGATTGGTTTTAGATATGGGTAGTGTAGGTAGAGTCCTGATTGTATTGTTGCACGTAGAAAAAAAGCGAACCCTAGCATTACCGTGATCGTCACAGGCTAATCTCCTGTGTACTTCTATCTTTCCTGCAATTCTGTTCCTGTCTGCTGGTGTCCATCGTGCTCCTCTCCTTACCATAGTCTCTGCAATAGAAGGCCCTAAGCCTGTTCTGTTCCAACAGGAAGAATCCAGCGTTGTTTGCTGCATCGGTGGGTCTTCTCTTTCCATTTGTACTATCAAATCTCCTAACCTCTCTCCTGTATATCCTTTTACGTATAATTCTCTGTATATCCATATGTTATTGTCCCAATCTATGGCTCCCCATAAGATACAAGACGGTGAAGAATAGCCATAATCGCCTGATCTTATCCTTGTCCAGCCCGATGGCACCTCAAAAGGCTCTACAACGTGTGTCTCACGGCTAAATTCAGTGAAAGCAGAGCCATCTGCTACATCCCAGTCACCTTCTAACAACCTTTTTCTCTCTATTTCCGGTAGAGACATCAACATAGCCTCATATTGACCGTCTTCAAACAGATATGGGTTGTCTGTCAACCTTGCAGGCACGAATTTACGTAAAAATAACGGTTCATCGGCCTTTGGGTGGTTCACTGGGTACTTCAAAACCTTACCAGTGTCAAAATCCCTAGCCCAAAATGGACTATCTGGTGGATTAGGGTCTAAATACATCTTTTTTACCCACCAACCTCCTACTCCTCCCGGGTTTGCTGTACATCTCATGTACATTCCTAGTTCTGGATCAGTAGTTCTAAGTCTAGAACGTAGGTAATTCCACACGTATGGTGTGGGGTAGTTCGTAATCTCGTCTATTCCTATCCAATTGAACGCTTGTCCTTGGTATCTAGTCACATCTCGGTCATCATCTACGTATGAAAACCATACTCTAGCACCTGATGGGAACTGCCAGATGGACTTTGCCTCTTTAAATACAGCTCCGGGGAACGCTTTTGGATAGAGTTGCTTGCTTTTGTCTATCAATTCGGTCAATTCAGCTAGTGTTCTTCTCAACAGCAACCCTCTATGGTTGGGATTTGATGCATCTCGCAGTACATCTGCTAGTAACGCATAGGATTTTCCCCCTCCTGCTGCTCCTCCGTATAAGACATCTCTTTCAGGTGACTCAAGGAATGTAGTTTGAGGGCCTTCGTTGGCTCTGAATACTACATCGTGGTGCTGTAAATGCTCACGTACAGCTTGAGGCACCTTCTTTAAGTCCTCGTCAGTGATTACACTTACGGACTTCTGTCTTCCCTTTAGAGCATTGTCCACTTTGACAGCAGCCTGTTGTGCCTCTTTAGATTTTCTTCTGGCATTCTTAGCTTGCTTTGTCAATCTCTCAGCTCTTCGTTTCTTTTCGGAAAGCTGTCTTTGAGTGGCCAATCTGGCCTTCATCTTCATAGACCAGTTATAACTCGTTTTTGGTTCTCCCTCTTTTTTGGGAGGTCTACCTCTTTTTGGTTTCTGTTCTTCTGTCATCTATCTAAATGTACACCTATTTTCATTCGCTTTGTAAGACCGGGGTTTGATATTCTTCTACCGGATGCTGTACTTAGCCACCTTGCAGCTTTTGCAGGCCCACAGCTGTTTGCGAATGTAAACGCCTTTTTTAACAATTCCAACTCTTTCTCTATAGGAATATATTCTTTTTTATCCTCTGATAGTTCATACCCAAATGGTATGGTTGATGTTGTTCTTTTCAAACTCTTGGCTTCCTTGGTAAATTAGTATATGTCTTACCGCCCCTAGCATATTTATTTACTATTTTTTTTCTTTTCTTTTTTACCTTACCACCTACGTTCATTCCTGATTCTAATTCTTTAAAAGCATCTTCTGCTGATTGACCCATATTCATTTCTTTTCTCATCGCTTCTACTTCTTTATCATGAATAGCTTTTTTATCTCTAATGACTTTTTGTGTTTTTTTATTTTTTATATTACCTTTACTATCTAAATCTTTTTTCAATATAATTCTAATTGGATTTTTTTTATCGCTATTATTATAGATAATTTGCCCTATTTGATTTCTTGGTATTTTATTTTTTTTAACATAATTTAATATAGCTTGATTTCGTCTTTTTGTTTCATTAGCTACAGGACTTAGAGGGTCTACAGGTTTTTCATATTTTGTTAATATATCACTCATTTAATTACTCACCGTGCATGTCAACTGTTCAGGGCACATACCCTCATAGGTAACAATAGTAAAACTATCCTGATTAGGAAATCTGTATCTACATTGCATACCCTTCATACCGTTGCTGTTGTCTAAGTAAGGCCTATATTGTGAAAGTTTACAACTTATGTATCTCTCATGTTTAGGAAACCTTTTGTTAAACATACTAGCATGTGCTTGGTCGTATCCTTCATTTATACAGATAGCGTAGCCCGTTTGAAACTCTCCACAGAGCTCGTGTGCTTTTACTTTACTAGCCACTGCTGTAGCAATCCATATC
>VTLG01007335.1_pt1 | contig 12105 bp, 11 predicted proteins | sample 4694571 | NCBI WGS metagenome assembly VTLG01 (sample SAMN12604809, study PRJNA352737) | marine metagenome | biome: ENVO:00000447; feature: ENVO:00000209|ENVO:00000569|ENVO:01000036; material: ENVO:00002151; isolation source: viral sequences binned using virsorter ... | reverse complement strand
ACTATTGCTCCGTCTTGTATTCTAATCTGTTCTACTGCTGCAGAAGATACCTCTACAAATACTCCCCACCTATTATTTGTACTATCTGCAACTATCTTATTTAAAAAGTCTAAATCACCTATAGTGTGAATATTACCACCATGTCCTGCAGTACCATCATGTCTGTGTCCTGTCGAACTAGCAGAACTCGATGAATATGCAAAAGCATTTACTAATTGATTATACTCATTATTAAATAAAGCTGCTGTGATAGTATCACCATCACTAAATGAACTTTGTCTTGTATAACTCTGTGCCATAATTATTGTCTCCCTGAAGGTTCGTAATCTATATATATACCATTAATTGTGTAAGGTGAATTTTGGTCATCACTAAAAATTCTAAAGTAATTACTGTGTCCACTTCCCTCTACTACTTGTCGTGTTATCGGATCAGAAGATGCTCCAAATACATGTCCTGCTGTTGAACCAAATAAAGCTGTTCCAAATAAAGAAGGCTTATCAATAGATAAAGTATAATCAGAAGGCTGTGGTGTATCTGGATCATCATAATTATATCTTATCCTTAATTTGGTAGATACTGTACCTTCTGGTGTTGCTGAAATCTTAATATATTTTAAAGTCTTTAATGTTCCTAAATCTCCATAATCTAAATCAGGAGTTTGATACTCAGCTACTATATTAGTCTCCGTACCTGACGTATTTAAAAAATTATCTCCTGTATCATGGTTAAATATTCTTCCTGCGTAATCACCATGATAATGCTTTTCAACTCCACTTGAATTAAATCCTGAAGTTGCAGCAGCACTTGCATCTATTCCAAAAATTTCTGACCATTGGAATTGTGTAAATCCTTGTTCGTTTGTTTTAAGTGTGCCTATTATTCCTTCTGCTGCATCACCTGATGAGCTTGATCCATAATATAAGCGATATTGAGATTTATCTCTAATAACAATACTGCTTATATTATAAGTACCAATATTATCTGCAATGTCTTTCATTACAGGTTGTATAGATCGACTAACAGTTCCTAATTCAACGTCACCAATTCTTACTGTACCAGCTAATGTTCTTATACCGTCTGGTGCTAAGAATACTAAGTCACCACCAATCTCCTGAATACTCTTACCATCTAAGCAACCAATGTTTTGTGTAACTGGTGTAACTGCAATCGTAGTTGAATTATTTATATTACTTAATTTCCAAATACTATTTCTACAGAATATTATTAAATCATCCCTAAAGCTTTTAAGTCCTACTACTTGATCATCAAGTTTAATAGCTCCACCATCATTAGCAAAATCATCTATATCAGCTCCGGTAGTTTTAGCTGAATCACTATAATAAATAGTATTAGGTGCTGTAGCTGCTCCACCAACTACTAAATGTTTATCATGCATTGTACAGAACTTAGGATATACAGTACCACTTACTGTAATCTCTTTAGCAAAATAAGTTCTATCACTTAATGCTCCACTTCCTGTCATCTTGAAGTAAAAAGGTTTTACCCCTGATCCTTCATCAGTAATTACTACTTCACCATAAGTTGTATCACCTTCAAAAGTTACAAAGTGTGCTTTTCCTTGTGAAGTTCTAGCTGCAGCACTACGACCTGTGAAAGTACTATAATTATCTCCACCTGAATCAACACTAGCTCTATTAATTTGTAACCAGCTTGTTCCGTCTAAACTAAAATATATATTAGTACTTGCACAAACTATTACACCATCACCATAAACATGAATACCTAATATATCATCATCTGTACTAGGATTAGCTGCACTTGCACCACCAAATGCTGAAAAACCATTAATTCTTCTATAGCCTCCAGCTACATCAACTTCAAAGTTTCTTAACCTTGTAGCTGCTCCGGGTCTACGTAAAAGCTCAAAAGAACTAGAAGACTTGTCAAGTCCTCCTTCACATGCTAGTGCGTATGGTTGTGATGGCATTAGATATGATCCGTTGACATATAGTTAGGTGTCGGATTCATTAATGCAGATCGCATTTGTTTTAATCCTTTTTTATAATCTTCTAAAGCGAAGGCTGCTTGTTGTGGAGCATCTTTAAACTGATGAAAATGATATCTAGCTCTTGCCATTAATACAGGGGTATAGACATCTGGAAAAACTGTTGTATCTCCGTGAGCATCTAATGCTGTTGGTAAATCCCAAGCAAAGAACCAGACTCGATAAACTTTATCAGGTATTGGGCTTACTCCAAATTTTCTAGCATCAGGACTTCGTATAACAAATTTAGGTTCTCCCCAAGACTGAGCATTTGCATCATCTTCATTCTCAGATTCTCGCAAATGATCTTTCCATTCTTCAGTTGTAATAAATTTTAAATTTTGACTAGTATAAGGAGCACTTGCTCCACTTACACCTATAGTAGTTAAATAAAAGTTATCCCAATCTACTGAACCATAATCTGCTGTAATACTAGAACTAGAAGCTTTTAATTCATACCATCGAGTTCCTGCTACAGTTTCTACATAGACATTACCATAGAAAGGATCGGTTGCACCACTTTCTCCTGTAGCTAAAAAAGCCCATTGAGGTTCTGCCATTACTATATCACTATATGCTCTATTGATACAGTCTTGAGCATGAGCTTGTATACCTACTGCATCACTAAAATTAGACGAAGTTAAAACAACTTCATTTAATTCTCTTAATAATTCGTTAGTTAAGTTTAGATATGTTGCCATGTTTTAATTCTTATATTTTTAAAAATGTATGGGAGAGAATAATAAAACTCTCCCCACATACGATTTAGTTCGTAGATTGTATTACTAACCAGCTTGAGTTGTTGTAATACCATCTTGAACTTTACATTGTCCGTCAAGATACCAGTTAGTGCCGTCAGACCATACATGAACATAATCTCCATGAACTGCCTTATTGGCTACTAATGTAATAGTATCTGCATCTGTAACTGTTGCTACGCTTCCTGCTGCATCTTCTGGAGAAGATACGTTACCAACAATAACATTAGAACTTGAGTTTGTTACTATTGTATGAGAACTTGTAGGTTCTGTTGCTCCAACATAAAACCAATACTCTAGTCCTGCTGCTACAGCAGGTAATGTTTGTATTCTAGCTGTTGCAGTATTCATAACAAAACGAGTACCTGATTCACTTGCTTCAATTGTATTAGCTGCAGTTATTGCTTCTGTATCTGAAGGTTTTTGAACTTTAGTAGCAAGTTCACGAACATCAGATGTTTTAGCTGAATTACGACCAGTATCTCTTATGTTTACTTCTGCCATATTGTTTACCTCTAAAATTATGGGTTAAAAAAAGAGGAGGAGTCCGAAGACTCCCCCAGCTTAGTGTTAGTCTATTCCGTAGAATGCACCAACTAGAGCTTCATCTCTTAGTACTTTCGCACCAAAAACATGAAGACCTCTCACAATGTCACCAAACGATGTTGGGTCTCTCAACACTTCTGTTGATAGAATTGTGTTTGCAGTCGCAGTAGATGAGATATGACCTGCCAAACATTTACCTGCAGCATTAGATGTTGCAGCTATGTTATTTGACTTGTACATGTCAAAACCACGAAGTTTTCCACTAGAAACTAATCCGTTTCTAATCGAACCCTGTCCAGCATTGTAGTCTACAGACAACAATTTAGAACTAGAACTTCCTAGAACTTCGTAAAAGTCAGGACTAGCAACGAACCATCTACCTTCTTCAGGTACATTTTGGTCGTCTAATAGTCTTGCCATTCTACCCATAAGGTCTAGAGGATCATGTTCACTAGAACCAAAACCAATGTCTAGGTTACCTGTTCCATCAAAAGTTCCAGCAGCTAAATCAGTAGCTGAGTCAGAACCTAACACGTGGTTAGGTGATGAAGCAGATAGACCAGCAAACATAGTTACTATTACAGCAGCATCATAAGCATCTTTCAATGCATATGCAGCAGAACTGGAAGCAACTTCTTTAAAGTTAACATGTGACATATTTGTTTCAATATCATCTACGATGAATTTAAACGCATTAGCACTATCAACTACTAAAGATGTTTCGGCATCTGTTAGTCTAGTTTCAGTTGTATCACTATTTCTAGTGTACGCTGATACAGAGATAACGGGTTCTTTGATAATCTTTACTGAGTCTCCGAAAGCAGATATTTCACCAGAATAGTCGGTGTTTGTAATAGCTTCTACAACAGACGATTTCCTAAAAAAGTTTAAAACCTTTTTAGAATAAACCGAAGGTAAAAAGAAACTATTAGCTTGTGTGCTTACGGAGTTAGCAAAGTTAGCATCAGTATCCGTTGAAGGTTCAAAATATTGAGCCATAGGATATTCTCCTTAATTATAGTTTATTTAATGATTCTGCCTTCTTGCATTGCATTTGATATTTCTTCTTCAAATTTATCAAATTCTGCAACACTCATAGCAGCAATCTCTCTTTCAGACCAAACTTTTTGTTGCTGTGGTTCTACACTAGTTGTTTTAGTGGAAATCATATTCGCAGCAGATTGTTCAGTCTGTTTAGAATTTGACTTAGGTTGTATACCATCTAATCCGATATCCTTTTTAAATAAATCTAAAGCTCTACTAGCTAAATTCGCATCACTTGAGTTATTAAAAATCCACTCTTTAATAGACTCTGGTTGCAACTCAGCCCAATCTTGAAATTCATCGCTGTTTCTGATATCATCAAAATCAGGATGTTTTTCTAGAAGGTCCTTTTCAGCTTCTCGTTTTAGTATTTCTGCTTCTCTTCCTTGCATAGCATCTAATCTTGTTTGCAATTCAGCAACTTGATTTTCACTTTGCATATGAGCAACAGACTCTACTACTTCGTAAACATCAGGATACTCGCTTTTAAACTTTTCTAGTTCTTCTGGAGATTTTGGAGCTTTATACTCTGGTCTGTTTGCAACAGCTTCCTGTATTAACTCTTGTTCTCTAGCTTTAAACTCATTAAGTCTAGAATCGTAGTGAGCTTTTAAATCATCGTATCGTTTTTTATAGTTGGGCTGCTTATAAGGTTTATCCTTAGTTGCTTCTATTTCTTGTTTTTCTGCTTCAATTTCATCACTTTCGTCATGTTCAGTTGAAACAGGTTTATCAAAAAATAAACTATTTGACGATACAAAAGGTTTATCTTCTACATCATGCCAATCTTTTTTTGCATTATAAGGGTTGGCTTTCTGTGGTTCTTGGTTCTTGGTTATAACTTCTTCAGTCATTTTCTTACCTCCTAATCAGGGCTTCTCTAACAAGGTCGCTACATTGTGCACAGTAGGGCTTGTCTTGTAAAGGTCGCCTTTCGGTTGTTATATATAATAGAGTGCCTAATATCTTAGGGTAGCTCTATCTCTTATTAGCCACTTACAGGAACGTAATATCTTCGAGGACTTGATTTTAACATTTCTTCTTCAACCTGACGAGATTGCTTCACAACATTAGGTACATTACCTTGTGCTGCTACGCTTCCTCTAGTTTGAATAGGAACTACTCGATCTTCCTCCTCATCAATTACACCACCATAAGCGACACCTTGCCTTTCATCTGCTGCAGCTTCTGCATCTTTCATAATAGACATTAAATTGTCTTCTCCGAGTTCTTCAGTTGCTTTAGCAGTAAAGACAAATTCTCCATCCGATAACCTTGCAGGTATCGAATCGGATACTTCTGTTCCCGGACCGTTAATAGGACCAGACCCAGAAAACTCTGAAGCACTCTCAACTACTTGGTCGAATATTTCACTCAACTTAGCATCTTCTGCGAGAGCACTTTCTAAATAATTGTGATCTTGTTCATTTAATGTAGAACTTACTACAAAGTCTACATAATCTGCTTCCATCTCTTCGTCTGGAAGTTGTTGTTCTTCGTATTCTTCGTGGGTTGCACCGGGCATTACAGTACCATCCGGCATTGTGTGTGTTTCTTGTTCTTCAACTTTAGCAGGAGCTACTGAGATAGCAAGAGCATTCATTTGATCTTCCATCTCTCCACCATGTGCTTTTACTACTCTACCACCACTATAGTTCTCTTCTCTATCGAGAAAATCTACCGATAAACGATAATCATCATTATCAGGGAATATAGAAATTAATTGATCATTAAACTTATTCCAAAGTTCTTCTTCCGAATAACCACCTTTCATTTTTAAATTAATATCTTTTAAATTATTCCAAGCTCTTTCACCTCTACCACTAGCACCTAAAGCTTGTGAAGCACCAGATAATAAACCCAAACCTAAAGGTGAAGATTCTTTAGTACCACTTTGCCAATAGTCTCTACCATATCTAGTGATAAAATCTATTTCATCTGCAATAGTTGCGTCAATACGTTGATCTACTATTCTTTTTTCTTGTCCTAATAATGAAACATGATCTAGTGGTCCTAGTGATCCTCTACGTTCTTCTCCAGTTCCACCTTCTTGATATAGTTTTCTTATTTTACCTCCACTATAAGATTCTTCTCTTTCTGGTTGTTGTTCTTCTTCTTCTTCTCTTTTTCTTTCTGCTGCAGCTGCTCTTCTTCTTTTTATCCAATCTCTTAGTGGTCTTTTTCCTCCAGGAACTACTGCCTCAACTACTCCTTTTACCACATTATTAACTGTATTATTAGTTTTATCTAATAAAGAAATTACTCTAGGATCAATTACTTTATCTCCAATTTGTGCTTGTTCAGCTATCTGTAGAGCTGTATTTGCAGGAGCATAGAATGGATTTAGCCTTGATGTAGCTTCTCTTTCTATTCCCCTCATAACTTGATTAGATGTTGATGGAGCTGGAGCACTACCACCTCCTTTAAGATATTGTTTTCTTTTCTTTTTAGAAGGTCTTCCAACTTGACTTCCGTATGTACCTTTACCATGTGGCATATTAATTCTCCTCTTTACTATTTAAAGTTACGTTAACCTCTTCCTTCAGCTTGTCTAAGTGTTCCACTAAAGCCCACTTCCCCCGGTTGAGGAACAGCTCCTGTTCCGATGTTGCCACCACCAGCCCCTGTAATATCAGGTCCTTCTGGTCCTGTAGGTGTTCCTTCAGGGCTTGGAGTGCCTGTGGGTTGTTGACCAATGGGGTTAGTTTCTTCGCCTGTTCCTTGTTGAGCATTTTGCATTCCTATAATTTGTGCAGCTATTGCAGCTTCTTCTGGACTATTCAGAATTTCTTCTGGGTCTAAGTCAAGACTAAAAGCTAGTTCGCTGATTAGTTTAGACATCTTAACAAATGGTGCAATCGCAGGATTCTGTGCAGTTTGTAAGAAGGTAGTCAATCTTTGTGATCTTACTTCTTTCTGCATTAGACTAGATGTACCCATTGCTTCGATTTCTAAATCACCTACAATGTCTATATCTTCTTCTACAAATTGCATATTCCAATGAAAGAAAGATTCCCCTAATGGTTTTAATAAGAAGTCATCAATATTCTTAATGACTGTCTTAATATTTAAACTAGCAGCACCTAATAACATAGACATACCTGATGCAGTTCGAGTCATACTTTGAACACCAGTTTGTCCATGTGAGTAACTAGGTATTCCAGTTTGTTCATCTGCGAGTTGTCTAAACCTATCAAACATCATCATGTTCTCAGGAGCTGTGTTTGGAAACTTTAATCCATGTATTGCTTGTCCGGGCATTCCAGCTTGTCTTCTAAATATCTTGCCCGGATATATCTCCATACTCTGTCCACCAACTAATGCTGAATCATCAACATCAAATACAAGCGAACCTGCCATAGCTAAGTTATCAATAGCCATTCTAGCATGACCATTCATAATTTGCTGTGAGTCTACCATATTTTCAGGAACTCCTATACCAAAGAAACTATATGGATTTCTTTCATAAGGGAATGCATGATATGGAAGACTAGGAGGAGTGAACGGATTAATAACTGCTCTAAGTAGTTGATCACCACATATCCAAGCATTTATTTGAACTTCGTCTAGATCATCCACACTCTTTGGTAAATCAATACCAACTTCACGAGCATAGTCTGCATCCATGACTCCCCAATATTCTAAGACTTCGAAACGATCTGAAAAATCAGTTTCAGTCTTAGCATCGTCTGTTAAAATCTGATCCTCAAAATAACGAGTATCATAATTTGGACCCATCTGTATACATTCTCTAATAGCCTCCTTATCAAAATAAGGCATATTTCTTAAAGCTCTTAATTGACTTCTATTAAATTTATGTCTATGAACAAGATAATCACACTCTTCAATATTAGTAGCATTTGGATCAGGATAAAAATCCCAGCAACTAACAAACTCAACTCTAGGAACTCTTACATAAGTAGGTTTATATTCTCTACCTTCTTCTCCCCTTTCCCAACGATGTAAAGTTTTATTAAAACTAAAAGGTCCTTTAAGTATACCTGTACCTAACATTGCTGATTCAAATAAAGAATTTCTTAATTCAGCAACACCATTAGATTCTTCTAATTGATCGTGAATTAATCTCTCTAAATTTCTCGCAGCTTTTTGAGCTGGACTTATTTCTGGTGCTGGTATAGGACTTATACCGGATGTTAAAACAACATTACCTTCTTGATCTGTGTAGTTATCTTCTAAAGAACTTAAAAAACTTTCACCATTAATAAAAGTAGCTCCGGGTTTTAAAACTTTACCATCACCTTCATAACCTATATCAAAAGGATTGGTTGCTGGTTCTACTTCTGGTAAACCTACTATATCTTCATCGAAAGCAGGTCCTTCTATATTAATAGGAGCTTGATTTAAATCTATATGTGCAGTTTTAGCTATACCTTCTGGTAAACGTGTTTCTTTAACTGCGATAGGGAATTGTCCTGTACCAAAAAGAACATCTATTAGCTGACCAAAGGCTGCAATAGTTTTAGTTTTAGTAACTTTAATAAATACTCTAGACTTTTCTGATTCTCTAAATCTAACTTTCTTACCATACATACCTCGAAAGTTTTGATAAGCTTCTAACCATCTACCTTCATCCCCCAATCTTGCTCTTTCAGCATTAGAAAATCTAGTTTTGATAAGACCAACTAAACCTTTAGATTGATCTATTTCTAATTTTAAAGTTTTACCTTCTTCACCCTCTACTTCTTCGTAGATGTTGTCAGCACTTAAAAATGTATTTTCGTCTTGTGCCATATCTATTTATTAATACTCTATACCAAGTACTAATTCTAAATCACCAACTGAAAAGTCAGGAGTTGTATCTGTTCCTGCAATAAATGCAAAACAATAAACACTTGTACTTCCAGCAGCAGCTTGTAGTAAAATAGGGAATCTTGCTTTAGCTATCTGATCTCCATCCGTTGCCCCAGCACTTTCTAAGTTGTTATCAAATCTAAAAATTCTACCACCACCATAATTATAGTCATCAGCAGAACCATCAAGTGTTAAAGTTCCCATTACTTTTGCAGTAGCAAAATCAGCATCAGATACGTTTCGTTCAGCATTTACAGTACCTACAGATTGATTTGCTTGACAAAAGAATATTTCTGCATCAAAAACAGAATTAGATTTAGATATGATCATAGCAGATACTAATTTAGAGCATTCTCCGGGTTTCCCTACTGCTAAAGGTATTTCTGTTGTGTCGAATAGTATATCGTTATTTGCATAAGTAACTCCTGTAATAGTGGGTGTTACTCTAACAACTCTTCGAGCATTTTGATTCATCATAATTTTTCTCCTATATATAGATGTATACTTATATTAGTAACCAAATGTCGAATCAGAAGCTTCAAAAGTACGTTGTTTTAAACGCATCATATCTGCAATAGGGTCTGACATTCTAGGTCTACTCATTATTAAATACCTTAATGCATCATAAGCATGATCCTGTGCATGTGTATCAACATCCTCAGGATTCGTTTTTGACAAAGGTATATTTTGTAATTCTTTTATTAAGTTAGGACAAGTATTAAATATTTGTAATCTTGGTCTACTTTCTGTAGTAGCCTGTTTTAAGTATTCGTGTATTTGCACTTTTCCTGCTATTCTATTTTTGTCTGCTCGTCTTAATTTATGACCAGCTTTTATTAATACTTCACCGATGGTTGGACCTGTATAACCTGTCCTTGCCCAAGCAGCAGTATCTAAAACTCCGGGAACAGAACGATATTCTTCTTGTTCTCGTTCAGTAATACTTTGCCCTAGTGCCTCCCCTGTAAGACCTTTTTTGTATAGTTCTCTATATATAATGAGAGTCTTATCTTGTGGGTCAACGGCAGCCCATAGGCAACAACTTTCCGAAGCGTAACCATAGTCAATTCCTTTTACTCTTTCCCATTGTAAGGGAAGATCATAAGGAGGTACTACGTGTACAGATGGATTAAATTCAACAAACGCAGCACCCTCATTAACCTCCCAATTTCCTTCTAATAGTTGTTTTCGTTGTATTGGAGGTAGTGAAAGGAGCATACGCTCATACTCACCATCTTGTGCTAGGTATGGATTATCCAATAACCTAGCCGGAATAAACTTTCTTGTTAAACCATCTTCACCTTTAAAAGATTTATTAGGCTCTGCTGGTTCTAAATATCTTTTCTTAACCCAATGAGCACCTACACCACCGGGGTTTGCAGTACAGCGAAGATAGGTTTTAATCTTTGGATCGGTTGTTCTTAGTCTAGAAGCTAAGTAATTCCAACCGAACTCAGTAGGTAGGTGAGTGATTTCGTCAAAACCTATCCAACTATACGCTTGTCCTTGATACCGATATACATCTGCATCTTTTTCCAAGAAGCCAAATTCTATCTTTGCACCACTTGGAAAGTTCCAAATCTTTTCCACTTCTCTAAACTTAGTTCCGGGAAAAGCTCTGGGATATAATTCTCTGCTCTTATCTATGAGTTCTCTCAACTCTGGCATAGACCTTCTAAGTATTAAAGCTCTATGTCCTTTCATGTGACAAGACCTTAAAGGGTCTATCAACATGGCAAAACTTTTACCACCTCCAGCAGCTCCTCCGTAGAGGACATCTTTTTCATCTGCTGCCAAGAAATCTGTCTGTGGACCTTCATTAGGCATAAAAGCCACGAAGGAATTTGTTGCATCAAGATGTTGTTGTACTGAATTAGGGAGAGCATTAACTTCTTTCTCAGTTACTATCTTCCCCTCTTTTGATACTGTTTGTTCATCCGATGCGTTCTCAAACTTTTTAATGGTTGTTTCTTGTTGTTTGAGTGCTTGTTTCTTGGATCGTAATTTCTTTTCGAGTTTTTCAACTGTATCTCTTTTACGTTTTAAAGATTGTCTCGCAGTTATCTTCTTCTTATTCTGTCTTGAATAATTATAAGTGGACTTAGAACCTTTAGGTCTACCACTCTTTTTACGAGGCGAACCATCCTTATTAAGTATATAGTCGCCTTTAGAATCTGTCAAGTAAAGATTTGGATTTATTTCCGAGTTCTTCTTGTCTTCCGTCATACTTTTTATCTATATGTTTCTTTAAACCCATGCGAGACATAGTTCTATTAGTACTCGCTTCAAGCCAATCTACAGCTACTGCTAGACTTATTTCATCACCATGTACCATTTCAGATACTACATTTAAAGCATGAATCTGTTCTGGAATAGGTTTAAGATAACCTTCTATCTCTGTATCTAACTCATACCCATAAGGTATAGTTGATGTTCTTCTTTTAATGTAGCCTTCTTTCATATTTCTTCTTTCTTACTAAATATTCTATCGTAATTATCTCTATACGCTTGAGAATTAATAGTAGGTCTTCTTTTCTTTTTACCTAAGATCATGGGATTTTTATTTGTACCTATTATTGTGCCTTTTCCATTGCTCATTGTTTACTCTCCCAATCTTCTATGGCTTTCTTAATACTGTCTTCAGCTAAAACACTACAATGGAGTTTAATGGGAGGTAGTTCTAAGGCTGATGCTATGTCTTTGTCTTTAATTTCTTTGGCTTCAGTAACTGTTTTACCTTTAAGCATATCAACAAACATGGTGCTAGATGCAATAGCTGATCCACATCCATAGGTTTTAAACTTGACATCCTCTATTAAATCCCCTTTTAACTTTAACTGCAGTCGCATAACATCTCCACACGAGGGAGCACCTGTCATACCTGTTGCTACATTAGGGTCTTCTGGATCAAACTTACCTACTGAATGTTTAACAGGG
>VTLG01006918.1_pt1 | contig 12105 bp, 15 predicted proteins | sample 4694571 | NCBI WGS metagenome assembly VTLG01 (sample SAMN12604809, study PRJNA352737) | marine metagenome | biome: ENVO:00000447; feature: ENVO:00000209|ENVO:00000569|ENVO:01000036; material: ENVO:00002151; isolation source: viral sequences binned using virsorter ... | reverse complement strand
TTTTTGAGCGGGGAGGGGACTCGAGACCCTCGATCACTTTTAAAGACGCCGGAGCGGCGTTTCTGACGGCAAAGCGAGCGAAGAATTGCCGACCTCGGTATTTGCAGACTTGCAGGTACATTATCGAACCGTTTCAAGTGACGTTTGGCGATCTCAATATGCACGAAATAAGTCAAGGCGACGTTCTTGAGTGGTTAACTTCTCAGCCAATCGCGCCGAGAACTTACAACAATTATTTGACCAACTTGACGACCGTCCGCAATTGGGTTGAATCCCAAAATTACGAGGTCGGCAAAATCGATCCGTTCGGGATTGAACAAAAACTCTTGGACGAAATTGACCCGGCGATCCTCGAGATTGATGACGTTCAAGAGTACGTCATGGCGGCGTGTGAGATTCCGAAAGTCGGACTCGTTGTCGTGCTGGTTTTGTTTTGCGGTCTCCGCGTCGAAGAAGCGTGTCAGACGGCAATCAAAGACATCAAGCTCGACCGGGCGCGCCCCATCATTCGAGTAAGCGGACAAATTGCCAAGCTACGCAACAAGCGCAACATTCGATTGTTGCCCAACGCGATCAAGTGGATCGAGTACGCGATCGCCCGCGGTTGCGAGTTGCCGGTCACTCACGATCAATTTTTTCTAAATCGAAAACGCAAAATGAAGCGGATCGGGCCGAACGCTTTGCGGCACTCGTTTTGTTCTTACCATTTGGCCAAGTTCGAGAACAAAAACGAAACCGCGTATTTGGCCGGAAACTCGCCCGACATAATTGACACAAATTACAAAGAGTTAATTGACCTCGAGGATGCCGAAACGTTTTGGAAATTGTTGCCGCCGCGTTAATGCGCGGCAATGACCTCCGTTTGGAACTTGTAACCATCCGCCCAAAGTTTAAGCCATGCCGCGCCGTTCGGTTTTGGAGGCCCGCCTCGCTCGATATGCCATCCGCCCGCGCCGTCCGCATACTCGTCTTTGTATCCCGGCGTCCGAATATGCGTTTGCGTGTCTTGATACGGAACACCCGCTTGACTGATGCGCGCGCGCTGGATCGGCATGACCCATTCGTCATGCGTATGACCCGTGTGGACAAATGTCGCGTCGGGTAGATACACCGACATCCGGTTCGTCTGAATGACGCCCCGAGTGACCGGCCCGCCGCCGCCGAAACCGTGATGATAAAAATAATTAAACGACTTGCCGACGGTGCTTTTCTTGCAAAAAAATTGCACCCATCCCGAATAACCTCCGACGTGTATCTTGTGCTTGCCGGTTGCTTGATTGAGTCGCTCGACGAGTCGCTCGGTCAAATTGGTTTCGTGACGCTTGGTGATCGAGGTTTCGTGATTGCCGGGTGACATCTGCAAAAAGCGGTCGGCATAGGGCGCGTAAAACTTGACCGCCTCGTCAACTAACAAGTCGAGGTAATTGCCGCCGATGTACTCGGGCCGGAGTTGCGTCGTATCAGCGCGCCGATCCCATTTGCCTTGCATCGCGCAAAACAAATCACCGATGTCGATGATATGCGCGTCGCGCTCAACCGCTTCGTCGAGGTGCTTTTTTTCAAGCGCGTGATTTGTGTGCGCGTTGTCGTGATGCCTGTCGCTCGTCAGCAAAAACCATTTCGGTTGTTTTAAATTTAGATGAACGGTTAAACTTCCGCGTTGTTTCTTTTCAATTTTCATTTCATTAAGTTCGACCACCAACGAAACGCCGCCGGGTTTTGTTTCCAAATCGTGCAAAAGCCGGTTGAGATTCGACTGACAATTTGTTCGTGATCGACTCCGGTTGTGTCCATCAAATCAAGCGAAGCGAGTAAGGCGTGATTGACTTCATGCAAAAACACCTCGGCAATCATTTGACGGGTCGCGTCTTGGTTAATGACAATCAATTGATTTTCAAAGTCGCACCATCCGTGCGCCTCCGATCCGATCGAAATAGCGTCGTCAACCCATCGGATCGAATACTCGAAATTTAAAATTTTAATTTTGCTTGGTCTTGTCATTTTTTAAATACGACCCAACTCAAGCCGACGTTGGTGTTGAGTAGTTCGTTCGCGGTTGATTCCAATGCGACCGGCTCGATCGAGTGCGTGACGGGCGGCGTGACTTGGCAGAAATAGACGTTTTGACCCGCGCCGACTGTTTCGGTTTGTTCGTTTGCGGTTAGATGACGGATGACGTCACTTCCGACCTGACCGTTTGCGTCGATACGTTTGATCGCCAACTTGGCTCGAACGGTCGGGTTGAGGTTTTCGTCGTTGTCCGGCTTACTGCTATCGTACAGATAAAACAGAATCGATCGATTTGAGTCAAAAATTGCCGACTTGAGTTGTGTCTTTTGATTTACCAGATTGAGAAAATTGATCGGCACGTTTCGGTTGTTGTGAAAATGACCGGTGACGTTGCCGTCGTCGTCGATCGCAAAGGTTGTTTTCTCGGTAAAATAATCGTCGCTAGTTAAAATCGGTTTTGTGATTGGTGATTTCCAATTGCCGGACGCCTTGGGTACAAAAACGTCCATGTTGTAAATTTCGAGGTCGGGAAATCCCGGTTGCGTTTCAATTTCGACATCCAACAAAAAAAACTGTTTCTCGTAACGGAAAACAAAACCCATTTTTTCAGCAACATTTTTGACGTCTGCAATCGAGACCCAGCGATACGCCTCAAGCGCGGCTTGATCTTGTTGCACGCTTAACGTGTAAACATCATTTGCAAAATTTTGGCGTGTCAAAATCGGCACTTCTAACCGCTCAAATAATGCGTGCAGACTCGAGCCTTGCGAGAATGCCGCGTAAGCGTTTTTTGGCATAATGTTTGACCGAAACACGCCGTCGACGTTGGGGAGCGGTTGCGCGTCGCCAAAGTAGATTTGATCGAATGACAACGGTCGGATCGACTTGCACTTGTCCAACATCACAACCATGTCGTTGAAATGTTCTTTGAGTAAGTTCAGCCGAATATAAAGACGATCATTGCCGGTAAGTGCCGCTTGAAACTCGGCGACCGTTGAGTCGGTCTTTGCGCCCTCGAGTTCGTGCGAGACGTCGCCCGGTAGCGTGAGCGGATAACTTGGCGTCGAAGTGATGTCGATTTGCCAAGGTTCAATTTTGGTTTGAACAGCGCACGTTTGAAACGCAACGTCGGACTCGGTCACGACGCCGATGTCTTTCAGCGAAAAATCGTTGCCGCCCGATCCGCTTGGATCGTTTTCAATATCGAGGTGAATATATTTGTGACCGCGGTCTTGGTACTTTTTGCCGTGACGCGGCCCCTCAAACATCCGGTGAAACTTGAGTCGCTTACTTGGCCAACCGGATCGCGTTTCGGTTCCGCTTTCACGCCACGCAATCGCCCGGTCAGTTTTAAAGTTGATCCGCGCAATATCATCCGCGCCCGGTTCCTCTTTGAGCGAGATGTCGTGATAATGCGATTGATTCAATCCGTCCATTTCAACCGATGCGGTCTCGTAACTTCCCGACGGAAATCCCAAGTATGACATTCCGACTTGAGTGATACCGGTCGCAATCGGCCAATGTTCGGTTGCCAATAAAATCGGCCCCTCGGTTGTCAGCTTGATCGACTCGCTCGATGTCTCTGCAACACCGGTCAAGGCGGTTTGATATTTCCCAATATAATCGGCAACGGTAGTCAACCCGGCGTTGACGGTTTTGGTGACGTCAAACGCTATGCCGTCGACCGGATCGAGTTGCGGATACGTTTCATAGATGTTCGTCTCGAGAACGGTTGTCGCTCCGCCGCTCGATCCGACATTCAAAACCCGCGGCGAGTCGTTCCACGTCAAGAGGTTTGTCGATTGCTGCCAGATATAAAAAACTTGATGATCGGTTGATTTGGAAACTCGAGCGCGGTCGTCCGAGTTCTCGATCGAACCGGTCAACCCGGCGTCATTCAATGCGCCAAGCAAGTTGCCAAAACCGTCAAACGAAATTGATCCGGTTTCCGGCGCGCTCGAAGTTGTCTCCGCTCGAAAATATGACAGATTGCCTTTGTGAAAAATTAAGTCGCCGACAAGCGTCGAGTTTGCAATTTGCGGAACGTATCCGGCGGTTTTGTACTCGTCGCCGATGTCGTTGTGCGTGTGCGCGTCAAACGTGATTCGCGTTGCACCGGTCAACGTGTCGGCCCGCTGACCAACGACCTCGAGGATGTTATACAAAAACGAGGCGTTTGTGATGTTGTTGGCCCGCATCGAGTCCGGCACGAATCCCGAGTGACTTTTGAAATGAAGAAACCGCGGGTCGCCCGCGTTGCATTGAAAAAAATATTTGTAACTCGAGTTATATCCGCCGGTTACCGAGTCACGTCTGACGCATCTTTGAGAGTACGCCGGAATCGTGATCGAATAAACGTGATTGGCTTGCGTGCCAAAGAAAACCTCAATTTGATTCGATCCGAGGTTGTGAATTTTTAGTGCGTTGAACTTGTCCCATTCATTTGCAAACTCAAATTGATTTCCGGCACAATCGCCAATCAAGATTTCTGCCGTGCAGAATTTCCAACGACGCTCCGGGTTGGGTTGACCTCGATCCCACAAAAAGTGCGTTTCACCTCCGACGTCTCGAGTGTGTGCCTTTAGTGAAAAATCAAGACCGAGTCCGGTGTCGCTCAACACCCACTTGTTGACCGGGTCAGCGTAACCAAGCGACGCACCCGCGGCGATGTTGTCGTATGTTGTTTGATTATATGAAGCCGGAAGCGGATCGCGGATTGCGTGCAACACCGAGGTCGAGTCGGCAACGTGTTGGCTTGGCGTGTAGAAAAAAAACTCTTTGCCCCGGATGAGCGACTCGGTCGGAGCGGCAAAAGCGTCCGGGTGTATTAGATACGTCGACTTACCGTCCAACGCCTTTGATACGATGTCGTCGGCCTCGGCCCACAACTCGTTCATTTTGGCGGCGGTCGGTGACTCGTTCCCGCTTAATAAACTTAAAGCCAAATCGCTTTACCACTTGAGGTCGTTGTCGTCCCGATGTTTTTTGCCGTCGGAATTACGTTCGTGCCTTGCGTTGTGAATTGCGTCCGTTGTCCCGGCGATTGTTGCGGACGCAAACGCATCACCGCATCCCAAAGTCGGTTAAATTCAAAACCCAATTTGCCGGAAAAATTGACGGTCGGTTTTGTTATCATTTTAAATTCAAAAGTGTAAACCTTGGCCTATAACACCGCCCCGTACAATAAAGTCGACCAAGTGTCAGCGTGCCACCATTCGTTCACAATTTGAAACCGTCCGTTTGGTTGCTGAGTGATAGTCGGCGTGCGTTTTAAATACTGTCCATCAAGCATCGAGAAAACGATTGTGTCCGGTATGCCTTCCGCCGTTGTCAAACTTGCTTTTGTATAAATCCGATTGACGTTTGTCATGCTTGCCGCGCCAGCAAAACCGGGCGAGACGGTCATCGTTCTTTGAACGACGATTTGGCTCAACGTGTACGACGTCGTCCCGGCTTTGATGAGATCACGAAAGGCGACGCCGTTTGTTGTGCTGACAGAAACCTCAGTTTCTTTTTTTGTGCCGTTTAGAAAATCACGCAAGTCGTCGCGCTCGGCATCCGGTAAACTTGTCCATTCGCTTTTATTCTCGATCGATTTTTCGAGGTCATTACCGGCGACCGTCCAAACCGTTGTCAACTCGAGGTCGCCAGTCGCCGCGGCTCCGTCTTGTGCATCCGGGGCGGTCAACGTGCATTCGCTCATCGGCCCCTCGTCGTCGGGCGTGATGCGAAACGAATACCCGAGTTGTTGCATCGAGGGAACAAGTCCGAGAATATCTTGCTTTAATCCGCGAAACTTGCGCGTCGCCCGATACCCGGTGTTCGAGTTCCATTCGATCTCGGGATCGGCTTCGGTGAGAGAGAGGTCGCCTTTTTTTATCATTTGAGTGACTCGGTATTTTCTGCGGTTCGACGGTTATATTGAGCGAGTTGTCGCGTGAGTTGCAATTGACGTTTCAGCAAAGACACTTCCGGGTTGATGCCACCTCGAAATCCTCCGATTCGTGCGAGTGCATCGGCTTTGACTTTGGTTGTGGTCGTTGCCGCCGATCCAAATGTTGCGGCGTCTTGTTGCGCCTTTTCGCGTGCCGCCTTTGATGCCGCCTCGCGCGACTCTTGCTTTTTTTGTAGCTCAAGCATCCCCGACGTTAACTCGTCGGAAAATGCCGTTGAGATTTTTTTTAATTCCGCCGCCCAATCGATTTTTTCACCGTCAGATTGCGGCAATCTGCCAGCAAGCGCGCGCGCTTGCCTCATTCGCCCCCGAGTTTCCTCGTCCGCCATTTCGTACTGGACGGAAAACTTGACGTCGCGCATGACTTTTTTGGCTTTGCTTGAAATGATGTCGAAGTTTTTTGACATCATTTGTTGAGCGGCAACGATCGAGGCGGCAAGCGCGGCAATGACAACCTTGAGATGATCGACAACCGTGACCGCCGCGCCCATTGCTTTCGTCGCGATCTCGAGGAAAATCGGCATGACCTCGGCTTTGAAATGCGCGAGTTGATCTTGAAAATCTGCCGCCATGCGGACTTGTTCGTCGGCCATGACCGTGCCGCTCTGTTCGGCGGTTTCGATCATGCTGTCGAGTCCCTCGGTCAACATACGGATGTTTTTCAGTCCAGCCTCCGCGCCAAATATCGATTGAATTGCCCGCTTTTGTGAGGCGGTCGGCACGACTCCCTGCAACTCTCGTCCGACTCGTTTAAAAACGTCGGCTTTGTCCATCCCCATCGCCTCGTCGAGTGAGATGCCAAACGTCTCGAACGCTTTGGCGGTCTCACGATTGCCCGCGGCAAGTCGGCCTTGCGCCTCATCAATTCGTTGCAATGAGGTTGCAAGCTGATCCGTTGTTGAGCCGGACAACTTGGCCGCGTAATCGAGTTTTTGAAAATCTTCCGCGCCGATATTAAGTCGACGACTCAAGTGATCGATTTTTGCCGCGGCGTCGACCGCGTCTTTTGTGAACTTGGCCAAGGCGGCGACGCCAAACATTCCGGCCAAACGACCCGAGAACGATCGCTTGATTGATTTGCCGACGTTTTTGGCGGTCATTGCCGCCTTGGTCATCGTCTTATTGTAGCCTTTAGAATCGGCCCCGAGTTTGACGACAAGTCCGCCCAAAAGTCCCATCAGTTGCGCTCCGGTTTGTTGTTTGCAAAGCCGGGGAAATGTTGCTTTGCAATGGTTTCAAGTTCTTCCTCCATGTCGTCCGCCGCTTGACGCATCTCGAGGTCGTGATCGCCGACAATCTCGCAACCTCCCTCGATTTCCCAAAATGTGAAATAATCAAACAACGCTTCGCCAAACGGTATGTTCAACGCCTCTTGGCGCGAGTAACCCAGCTTGGCGCAAAGTGTTGTTTTTAGTGTGGAGAAAAACGGCGCGCCAAGTTTCGACGTTGGCTTGTCGTTTGATTCAAAAATATCCGGCGCGGTCATCGCGTCGGCAACGTAGTCGTTGAAAAACTTAATTTTCTCGATGACGTTAAACTTGCCGACGCGCAACGCCCAAAGGCGCATTCGCCAAGGCAACCACTTGTCGTCGGCTAGTTTGTGGAAATCGTCCCAATTGTGGGCGCAAATTGTGACGCCGGTAATCAGCGACTCGTAATCGTCAACCGGATCGCACCCGTGACGAGCCAAGAGAATTGCGTGACCCAATGAAAACGGTTTCAGTCGCAAGCCGAGAACCGTGTACGGTTCCGGGTCGATTGCGTACAAAAACCGATCATTGACTTTATTCGACACAAATCAGTTTGCCGTGATGGTGTTTGAATCTTGAACCGCGCTTGATGCGTCGTCGCCGTTTGTTTCGTTGTTTGAATCGAAACGTTGCAACGTGACATCAAACGAGACGATGTCGGTTTGGCTTTTTGATTTTGCCGCACCGGTCACAATGTAATTGTTGTATCGGTAAGACGAGCCTTGCGCCTTGCTTCCGACATCGCCGTCGTAAGTGTTTGCGCCGTGCGGTTCTTTAACAACGGCACGATCGCCAATTGCCGGAAGAACGTTTGCGGCTTGTGCCTTGGCCAATGTCGATCCGCTTGGGTAGCACGTCAGCGACAACTCTTGGTTTTTGTCATAGATAACTTGACCAAGTGTCGCGCCGTTTTCGTCGCGCAGCTGAACGGTCTCGCCGCCTTTCGTGAGACTTTGACCGGTAAACCGCCACTTGCCTTTCGACCCGCTCGAGGTCGAGTGATCGCTATTTGTCCAACTTGACGCGGAGGTTGACGCGACCGTTTTTAAAATGATACCGGTCGACGATATGCCGAACACAACTCCCAAGCCTTTTTGGACTGCCATGACGTTTAAGCGATTGTCCCCGAAATGTCCGTCGAGTATTTGGTGACCTCAACGTCGAACGAGGTGACGTCCGTGTTTGACTTGGTCTTGGCTGAACTTGTGACGACGTAGTTGCCGCCGAGGTCGCCATCGTCCGAGTCGGTCAAAACCGCGGCGTCGCCGATCGAGGGGAGTGCGTTTGCGCTCTTGGCATTGGCGAGACTGTTACCGTGCGGGTAAACCGTCAGGCCAACAACGTCGCGCGGGTCATAGACGACCATGCCTTTTGTCTCTCCGTCTTTATCGCGGACGATCACGGTCTCCGCCTCTTTGGTGACGCTTTGACCGGTTAACTTGAACGAGACCGCCGATCCGGCAATTGTTGTCAAAGCCGAACTTATCCCGAACACCACTCCCAAACCTTTCTGGACTGCCATAAGTAAAAACTCTCCGTTTTATTTGTGTTGATTGGTAGCGGTCACAACGCGGTCAGGCACGAAATCAAATCAAATTCGATGACATCCTCGAACGTCCGCCCGTCGGTTCCGCTCGTTTGGCCGCGGTCGATCACGCCGATCACGGTGAAATTTGTGACTTTACCGGACAACGTCGTCGCGAGATTGTCGGTCTTAAATAAATCAATGACTGACTCGGCAAGCGCGTTGTGAGTTGTAAGCGCATTCGTCGCCCCGGCATCGTTGTCGCCGGTTGACTTGACCGTGATCCGCGCGCGGCAAGTGTAGTTGCCCGTCCCGGCAAGCGTTTCCTCGCCGCCGTCGCACTCGACAATCGCGCACGGCAACGCCCGCGTTTCATCGTCCGCCCCGGTGTAAACGTTGCTGACCGGCGGACTAGACTCGTCGTCAATGATTGCCTTGAGCGCGCTCTCGATTGTTGCGTTTAGTGATGCCATTAAAATTTGACGAATTTGGCCGCGTTGCTTGTAAACTTGCCCGCCGCGGACGCTCGAAATATGCGCTTGGTTTGTGACTCCATTCGCGACACGCGGTTTTTGTAAACTTGCGCGAGAATCCGATCCGACAAGCCGGTCTTTTTCATGTACGGCACGCCGTTCGAGAATATGATAAATTTTTCGACGACTTTTTTGCCGAGTTTCTCACGGTATCCACCCGGCGCGTCATGCCGTGCAACCCATCGTTGTTGTTTTAATCCAAGGCGATACGCGGCTGTCGACCATCCGTCTTTTAAATAACCGACGCGCGCCTTGATTTGTTTCTTGTACCGATCGAGATTCGCATACGGCACGACCATCCGAACTTCCTCTTTCCAGCGTCCAATATCTTTCGAGTATTTGCCACCGCCTTTTGTGCGACCTCGATTTCGCCCGCCTTTGCCGCCGCTGGAGCCACCGGATCGGAGCCGCGACTTGTGAAACGGCTCCATGTCCGACATCGATGTCGAAGCGTCGGCCCAATCTTGCAAATAAACCTCGCCTTTTTTGTTTGTAAATTGTCGCTTGATAAAACGCCGCGATCCGCCGTTGGCCGCAATGCTGGCGTCAATGAAACTCTCGTTTGCCGCGCTGAAAATGTTGTTTAAATCGCGCTCAATTGCGTTCTCCCCGGCTTTTAAATGTTTCCGGGTGGTTGATGTCCCGAACTTATGAAACGGCGGTGTGAGCGAAATCGCGTCTTTAACCGCAAGGCGCGCTTGCTGTTTGAGAACCTCGTCGAGTGTGCGGTCGGTAACCGCGGCGAGTTCGCGGAGTGCTTTGTTGAATCCTCGAGAATCGACTGTCGTTGTAAGTTTTAAACTCACAAGTTCGGATCGATGCAAATGAGCCGGACAAACGCGCTCGAGGCGTCGGTGACGACCTCGTCGATCTTGTAAGTTGCAGACTCAAAAACAACGGATTGACCGGGTTGGGGGAGCGCGCCGGTAAACAACGCTTTTCGGATCGAGAATGAGATGGTTGATTCGCCGGAGAAACCTCCCGGCCCAAGTTCGTTTTGCTTTGATAAACCGGACGGGTTGCAAGCGTAGGTCGTCGAGTTCCACGTCAGCGACTTGGACAAGATTGCCTCAACCTCTTGCAATGCCGCGGCGATCTCGGTTTGGAAACTCATCTTTCAGTTTATCGAGTGCCGCTCGAAGCCGATCCAAGGCGGTTTGTTGTGCTGCCTTTTGGATCGTCCACCAATCCACCGAGTCGCCCGATGATCTCTTGCATCCGGGCATCGGGTACAAACCAACCGTTTATTGACGGAGTGAACGACTTACTCGCCTCGACCCTCTTGACCGCCTTGTCGGCTGGAATCACCACGACTTTTGTTTGGCACGCGCAAAGCAGCATCAAGCAAAGCATTGACGTCAGTTTCATCACCATCGGCAATCGCTTTGTCGATCTTGTTGATTTTTTCTTCCGCTTGTCTTTGTTCATTGCCTTCGATTGCGATTCGACGTTTCAGCCAAAAAACAACGATCGTGCAAACGACCGTGATGATCGCGCCGGTCACGCTTGTTTTTTCGCCATGCCTCGAGAAATGGTGTAACCCATTGAGGCGAGAATTGACGCAAACAGTCCGAGTGCCTTGTCACCGCCGGAGTCCGGGGCAATCACGCCGGATGCGTACAGAATACCGATCAATGCCGCGGCGGTAGACATCCAAAACTCGGTCGTCTTAATGCCTTTTTTCGGTTGTGATTTTAAACCTAGTTCGTCCATTTTATTTTTTGAGTTCTTTGTAAATTCTGACGCTGACATACACGATCGACAACGCGGTCAACGTGATCTTGAGCGAGAGGTCGATCGATTGGATCGGCCAATTGCCGACGCCAATAATTGCCACAAACGCGCATTTAGCATCCTCCGCATTCAACGCTTGGTTTTTTCTCTCATGCGAAACTCGGCGACAATATATCGTTGCTGTTCGCGAATCTCGGCGACCCGTTGTTCAACGTCACAAATCGATTTAGTCTGTTCGTTTTTGGCGTTGATGAGTTGAATCAAAATGTTTTTCATTTCATCGATCGCCGTTTTGAAATCCGTTAGCAAGTATTGAGTCATCCGCCAAATGTACCATGACATCGCGACCGCGCACGCGACCGGGAAGCCAACGGACTTTAGCGTCTCGACATCCACATTTTACTCGCTTGGTTCCTCCGGTGCATCCTCGGCTTCAGCCGGTGCTTCCTCAACCTCGGCACGTTCCAAGCCGAGGTCGGCCAGCACAAGACCGGCAACGTATTCGTCGTCGGAACCAGCAGCGGCAGGCGTCCAGTTCGTCCATGTCTCGCCGCTAATGACGAACAGCTTGGAAAGCAACGGGTTCGGAAAGAACGCGCCTTCCGAATCTTTGCCAAAGCCGGTCACGCTGTACTGGAGTTGATACGGTGAATCGTTCACGCTGTTGAGTTGGATGACGACTTTGCTGATGTTTAGACCAGCTTCCAAGTTGGGTACTGTGTTGAGTTCAATCATTCTGTTTCCTCTGTTGATTCTTCTGCCGGTGCCGGTTCTTCAGCCGGTAGACTTGCTTGGTACTGCGCCTTCACCTCGTCCGTCCAAAGCGAATTAGCAACGGCTTGCACCTTCGCATCTTCGCCGCTCACATCGTCAGTCGGCACAACAACGTGCCGGTGAAAGCTGCGGCTAATCTCGTTGCCATCGTCTTTGATGACTGTGTCTGTTCTGACGGAAATCTGGCTCAGTTCGCCAATCTCCATCGACCCTATTACTTGTGTCTTTTCTAATGCCATTTTTTAAACTTGGTAAGTGAATTGAAATCCGATGAAGTTTGCAACCGAACTGCCAACAGTCATATTGCCAACTTGAGTATGATTG
>VTLG01017106.1_pt1 | contig 12106 bp, 9 predicted proteins | sample 4694571 | NCBI WGS metagenome assembly VTLG01 (sample SAMN12604809, study PRJNA352737) | marine metagenome | biome: ENVO:00000447; feature: ENVO:00000209|ENVO:00000569|ENVO:01000036; material: ENVO:00002151; isolation source: viral sequences binned using virsorter ... | reverse complement strand
TCTGGACCCATACCATTAGTTGGTTTACTTCCTTCTTCTTGTTCTGATGAAGTTAAAGCTTTATTACCTTTAGTTAATTTATTTGCTTCATTTCCTGCTGCTTCTGGGGTTAGGTCGGGGTTGTCATTTAATAATCCTTTTTTTACTGTTTCATTAGCTAAGCTTTTTAATTTTGTTATATTATTATTGAGAAATTCTTTATGTTTGTTATCAGCATCAAACCAATTTGGATTAAAATTTAATTTACCTGTATTAGAGAATATAGTTCCTGCTTTTTTATCATCATCTAAGAGTTCTTCATATAAATCAATATCTCCCAATTTCTTATCAACAAGCGTAAACCATTTTGCACCATTACCTTGAAAAGTATTGGATGTATCATCACTTCCATAGAATCCGTCTTTTGTTGCCATCTAATATGAGAGTATTTTATTTATTTAGGATGAATTTTCCATAAGGTATAGTAAGAAGGTCATCAAGTTCATTCCATTGAACAATATACAGTTGTCCTGCTAGTTCTTCCCATGTATAATTACGAGATTGTCTCCAATGAAAGTTAAGTCCTTTAAATCCCCATGCTTGTAAATCAGTGCAAGCAATAAGAGGATGTTGATCATATGTTATATCAGGAGTTTTTGCATTATATACAAAGGTATAGAATTTTCCTACTTCAGGAATAGGAGTCACAGTATCATTTAGTGCCTCCATGATTTCCATCATCATTTCTTCTGGATCATTAGTTCTATTATTCAAGTCACTTAAATATTCCCTGACACGATTGTCTTCCTCCATTTCTGCAGCATTTGCAAATGTCATTATTTAATCCCTAATTCTTTTTCTGTTATAATCTTGAATTCAATTTTTCTATCTTTACACCATTCATCTGCTGCTTTCCATTTTGCTTGATTTACAGCATATGTCTGACATTCGTAGAGATATGATTTAGTCACTCTTTTCCTCTTTTTAGGTTGTTTAGTCTGTTTAAGAGGTTTTACCTCTATAACATAAGTTTTAAGTTGACCTGTATTTTCTTTTACTTTGATGATAAAATCTGGAAAGTATCTACGGACTCTACCATCAGGAGCACGGTAAGGTATCCAAAATTCTTCACTTCCCCATTCTGTAATATTTTCATTTTGATCACAATAATTACAAAATCTTCTTTCCCAAGAACTACGGCAAATAATATTAGTTACGTCACCTTTATATTTTTTGGGTTTTGTAGGTTTAAATAAACTCTTAATACTTTCTCCCATTATCTCATATACATAATATATAAGGTCAAAAAGTATTTATAAAATGCCAAGGATAGCAAGAGTCTCCGACATCAAAGCCAATTTATTAAGACCAGCAACTACTTCTCATTTTGAGGTGGAGATACCTATTATTGGTTCTATGGGTCATTGGAGAGGTGTTGGTAAGCAAGATAAGATTCAAATGATGTGTTCAGATGCAACTTTACCTGGATCTAATTTAGCAACATTTGATATTAATAATGATCGAACTGGTGTAACAGAGAAGCATGTTCATAGAAGAGTATTTGATGATAGAATTGATTTAAGTTTTTATGTTGATGCAGGATTATATCAACCAATTAAGTTTTTTGAGGAATGGATTGCTTATATTACTAATGGAAGATTTACTGAAAATACTAGACAACAAAGAGCAGCAAGTGAAGATGAATTGATGAATCCTAATTATGATTATAGGATGAGATATCCTGATGATTATATTGCTGGACAAGGATTGAGAGTTACTAAATTTGAAAAAGATCATTTGAATCCATTAACTTATGAATTTGTAAGGTCATTTCCTTTGTCTATATCTTCGATGCCAGTTTCATATGATGGGTCATCTCTATTGAAATGCACCGTATCAATGAGTTATATAAGGTATGTGGTAAGAGATTTATATCGCCAAAATGCATATCCTTCTTCAAATCCATTCCAACAATCTAAGTTTAATGCTGCTGGATTTTTGGGTAATCTTGGCGGTGGATTGGTTGATAATGTAGTTGATAGAGTAACAGGAAGTGATTTGTTGGGAGATATTGCTGGTGGATTTGCAAATCAAGCCATTAGAGATGCTTTTTAAAAACTCTTATATATAAATATACGATCTGAATTATATAGATTATGCCTTTACCAAAAATTGCGACTCCAACGTATGAATTGGAGTTACCTTCCACAGGAAAAAGTATTAGTTATAGACCATTTCTTGTAAAAGAGGAGAAGGTTCTTGTGATTGCTTTGGAAAGTGAAGATAATAAGCAAATTACGACTGCAATTAAAGCAGTTCTTAAAAATTGTATTCTTACTAAAGGAATTAAAGTAGAAGCACTTCCTACTTTTGATATTGAGTTTTTATTCCTTAATATTAGAGGTAAATCAGTTGGAGAAGAACTTGAAGTTAATATTATTTGTCCTGATGATGGTAAAACTGAAGTTCCAGTGACTATTAATTTGGATGATATTGAAGTTAAAAAGAATGAAAATCATACAAATAAAATTAAATTGGATAATACTATTATGATGGAAATGAAATATCCATCATTGGATCAGTTTATTAAGAGTAATTTTGATTTTAATGATAAGAATGCAATGGATCAATCATTTGAATTGATTGCTGCAAGTATTGATAAAATTTATACTGAGGAGGAAGTTTGGGCAACTGCAGATTGCACTAAGAAAGAAGTTAAGGAATTCCTTGAATCAATGAATTCTAGTCAGTTTAAGAAGATTGAAACTTTCTTTGAAACTATGCCTAAATTATCTCATACAGTTAAAGTTACTAATCCTAAAACAAAGGTTGAAAGTGAAGTAGTAATGGAGGGACTGGCAAGTTTTTTCGCATAGCCCTACTGCATATGAGTTTGGAGAGTTACTTCAAACTGAATTTTGCCTTGATGCAGTACCATAAATATAGCTTAACAGAGATAGAAAATATGATGCCTTGGGAACGGGACATCTACGTGGGGCTTCTTCAACAACACCTAGAAGAGGAAAGATTAAAGCAACAACAACAAGGTAATGCCAGTTATTAGCCCACCAATTATAAAGATACTATCAGATCTTGATATTGATTTGATGGACGTAGATAATAATAAAGATTATTTACGTGCAGTAATTGAAGCTACTAACATGCTTTCTATTACTAATGCAAGTGATAGAAGAATACCTATATTACAGAAAGAAGTTAAAAGAGTAAGGGATGTAATAAAAAATGTACAAACTTCTTCACGTAAAAAGTATAAGATAACGAAAAAGACAATAGCACCTCAAAAATTGCTTAGTCCATCTAAACTTGCTCCAACAAAAGGTGGAGGAGAAGGTGGAGATCTTTTAGTAATTAAAGAAAAGGTTGTTGCCATAGAAGCATTATTAGGAGAACAATATAAATTACAGGAAGAGAACGCAAAGGATGCAAAACAAGAGGCAGAGAAAAAACGTAGGTCATTAAAAGAAAGACTATTAGAAGGTAGTGGTAAAGTATTTGATGGAGTAAAGAAGGCAACAAATACAGTTCTTAAACCTTTTCAGAGTGTATGGGAGAATATAATAGGTTTTATAAAGAAGATTATATTAGGAAGAATTCTTTTTAAGATTTTAGAATGGACATCAAATCCTGAGAATCAAGGAAAAATTGATAGTATTTTTAAATTCTTGAAAGATTGGTGGCCTGTATTATTAACGGCATATTTGGCATTTGGAAATGGTTTAAGTAGATTTGTTCTTGGACTTACTGCAAAATTAGTAATATGGAGTGGTAAACTTTTAGCAACGGTTATACCAGCACTTTTTAAAGCAATAGCAGCAATGGGACCTTGGGGATGGGCTGCGCTTGGAGTTGGTGCAGTTGGAGTTGGAGGTTATATGATGATGAAAGATGGCAAAGATGAGGAGGAATCTGGAGTACCTTCTGTCACTGCACGAGATGATAGAACTGATTTAGAAAATCAGCAGTTTGATGAGATGTCTGAGGCTAAGGGATTTAATAAAGGTGGTCAAGTTCGAGGAAGTGGTAATACTGACACAGTTCCTGCAATGCTAACTCCTGGTGAGTTTGTGATGAGTAAAGGAGCAGTTCAAAGGTATGGTGTGAATGCTTTGGAAGGTATGAATGCTGCTGCAGGTGGTACGAACCGACCAACATTAATGGGTGGATTTAATGAAGGTGGTAAGGTTCAAACTATGAGTGAAAAGTTAGGACATACTAGGGGTACAGTAACTGATCCAAAAGAGAAAGCACAACAAGAATCATATATGCTTAAGTTTGTTAATGAAGAAAGAGCATTACAGGGTTTGGAACCTTTAAATGATCTAACTTATGCTCCAGGTGTGGAACTTACAAAGATGATGGGTCCAGGTCCAAAAACAACAGAAACATCAGATACTGATATGAATTTTGATACTGGTATGAAGTCTACGTGGAAGACAAAATCAAGAGGTGGTGAAACTATTTTTCAAGGATCATCAGAGATGATAACACAAGAAGATAGGGATAAGTTTTTTGCAGCAAACCCACACGCAGCACAATTAGTAGCTCTCAAGGATCAGATGGAACTAGATGCTTTAGGTGCTGATATATCTGCTAGTGCTAAAATGAATGGTGGTGGTCTGGTTCGGGGATTTAAAGAGGGTGGTTTAGTTCAAGGATTTCAAGGTGGTGGTTCTGTTGGAGTGTTGGGTGGTATTGGTAATATTATGCAGGGAAGAACATGGGGTGGTGAATCTCGTGGACAAATAGGAAGATCAGTATCAAAAGTAAAAAATATTAGTAAATTATCAAAGAAAAAACCAAAGGTAGTTGTTGTAGATGAATCACCATCAGTGGATTCTTCTGAATCACAACTTCCCCAATCACGTAGTCGTGAGATACCAAATTTCGATGCAACAGCTAAGAGATCACCTAGAAAGATGGAAGTATTGGGGATTAGTTTATAATGGCAATAAGTTCTAAAAAACTTTTAGGAAGCAAAGGGGGACCATTAGCGGTTCGTCCTAAAATTAATTTAGTTCCATTTAAAAGTAAAGGTTCTTCCATAATAAAGGTAGGTGAGGAAGACCCTATGTTGGTTATAAAAACAAAAGTAATAAAGATAGAGGATATATTAAAGGGAACTCTTGCTGCGGAAAAGAAAGCAGCAGATGAGAAAAGAAAGGCACAAGAAAAAGAAGATAGGTCTAAACAAGAAGAAGAAATAGAAGCAGATCCTAAAAGTAAGGAGAAGGGGATAAAATTACCAATACCAAAAAAAGTTAAAAGTTGGTGGCAAGCTATAAAGAAGTTCTTTACTACGGTTCTTTTAGGTTGGTTAGCTGTAAGGTTGATGAAATGGCTTCCCAAACTTAAACCACTTTTAAGTGCCTTGGTAGGATTTTCAGATTTTCTTATTAATTGGGGTGGCAAGATTCTTAATGCATTGGTAACTTTTATTGATTGGGGATATAAAGCTGTTACTGCTACCGAAGGATGGATAAGGGATAAATTTGGAGATGGTGCTGCTGAAAAGTTTAATTCCTTTACGGGAATTCTGACTAAAACCATGAATCTTGTCATGGCTCTAGGAATCGCAGCTGGTGCGATGATGGGTGGAGGAAAACAGAAAGGACCAAAAGGAAAACCAAAAAAGAAACCAAAGTGGCAGAAAAAACTTCAACAAAGGTGGAAGAAAAGTAAGTTAGGTAAGAGGGTTCGTAATCTTCAAGCTTTCAAGAAAAAAACTACTCGCAAAATTTCGCAAGCTCTAAAACCAAAGAATATTGCCAAGTCAAAATGGCTTAAAAATCTTAGAGGAGGAGTTACAGATCTTGCAGGAAAAGGTGGAAAACTTCTTCAACAAGGTGGTGAGCTTGCATTAAAAGTTGGTAAGGGTGTATTAAATTCACTACCTGATTTTAATAAACTTGGAAAGCAATTAGGAGGTGCTTTAACAGACGCATATAATACTTCTTCTAAATGGGTTCAGAAAAGATTTGATAATGTTGTTGAGATTAGTAAAGCATTAAAATCAAAATATGATAATGCATTAAAGGGTGCAGGGCAAGCTTTTAATAATTTGGGACAGAAAGCCAAAAATGCATTAATGGAGAAGATTCTAAAACCTGTGATGACATTTTTAGAACCTTTAAAGAAAAGACTAGCTGATATTGGACCAAAAATCTTTGAACAATTATCTAAGATTCCTGGATTTGATAAAATAACACAGATTTTTAACAAGTTTGGTGGAAAGGGTAGTAAGGGTTTTTTAAAAAAACTTGGACCTAAAGCAATACCTATTATTGGTGGTGTTGTTAATATGGGATTTGCTTATGATAGGTTATCTAAAGGAGATACAATAGGTGGATTGATTGAAGGTGTTTCGGGAATATTAGATTTTACTGGTTTGTCTCCAGTATCTATGGGTTTGGATGCATATATGTTTGCTAGAGATTTTGTTCCACAAATACAAGAGGGAGAAGAAGCTGTTATTAAAAAATTAGGATTATCAGGATTCAAATCAAATATTGATAATATATTCTCAAAATTACCAAAGATAGATGAGATTGTTAAGATGATAACTGGTGGTGATAAGAAAGATGATACTAAAACAACAACCACCACCATAGATAGATCTAATCAACCAAAAACTATGGATCTATTGACATCAGGAAAGAGAAGTAATATTGAGCAAGGTTTATATAATATGCGACTTAATGCTAGTAAATCTTTTGGTGGAAAAGGTGGTAGTGATTGGGTTGGTAATGAAAAATATGCTAAAGATGTTGATTTGATTATGGAGCATGGATTGCACAATGTTATAATTATTGGTGGAAAGGTTACTTTAAAGGAGGGATATAAAGCTTCACTAAAAGGTAATGCTAATAATATTGTTTCAACAAATGGAGTTTCTAATAAAGTAAGTAATATTTCTCAATATGATGATGAAGAAGATGTAGTGGTTGTAAATAAAGGATCTCTTTCACAAAATGAGTCATCTGATAATGAAGAAAAGGTAACTATTATTGGTAGTGGAGGAGGAGATACATCAGATCCTTATGCAAATTCTTATAGAGGCAACTAAATATAATTAGGAGGATTAACTTATGGGACAAGGAAACAAAAATAGAAAACCAAGAGATTCAACTAGAAATGCTACTCCATCTCTTCTTGAAAAGATAGATGTTTATTCTGCTCAGAAAGGATCTAAGAATAGTGTAAGTATACTTGGTGGAACTGTTCGCGTATTATATTGGGAAAGTATTTTATCAGATAGTGTAAGAGCATCGGTTACTTTTACTGATGCAGGTAATACTTTGTCAACTAGTAAAATAACCCGTAGAGGAAGAAGACCAACAGCAAAGAAGGTAAGTGCAGTTGAAGGATTACCTATTGAAGGAAGTGAAGAGGTTCGTTTAAAATTTGCAGATAATAATGGAGTTACTTTAAATTTTGGAAAGACAACAAATAATAGTTTATATGTAAATAAAATTAGAAATTTACCTACAGGAAGTGAAACTACAGATAAGACTTATATGTTGGATTTAGCTCCATTAGAATGGATTAAGAACGATTTAGGACATACAGAAGTTGGAAAGAATATGAGAGGACAAGTATCTGATCTTGCTAAAAGGATATTTAAAGATTTTTTAAAAACAAAAAAGAAATTAGATATTGAAAGAACACGCAATAAGGAAGATTATCAAGGACTTAATCAAAAACCTATTTACTGCTTAAATCAATTATCCACTAGAGCAGTATCTCAGGATGTTAGGAATACTGGAGAAACTGCAGGATATTTCTTTTGGGAAACTTCAGATTCATATCATTTTAAATCTATTGATACTTTAATGGATCAAGATTATAAAATAAAAATTCTTTATAATGAGAGTTCGGAAGGAATTCCAGAGGGTTATCAGGCAAGGGCATTATCAATGGAAACAGATAATAAGGTTAATGTTCAGAAAAAGAATGAAAGGGGAGCATGGTCTAATCACTTTACGAGCATTGATCCTTTTTCTGGCACTGTTACCAATATTTTTAATTCTGCTGAAGCATTTACAAAAGGGAATGAAGTAAAACTTGCTGGTGAGGAATTACCTGCTTTAAATGAAGCTTTTAGTGGAGGACAAGCAGATAGTGATTATACTAAAAAAGTTTTTCAATTAGCTTCTACTGGACAACTTAATGTTGGACCAATTGCTGATCAACTTAAGGATTCAAAGCTACCAAATTTTGATAATGCAGGGGTTTTTAATCAGGCGATGATGAGGTATAATCAATTATTTGCATCTGAAGTAACTATTGTTCTTCCTGGTGATTTTTCTCTACATGCTGGAGATTCTGTTGTGGTTGATATTCCTCAAACAGATATAACAGAAAATAAAGCTTGTGGTGATGAGGTAGATCAACGTACCAGTGGTAAGTATCTTATAAGTGATTTGTGTCATTATATTACTGCTAAGGATACTTATACTAAATTAGTTTTAATAAGAGATTCTTTTGGTCGAAAAGTAACTTCTAATAAAGGTGACGGTCAATCATCTTCAAATGCTAATAAAGTTATGGATTCTAACTTCTTATCCTTTATCAAATAGTGTATAATAAATATAAACGTAACGGAGATTTTTTATGACTACTAAAGTCCCAGAACACGATTTAAATCATGAATCTTATATTGATCCTAAAGATCATAAAGAACATGTCAATCATGGTATGATTGAATATAGTGAAAAGGATTTAGAGATGCACAATGATGCATTCCATGCTCATGAAGAGAATGAAGAGAATCCAGGTGGTGCAAAGATTAATGATTGGCACACACGACATGAGGATCAACACTTAGAAGTGTATTGTGATAATCATCCAGATTCATTTGAATGTAGAGTATACGACGATTAATTTATGTCTCAATTAGTCAATCAGGGATTTATAGGACAAGATTTTCTTTGGTGGATCGGTCAAGTTGCTGATGACTCTTATTGGCGCGATAATGCTTTGTCAGGAAAATATGAAAGTCCTGAGAGTATTCCTGGTTGGGGTTATCGTTATAAGGTAAGGATTTTTGGTCTTCATGATTTAGATGAAGGAGTTGTTGCGTCTCAAGATTTACCTTGGGCAAATGTAATGTACCCGATTACTGCAGGAGCATATCTGCAGAATTCGGGACAAACCCCAATGATTCGTCAGGGTAATATTGTCTTTGGATTTTTCTTAGATGGTGTAGCAAGACAACAACCTGTAATTATGGGATGTTTGGGAAATAATTCTCAAACTACTTTAGCAACTACTATTGGCGATAATCGACTTAATAGTAAAACTTCAGGAGAGAGTGTATGTGTTAGTGGATATTCTCAAGGAAATGTGGATTATGTAGGGACTTCTACTCCTACTGCGTCTGATGATAATAAAGGAACTCAAAATCCTACAACCAAAGAAGCTGAAAAGGAAAGAGCCAAACCTGCTCCTGGCACAGCATTAAACAAATATGGATTACCATCAGATCGTCCTATAACTCAGGCACAACAAAAAGATATTAATAGTGCAAGAGCAGAAGCTGAATCAAAAAATTTATCACCAGCAGCAACAGAGAGATTAATTAAAAAAAGAGTTCAATTTGGAGTTGCGGCTAGAGTTAAAGAGGCTAATTCTCCAAGAGCACCTAGAACTGGTCAGCCTTATATGGAATCAGAAGGTGTAATGCAACAGAGTATTGCTGATGTAAAAAGAGATAAAGTATATTGTGAGAAAAGAGTTTTATTAAAACCAGATAATATAGTTGAGTCTGCTAATAAAGCAATGCAGATTGATATGGATAATTTGGTTCAGAATATTGATAAAGCAATGAATGCATTACAGAGTTACACTGATCAAGCATCCATGACAGAAGGACTTAGAGATTTAGATAAAATGATTGGAGAATCTTCTAAGAGACAATCAAAGTATATGAAGATTGTGATGGATAAGTGTATGGAGTATAGTGAGAAGTCATTGAATAAAGAAATGACAAAAGCAGTTTCTGCTTTACCTGCAATGGAAAGAATGAACTTTTTGGATGTTAAAGAGGGAATCACTCAAAATCTTTTATCAAGTTATAATAAAATGACGAATGGACAAGCTGGAATGATGCAAGGAATTTTAGGTAAAGTATTAAATTTGGATAGTTTGAAAAATCAGTTTATGGATAGAGTATCTGGTGATATTTCATCAGGTGGGGATGATGAGAAACCCAAAGGAGTTCCTAAAGTTCCTACGTGTACTTCAGAAGATATGATTGCTAAGGTCATGGCTGCAAATAAAGATGCTATGGAAGAAACAAATAATAATTTAATTGCTGGTGTAGATGGATTTTTGAAAGATGCTATGGCAAATATGTCTAATATATCTTCTATGACAAGTATGTTTAATAAATTGGGAAGTATTAAAGGAAGTCTTACTTCTGCTCTTAATTTTGAAAATATTAAGATGAATGTTTTTCCTTTTGAAGAGAAACCTAATGAAGCAATTTCTGATTTCTATACTTTGTGTAGTGGAGGAGGAGCAGCTCCACAAACTGCTTTACCTAGCACTAATGCTGTGGATAAAGCAACTGGAAAACATCTTGGAAAACTTCTTGAGAAAGGTAAGGGTTATATTGATGAGATAGCTCCACGAGTAGCACAGGTGGCATTTAGTGAACCAACTGGGAATACTCCATCTATTGACTTGACTAAAATTGGAGCATCCCTTGAATCTGATTTGATAGCCAAGGCAAATGATGTTAAAGATGATTTTAAAGATGCATTTGATCTTGCCTAATAAATATTAATTACAAAGAACTAGGATATGTCTTTCGATCTTTTTGGACCAGCAACTAAATGTGACATTCGAGTCGGTTATATTTCAACCGATAGAGGTTTTGTGGATGATGTTGGTATTCATGCAGCCAATAGGTATGCCCAATTAAATCCAGGAACTACGTTTATTTTTAGAAATAGAGAGAAGGTTCAATATTTAAATATTAATGAGGTTAATAGATTACAACCATCTGATATGCTTCCCAAATCTAATGCTGGAGAGGGTGGTGGATGCACTGGTATTGTTGGATTAAATGGAGAAGGAGATACTAAGAAGGGTCTTGATGGAGATTTTATAACTTTAAACACGGGAGTAACATTAGATAAAGATACAACACGGGTTGATTTTTTTGGTGGTGGTGGAGTAGGAGTTCAAGCTAATCCTATTGTTGGTAAAGATGGGTCATTAATGGCAGTTGATGTAGTTCATGGTGGATTTGGATATCAATACCCTCCTATTGTAGATATATCAGATGATCGTGGAATTGGTGCAGGTGCTGATGTTAAAGCATTTGTTAAAACAGGTGCAGGTGATACTGATTATTACATACAAGAATATAATAGAGAAGAAGATTTTGAAGAATATGATTTAGAGACTTGTGCTCCTCAAATTAGTGATACAGGAAAAAGATATGGTCCTGATGGGAAAGAATTGGGTAATTGGGATCCTTCAATGTATATTGGAAAGAATAAAGATCCTATTTCTCTTCAGATACAGAAATATCAAGATATTTTAGCAGGATTGACTGAGGGTTCTCAGTTTGATAGAAATACAAATAGAATTTTGAAGTGGTGGACAACTAGAAAAGATGTTCCATTAAAAGTAGTTTCTCCTGATCAATCAACTAGAAAAGTATATGAAGTATCACATCATGCATGGGGTAAATTTATGGGTGATAATGCTGTATCACCAGTTCCACCTTCTAATGCAAAGGGAACTGATATGGCAGGAAAGACATATACATTTGAGTGGGAAGAAGAATTTCCTTGGGAAGGTGAGTATAGATTTAGAGTTCAGGCAGATAATGATGCAAGACTTTATATTGATAATAAACCTCTTACTGATGTTAGAATAGGAGAAGGTGGTGCTGCAGGGCATGTTTTATCTGCACCTTTAGAACTTAGTAAGCATTTAAACTCTGGAGTTCATAAGATTGCATTATCCCTTTTAAATCATCAGATTAAAGAAAATAAAAAAGTTAAGAGAGATTTACCAGTTGCCAATTCTAAAACAACTAATGAAGTTACTTTTAAAGTAACTACAGATGCTGCTTATGCAAGTGATTTTATAA
>VTLG01014300.1_pt1 | contig 12106 bp, 6 predicted proteins | sample 4694571 | NCBI WGS metagenome assembly VTLG01 (sample SAMN12604809, study PRJNA352737) | marine metagenome | biome: ENVO:00000447; feature: ENVO:00000209|ENVO:00000569|ENVO:01000036; material: ENVO:00002151; isolation source: viral sequences binned using virsorter ... | reverse complement strand
ATACTGTAGGCAGTTCAGGTGTCGTTGACACTTGTGCTGTTGTTTCAGGACAATATACTTAACACACATGGGGGGTTTCACAACCTCCCTTTTTTTTATTCACAAATATTAACATTATGACTTCTACTCCCACAACAGTTGATCTCGATACCGAACTATCCGCAGTTAATACTATCTTGGGTAGTATAGGTCAGGCTCCTATTTCTACTTTAGATTACGACAATCCAGAAATAGCATTTATATATAATCTTCTAAAAGAATCTAACCAAGATGTCCAAAATGAAGGATGGCATTTTAATAGAGAAGATCATATAAAACAAACAACAGGAACTGATAATAAAATTATTATAGATGCTTCTTATATTAGAATAGATAATGCAGATGAATGGGATAAAACTAGAAATTTTGTTAGGCGAAAAGATTCAGATGGATTATGGAAAATTTATGACAAAGTTAATCATACTTTTGAATTTCCTAACGACGATCATTTCTTTGTAAATGTTATTAAATTATATAAATTTGACGATATTCCTGCACCATTTCAAAGATATATTACATATAAAGCAGCTGGTAGAGCAGCCGTACAATTAGTAGCTAACCCTGAATTACAGCAGATGTTAGGTGTATTTGAGACACAAGCTAGAGCTTCTTGTATGGAATATGAATGCAATCAAGGTGATCATAACTTTATGGGTTGGCCTGATGAATCTGCATATCAATCTTACAAACCTTATAGAGCATTAAGACGTTAATGGCTAGTATTACACAACAAGTAAATAACTATAAATCCGGTATATCTGAATTACCAGATGAACTTAAAGTTCCCGGACAAGTAGCTGACCTTAAAAATGCTATACCAGATATTACCCGTGGATGTATTAAACGACCCGGAAGTGATTTGGTAGCATCTATCTCACCTAGTACAGCAGGTACAGGTGGTAAATGGTTTCCAATTTATACAGAACAAGACGAACAATACATAGGACAAGTAGCTACAAATGGAGTAATTAATGTTTGGAGATGTAGTGATGGACAACTTATAGATGTTGACTATGCTAACGTAGATGGTACTAACTTAGCTACATACTTAGTCCATACAAATTCGGAGGAAATACAACCTTTAACTATTAACCAAACTACATTTTTTGCTAACAGAACTAAAACTGTATTAATGAAAACTGACTCAGCAGATAAATCTCCAGCTTTAGTTAACGAAGCATTTATTTCTTTACGTACTATTACCTATGGTAAACAATATGCATTAGATATATTTGATCCTAAAGATCATAGTACAGTTACTTATAATCGTGCTACAGCTATTGAAGCTGAAGAAGATGTAGATACCTCTGGTATATCTAACTATGTAAATGATGGTAAATGTGAAGGTATGTCTAAACATACTGTAGGTCCTACCGCAACTAACGATGGTACACCATATAGTCAAGGTGGTACAGGTAAAAGTAACCTTAGGTATGAAATGGATGTACGTTGTACTCCAGTACCTCAAGAAGGTTCTACTAACAATGCTTACGATGATTCTTATCAACCTCATCCTACTTTATTATTTGGTGGTGAAGGTTGGTCTACAAATGACCCACATACCTATGTATCCAATAAAGGTTTAAGTACTCAAATTAAAGTTAAGTCTCATGTAGCTATTACAGCTCGAGCTAATGTAGCTTTAGTTAGACCTGAACCTACAGCTTCAAACGCATTAGAAAATGTTTCTGCTGAAAGTATATTAGCAGGTATGAAAAATGCTATAGAAGCTATTAGTGGTCATGGGTTAACTGTTACAACAGCTGGTAATGGATTACATCTACATCGTGCTACACCTTTTAATGTAACGACAACTGAAAGTCAGTTAATGGATATCATTACTTCTACAGCTAACTCAGCTGAAGATTTACCTAAAACGTGTAGACATGGTTATGTAGTTAAAGTTGTAAATAGTGGTGAAGATCAAGACGATTATTATTTAAAGTTTAGAGTTAATAATATATCTTCTGATAACTCAGTTGCAGCTACTTACGGGAGATCAGGAACAACTATAACTGTAACTTCTAATAGTCATGGTTTATCTAATGGTGACACTATTATTGCAGACTTCACAAGTGGTGCAGGTACAGACGGATGGTATACTGTAGCTAATGTTACAACTAATACTTTTACAGTAACTGATTCTGCCTCAGGTACTATCAGTACAGGAACTGCTATGGAATATGCACCTAACCGTTTTGGTGAAGGTGTATGGGAAGAATGCCCAGCTCCTGAACTTGAAATTAAATTTGATACGGCTACTATGCCTATTCAAATGAAACGAGTTTTACCGGGAACTTTTTCTATTAATGGTGGATCTTCTCAATCTTATCCTAACGGTGCATTTAGATTTTCTTATCCTCCATGGGATGATCGAGATGTAGGAGATGATCTTACTAATCCTAAACCATCATTTATAAACGAAAAAATTAATAAAATATTTTTCTTTAGAAACAGAATAGGAATGTTAAGTGGTAATAATGTTATATTATCAAGAGTAAATGACTTTCATAATTTTTGGGCAAAAACTGCTTTTACCATTGCTAACGCTGACCCTATTGATTTACAATCTACTTCTACATATCCAACAGATTTGTTTGATGCTTTAGAAGTTAACGCAGGTCTTTTAATATTTAGTGCATCACAACAATTTTTATTGAAAACAGATGAAGCACAGTTAACACCTGAAACAGCTATTGTTGCTTATCTTTCTTCTTATGCATTTAATGAAAAAACTAAACCATTTAACATGGGTACTACAGCAGGTTGGTTAAACAGCACAGCTAAACGTACTAGATTTCATGAAATGGCTGGTATCCAACGAAATGGTGAACCTCAAGTATTAGAACAAACTAAAGTTATATCTAAATTATTTCCAGATGACATAACATTAGTAGCAGAATCTACAGAAAACCAGATGGTATTATTTGCTTCAAAAGATAAGAATGAAGTATGGGGGTATAAATATTATACTCAAGGAGAACAACGAATACAATCAGCTTGGTTTAGATGGGAACTTCCCGGTACAGTAACATTTCATTGTATGATGGATGATGTTTATTATGCCGTATTAAAAAATGGAAGTGTATACACTTTACAATCATTTGATATAAAAAAAGCTACTGACACTTTACTGGTTGGTACATCTCCTCAAGAATACCTTATACATTTAGATACTAAAAAATCAATTAGTTCAGGATCTTTAACTTATACTGCTAATACAAATAAAACGAGTATAACTAAACCTGCAGGTTATGATAACTCAGGACAGCTTGCTGTATTTTGTAAAACTGCTGGTAATAATGTAGGTCGTTTTAGTAAAGCTTCAGTTAATGGAAGTAACATAGAATGGGATGGAGATTGGTCTGGACTTGATATTATCTTAGGTTATCTTTATGAATTTGAAGTAGAACTTCCTACTATATATGTTACACAATCAACTGGGGAACAGATTAAATCTGAAACCAGAGGTTCGTTAATTCTTCATAGAGTAAATTTCTCTTTTGGATCAGTAGGTCTAATTGATATAAAAATGAAACGTAAAGGTAAAGCTACAGATTTTGAACAAACTTATGAATCTATTGATTGGGATACTTATTTAGCTAATACATTAAGTGTAGTAGATGAACATATACATACAATACCTGTATATGAAAGAAATACTAATGTAACTATACATCTTCAATCAACTCACCCGTCTCCAGCCACGTTAAATTCAATGACTTGGGAAGGAGATTATAACCCTAAATTTTATCAACGTGTATAACCTCACCCTTACCGAACAAGAAATACGTATATACATACAATGGTTAAAAAAGAACCGTATGTATAAAGGTATGAATCTACCCTTAGGTAATCCTTGGGAATCTTGGATGCAAGATACTATAGATAAATTAAAACACACATTAAATGAGTAATTACATTCACCCAATTACAATGGAGGCTGCTACTGAAGTAGCCTTCAATTTACGTCCTGACGACTTCAGAGAGGTCTATGAAGGTCATGGGGAGAATCCTTTGGTTTCGATCCCTAGAGACGCTTTAAACGGCGATACAGTTTATTTTACCGCTCCTAACGGCAAGACTGCCGGAGTAGCTGGAGTACAACAAGGTGGTTTAATTTGGATGCTATGCACACCTGTAGTTGAAAAATATCCACATACCTTTGCTAGACAAGCTAAGAAGTTTGTTGACAGTAGAACGGAACCGTTACTATGGAATATAGTCGACAAACGTAACACCGTCCATCTAAAATTATTACAATTTTTAGGATTTAAATTCTTAAGGGAACTTAAGTATGGTCCTAACCAACTAACCTTTATTGAATTTTGTAAATGTGTAACCCAGCAGTTGCCCAATTCGGACTCTCAGCAGCCGGACAAGTAGGCAACTATATGTCACAACGTGCCGCAGTACGAGCACGTAACAGAGCTAGACTCTTAAACTTTAGACAAGATAATATAGCATATTATAACGATGCTATTCTTAATGATGTTAAATGGAAGAATCAACAGCAAGATACTCAAATTGCTTATGATAATATTTTTCAACAAGCAGCTGAGGCTTGGAGACAACAGGATTTAGCTTTAGAACAAGCTCAAGCAAAACATGCTAGATATAATGTAGAAGCTTTACAAGAACTATACAGAAAAGAATATGCTGGTACTCAAACTGGTGTTACAGCTACTCGTTTAGCTAATGAAGGTTTGAGAAAGGTAGGTATGGCTCTTACTAAATCTCAACGAGACGTAATGATGGCAAAAGATAAATCTATATTACAAAAAGAAATTATTAGAAATGATGCTAACCGTAGACGTAGAGCTGCATTCCAAAAAACATGGAGATCACCAGTTCATGGATTTACACCTAGACCTCCAACTTTAGAAGGTATGCCTAGTGCAGCTGGAATGATATTAGGTATTGCTAGTTCAGCTGTAGGAGCTTTTGGAGGAGGAGAAAGTGGTATATTCAGCCAAGGAGGTGGAACTACTACTACTACTACTTCTCTTGGATTAGATACTTATTCTTTACAATCACCAGTAACTCAACAAGGAATTTTAACAAACAGATGGACAGGATAAACTATGTCATTTGAAGAAACAATCGCCAATCTAAGGCAAAATAACAGATTTACTACCCAACAAATAAAAACCTATAATCTTGATGAAGCTAGGTTTGAGTCAGCTAGACTTCAAAAACAAGGTGAGCTATGGATGTTAGCTGGAAATCTTGGAGCTGATCTTGTTAAAAAAATTGCAGCTAACAGAGAAAAAGATGCAATTAATGATGAGTATATTACTTACTATGAAAATCAATGGAAAGAATATGAACAGTCTGATGAAGCATTAGCAGCTGAAACTTTATTTAAAAGTAATGCTAATAATCAAAATATTTTAAGTGATAACCTTACTAATATAGAAAATGCTGGTGCTCCTAGTGATGATGTTGCTGAAGCTAAAATGTCTACAGGTAAACATATAAGGTTAAGAGAACAACTTAAAACAGCAAACCTTGCTCAAAGGTATCCGGCTTGGTTACAAAATCAATTACTAAATAATCAAGATATTTTCTTTGCAGAAGTTGATGGTAAACAAATAAAAATACAAGTTAACAATCCTAATCTAACTTTTAAAGAAAAAGTTGCAGCTCAAAAATATTTAACTAAAGAATATTTAAAACTACACGACATTCAAAAATATAGTAGAGATTTCTTATATTTACCTACTGAACGAGGTGGTAGTGGATTTATGAAAGAAATATTAGAAGCTAATAACAGTCATACTAAAGATTTAAGAAACGCCTATAAAATAGAATTATCTGAAGTTGATATTAATTTAGCTACTAGACAATTAGCTACATTAAAAAACTCTCAATCGTTTAAAGATTTATTATCTTCATTAAATGCTGGTTATGATACAAAAGGTAATCCGTTAAATTATGCTGGAGCTTGGAAAAGATTAAATGATAAGATTTTACCACAGATGGTTGATGCTGGATTATTACCTCCTGATAAAATTTTAGAAATAGGTGAAACTACTACAATAAATTTTCAAGGAAAAGAAATTCTTTTAAAAGATCTTAGACCAGCAGAATGGTCAGAAGATGGTAAATGGTACAACGAAGCTATGGAGGTCTGGAAGAAAAAAGGTGAACGATCACAAGCTAAAGCAGATTTTAAATTAGAAAGTGCTGCAGAAGAGTTTATAAAAAACTTTAATAATGATACGTTTACATCTGAAACTGATCTTATAAGAGCACGTACTGTATTAGAAGAATTAAATGCTGAAGGTTCTGGAGAGTATGATTTTTCTAAAATAGATGCCTTACTAGATTCTAAAGTAACTAAACCACAAGCTGATGAAAGAGCACTTCAAATTTTAAACAAATATAATGAATCTACTGAAGGTTTAAAATTAAGTGAATTAATTAAAAGTGAAGATATACGTGTACAAGAAAGTCCTATTTTAACCAAAGCTTTAAGAGATGAAGATAAATTCTATAAAGAATTAGAAAATTCTCTAAAAGGAGAAAAGAAAAACTATGCTTCAGAATCTAAGGATGTTAATGGATTATCAGTTTGGGAATATAACAATCCATCTGCTGAAGAAAAATGGCATCTTATTGAAGGTTATGCTGTTAGATTAAAACGAGATAATCCAATGATGCGTAATTCTCAAATATGGAAAGAAACTCAATCATGGATTGAAGAGAATTCAGAAACAATTAATATGGATTTTTCGTATTGGGAAGAAGAAGCTAAAAGTCTTGAAGGTACAGAATTAGAAGAATGGAATAAAAAAACATCTAAATTATTTGTTAAAGATACTAATGGATATTATCCAAATCTGCTTCCTGATGTTGAGTTTAAAGGTCCTTCAACTATTTCTAAAGAAGATATAACAGAATTAGAAGCTGTTACAACTATAGATCCTAACTTTGGAAACGAAGTTACAACATGGGTTAAGAGAAATCCTGAAGCTAAATTTACAAATACTAACTTAATTATACCTGAAGAAAAAGCTATTTTTAAAAATAGAGAAATTGATTATAATAAAATGTTAGATGATATAGGTTATATACCTGACAGTCTTGTTGATTTAGCAGCAGCTAACGGATTAACTACAGCTGCATTTATTAATTATCGTCAAACAGCAAATGGTAAAAAAGAATTAAAACCAGAATATGCTAGGTTTTTAAATGAAATGGAAGTTAGTACTTTACCTTTTGCTATGAAAAATAGATTATTAGGTAAGATTAATGATGGTCAATATACTCACGAAGAAATACCAGCTTCTATTTCATCTAACAGTATGGAAGCTGGAGTAGTTAATAAAATGACTTTTGGAGATTCAGCTGAAAAATACATATTTGGTTTAACAGAAAGTTTTCCAAAACTTAATCTTAATGACGACGGAGATTTTACAACGAATGATGGAGATGCTAAATTATTTACTGGACTCATGGAAACTATTCCATTTACTATATCTCCTACCGCTTATAATGATTTTCAGGAAGGTGGTTCACAACAATTTATTGAATTATTAAAAACTACTACAACTCCTACAGATATAAATACTTTAATTGACAATAGTGACGAAGCAGGTTTTAATGCTTATAGTTTAACAGGAGATCTATCAACATTACCAGTAGTTGATGGATTAAAAGATACATTAGGAGAAACTAATTTTCTTAAACGTCAAAAAGCTCTTGAAAAATATTGGGAATATATTATTGATGAATCATTAGACAATCCTTACAACGAATAAATTATGGCTAATCCTTACGAGGGTATAGATCAATCTATTATAGGAGAAGTACAGAATTTAGATATTGATCCTACAGCAGCTGCAAATGTAATTTCAGATACTGTAAATGCTGTCTCAGATCAAAATCTTGTTAATTCTACTGAAGCAACTACTTCTACGGAAATAGCATTAGCTACTCCTACTAATAAGGTTGATAATTATGCTACAAGAAAACAAACAAACAATGAGTTAATTGCATGGAAGCAATTACCTGATGGCGAAGAAAAAGATAATGCAGCAAATGATTGGGCAATGAAACACCACGGTGTATCATATGCTGAATATGAAAAAAAGAATAAAAAACCTAAAAATGCATGGCAATATTATCAAGGTTATAGTCATTTAGGCAATCAAAAATTAATGATGTCTCCTGCTGTAGGAACTATAGATTGGTTAACTGATTTAGGAAATTGGGCAACTAAAAAAGTACGACAACCTTTAAAAATTCCTGAAATTCCTAAAATTGATAAATTTGATGAGGAAGGTGCTCAAGCACTTAGAGAAATTAGTTCTTTAGTAGTACCTTTTTTAATTCTTAGGCAACACGCTTTAAAAACAGGAGGTAGTATTCAAGCTTCCGGAGTAGTTGCTAGATATGCTCCTTGGCTACATCGTTTAGGTAATAATAAAGCTTTTCAATTTTTTGCTAAAATTGGTTTAGATCAAGGTGTTGGTGTATTTACTGATGTTGTTAACCAAACTAACTCAGTTAATGATACATTAGCTACATCATGGAAACGTGGTAAATGGTGGGGTCATCAATTGATTCCAGAAGCATGGACATCTGATAAATTAAGTCCTGACGCTAAACATAGAGCTAACGTTTTAGAAGGTGTAAGACTTGGTTTTTATACAGATGTTACTGAAGGTTTCGTTAAACTGTTAAAAGCGTCTAGAGGAGTTAAAAGAGTTAGTACAGAATTTTTATCTGAAGCTGGTAAGAAATCTAAAAAATTAGATAATTTAACTGTAGATCCTTTAGACTCAAAAGTCTTTGATGAATCAGATGTAACTACAGATAGTTTATTAAGAAGCGAAGCTAAATATCAAAGAGATCTTGACACTTTAACAGATTATTATAAAAACTCTGATAATTTAAATGTTAATAAACCAACAGTTGGTATACATAAATTTTCTGATAATGCTCAAGAAGGTTTAATTACTAAATCTTTTGATAATATTCTTGGAGCAGCTAAAGATCAAGCTCAAATAGCAAATAATGCTAATACAACTTTTGGAAGATTAGGTACAGTAATAACTGAAGGTTTTCGTAAATCTGGTTTAAATGAAGATGTAATTGCTAACCGTACTATAATTAAGTCTTTAAGAGAAGAGTTAATAAATGGTGGTAAGTACTCTGTTAAATTACCTGACGGTTCAGTTTTACCTTGGAAAACTATAGATCAAGAAGGTACAATATTAGCAGAGATTATATCTGATCCTACTTTAGCTAGAGGTGATTTACTTAGAATTTTAGATACTTTTAGAGATAGTACATCTAAATTAAATAAAGTAGGTATGAATGCTCTTAACAAAGCTAATAAAGAAATGCTAGAAATGTGGTCAGATATTAATACTGACAAAGCAACTGCTTATTTTTTAACATCTGAAGCTGGTCAAATTTCTGACATTTCTGAAGGTGCTAGATTAGTTAAAGATAGTAATGCTGTAGGTAGAGCTAATGAATTAATTGTAGATAGAATTGAATTATTTGATATTGAATCTAAACTACATGACTTTAATTTTAAAGGAAGAAAAGATCTTTTAGTTCAAATTGAAGCAGATCCTGCAAATGCGTTTAGATATATAAACCAATTAGAAAGTAAATATACTAACAAATTATCTAAAATTATACCAGAAGCAAAACAACTACGTGCTTATTTAGAAGGAATTCAAGAGTCATCTCCTGAATTTGCTGAAGCTGTAAGGTTAGCTTACGAAATGTCAGATGGCAATGTACGTGCTGTTAAAGATTTAAATAAGTATATTCAAAATAGTTTTGGTACGTGGAATAAAGCTTTTATAGATGCAAACCCAGACATCCCATCTTATGTTTATAAACAATTAATGGGTAATGTATTTAATAGTATGCTATCCGCTATAGGTACACCTGTAAGAGCAATGTATGGTAACTTTGGAGGTTTTATATCTGAACCAGTTAGTGTCTTTTATGGAGCGTTACGTAATGGAGATGTTAACCAATTAAGAAGAGCATCACATATGTATTTTGGTTTTGCCGATACGTTTCAAAATGGCTTTAAATACATGGGTAAAATGTTTAGAAAAGCTGCGGTAGATCCACAAAGTTTAAGAAATTTTACAAGAAAAGATTTTGATACATTTGTTACAGGTAAAGAATTAAATAAAGAAATTGCTAACGCTGCAGCTAAAAAAGGTGAATTAGGTCCTCAAACTATACAAGCATGGGGAGAAGAAATGGAAGCACTTGCTAATCACCCTTGGTTTAGATTTGGTCCTAACTCTATGACAGGACTTGATGGTTTTACTCAAGCAACTCAAAAAATTGCTATGGACAAAGGACAAGCATTTGATGAGTTATTAATGAAGTATCCTGATGGTAAATGGACAGATGCAGAATTTCAAGAATTATGGCAAGATCTATACAAAAAAAATAGGGACGCTGAAGGGTTTATTAAAGATGAAGCTGTTGATTATGCAAGAGGAGAAATTGCTTTAAACTTAGATTCTAAATTAACTGAATGGATAAATCCTGCATTAAAAAGAATTCCAATTTTACGTAGTATTTTATGGTTTCCTAAAACTCAAATTAATAGTTTAAGTATTTTTGGTAAGTACTCACCTCGAATTGGATTTACAGAAACTGGAAGTCTTGGGTTTAATTTTGCTAGTGAACATTCAGAATTTTTTGGAGCAATGGGTAAAAAATCAGCAAATGATTTTACCATGGCAGAAAAAATTACTAGTTTAAAAAAACGTAATAGATTCAAATCTACAGATGCTCCTGAAATTATTAATGCTAAATGGAATCACCTTAGAAATATAGTACAAGGTCGTGCAGCAATTGGAAACGTAGCTGTAATGGGAGCTGGTCTATTAATAACTCAAAATCGTATTAGAGGTAATGGTCATTGGGACCCACGAGTTCAGAAGGTTAGAAATGACCAAGGTTGGGAACGTAAAACTATTAAGGGATTTGATGGTAAATGGTATAGTTATGAAGCGTTAGGACCATTAGGAGAATGGTTAGCATTGACTGTCGATTTTGCAGATAATTTTGATAGTATAGGTACGGCTACTTTTGAAAAAATGGAAAAGAAAATGGGTTTCATTTTAGGTGCAGCTATTACTGATAAATCTTTATTAGGTTCTATAGAACCATTATATGATCTATTAAGTGGAAATGCAGCCGCTATAGCTAGGTGGCGAACTACTATGGAAAACGTTTTATTTCCCGGAGCAAGTTTTAGAAATGAATTAGGTAAGAATTTATTTGGAATGCTTAGAGAAGTTAATAATAGTGATGTAAGAGAATTACAAAGAAATAAAAATAATTGGTTAGATATTTTTGACCCAGCTGGAGCACAAGCACCTTTAGTTAATTTTGTTGATGGTAAACCTATTAATAAAGCAGGAGATTCTATTGGAGCTAGAACTTGTAAAACTATTTTTGGTTGTGGTGGGACAGCTTCTCCAAGTCCAGAAGGTCAATTCCTTATAGATATTGAATTTGATATGTTACCACAATTTAACGTAGCATCTAATGGAGTTGAATATACTAGCGCAGAAAAATCTGAATTAAAAACTTTAATGGGAGAAGATGGTTATTTTAATAAAGGTCTTAATAGAATAATGAAAGAAGCTAAACAAGTTCGTTATACTACTCCTGATGGTAAAACTATTAAAGGGTTTGTAAATATAATGAGATATTTTAGGCGAACTGGTAAAACTTCAGAAAGCTTGGAATCATATTCAAGAATTGTTTCTAAAGTCGAAACTTTATTAAGAAGATCAATGAAACGAGTTGAATCTCGATTAAGTACTTATGAGAGAATTAAATTAGAAGGCAATGTTTTGAATCAAATTAATCAAGCTGCTGAATCTCAACAAGCTAATGAATTAAACGAATTACTTGAAATAAACTAAATGGCACACATAACAACATTAACAAGAGCTTATAACGACTTACATAATAGTCAAGCTAATACATATAGCTATTCAGGTAGTTTTGAGACATTCAAAGAATCTGAGGTTAGAGTTACTAAAAATGATAGTAATGTAAT
>VTLG01008430.1_pt1 | contig 12107 bp, 14 predicted proteins | sample 4694571 | NCBI WGS metagenome assembly VTLG01 (sample SAMN12604809, study PRJNA352737) | marine metagenome | biome: ENVO:00000447; feature: ENVO:00000209|ENVO:00000569|ENVO:01000036; material: ENVO:00002151; isolation source: viral sequences binned using virsorter ... | reverse complement strand
GCAGATGAAGAGTTCGTGCTCGTTGCTATGCCTCTCAGCCTTGTTGAAGACATTGATGTGGTCAGGGACGCGATTGTCACATATATGCCCGGTGACAGCAAGGACGACTTCAGGGTACTTAGGAAATGTATGGGGTGGATTGAGAACATCGAGGAACTCCAGTGCATAAGAGATGGGAAATGATCCTTGAATACCAGTTCGAGAGCCTCAATAAAATGATGAGAATGCATTGGGCAGTACGAAAAAAGAGGCAACAAGAACTGATGGCAGCCGTTGAATATGCTGCACCTCGCCCACTACTGAAGTTCACAGGCAGAACACGGCTCACTATTATTCGACAATGGGGCAAGAGGGGAAGAGCATTCGACCCCGACAACCTCGTTGCTTCTTGCAAAATGCTGATCGACTGCCTCAAAGAACCGAAAGGGCGAAGCCATTATGGATTAGGTATAATCCCAGACGATGATCCAGAACACCTGGAATTGCTTGTCAGGCAGGAAAAGTCCCCAGACGGCGTTCATCGGGCTATAATAATATTCACGCAGGAAAACAACCATGACATGATAGAAAACACAGGAGACACAGATGTCTGAAGAAACACAACCATCTCTAGTAGATGATCAGGTAGCATCCGAGGACTGGCGATCCGCCATTCCAGAAGACCTACGAAAAGAACCAAGCCTAGCCGACATACAGGATGTAGCGGGTTTGGCAAAGGGGTATGTACACGCACAACACATGATCGGTTCCGACAAGGTGGCAATCCCACCAAGGGACGCGACACAAGAAGTAATGGATGATTTCTACAACAAGCTGGGCAGACCACAAACATCCGATGGCTATGAGATTCCAAAAGAAAATATGCCAGAGGATGTGCCAATGGAAAATGAGTATGTCAAGAACTTCTTCGACGAGGCACACCGTATTGGACTGACAAAATCACAGGCTGCTGCTTGTATAAGATGGCAAGCCAACACGGTTCACAATGGTATGGAAGAGGGCTTTCAGGAAACAGAAATGGCTCTGGAAAAAGCAGCCGACGACATGAGGCGCGAGTTCGGTAAGTCTTATGATGAAAAAATGGACATGGCTAAAAGAGCAGCGAAACAGTTTGGTGGAGATGAACTTATGGTGCTGTTAGACAGTAGTGGCTTGGGAAACAATCCAACCTTCATCAAGACATTTGCTAATATCGGGAAAGCGATTTCAAACGACGAGATCATTGGTGGCGGGGGACGGCAGGGATTTATACTGTCGCCATCCGAAGCCAAACAACAAATCTCCAGCCTAAAGCGGGATCCGAACTTCATGAAATCATATACGGATACAGGTGATGCGGGTCATCTTGGTGCAGTTGAAGAGATGAGCAAACTCTTTGATCTAGCACACCCCGTGACGGATGAGTGACCTGACTAGACGGGTAACGATTCAACAGCAGCGTAAGTGGTTACAGGAATCGCTTATGGCTGCTGTTACCCCCGAAGATATGCAAGAGGTAATCCTCATGCTCATTGAGAGAGCGAGGGGTGGCTCTGTTGCAGCAGCCAAGGAGTTGCTTGACCGCACACTTGGTAAACCGACACAAGAGATTATTGTGGAGCAACAAGAACACCGTAGCCCAGACGATGTGAGAGGAAGACTTGCTGCCCTGTTGATGAAGCACCCCGAACTGCGTGGTGTTCTTGAGCAGGCTGGTGGTGAAAGAGCATTGGATGTGATGACTCCAGCAGAGAGAATGCAGGCAGAGGTACAAAACGAGCCGATCTCACAAAAACCAGAACAATACGAATCCGACGAATAACCCCTCCTACTATTGTAAAAGGGGTCATTCAAAAGGAGTCACTGACCAGAGTGACTTGTTTTTATTATAGCGTCAATCTAGGGAAATCAACTCTGCCTTCCAGCTCTTTCTCCCCATCCTTCCGGGTCTTCCCAACTGGCACTCCCCAATGAGACACGCCCTACCCCACTGCTGCACATCGAACCTATTGGTGTACGAGGGACGCTGCTCGAATGCCATGTAGCCCACATTCGCGTACCACCAAGGCAGTTTGATTCGCGCCGTCCTTCTGCACTGTGTGGGTTCAACAGGTCTATGTGTATGACCCCTAACGATCAGCCTATGAGCATGACCCCCACACGCCATCGCCAGTTGGATTGCCTCTAATTCATCGGAGTTGGCACCCGCAGCATAGCCATGGCTAAAAATACAACCCCCGAGTTGGTAACAACCACGAACTCCATGTCTGTAAGGAATATGCTTCCACTTCTTATATTCCTCTGCCACCCCCTCCATCTTTCTGGGGTCACACAGATCACGGATTGGTTGCGGAATCCTGCGAGAGTCGGGTCGCTTTATGTTGTCGTCATGGTTCCCGTCCAACTGAACACAAACACAATCACTCGGTAGGTGTTTTCGTATTCTCTGCAACATATCTGCTGCCACACAAAACTCTTCATACAGAGTGTGAGATGGCGGGTCGTCATTATGGACACTAGCCGCCTCTGCGTCTACCACATCCCCCAAATGAACGAAGTGTGTGAGCTTCCGACCCTTCAATACCTCAAGCAAACGGTCGATAGCCCTCTCGCTCTGGTAGGGGACATGGGTGCAACTTATTGCTGCCCACCTCGCCCAATTATCAGTCACGAATTATCTTCTCCACTTAGGGAGATTGATATAGCCCATGGCATGAGCAACGATTATTGCCCAACCAATTGCACCCACCACGGTACACATAAAGAAAATATTACCGAAGAAATCAGACATATTATTTCACCTTATATTCTGGGTCGAAGTCACGATCACCCACATGCTTGAGGATGTCCGCCACCTCTATGTTATGAAGTTCGACTGGATCAGAATTACGAATAAAATCTTCACGAAGACGAACACGACTTACAATATCTTTTCTGCCAAACCACCTACCAAGAACAACACCGAGCAATCCTAGCCCCGATATAGCAACAATAATTCCAATCCAGGGTGCGACCGATGCAATAACCATCTCAGCAATAGGGGGAGTAAGTGCTAATAGCACGCCAATTATCAATAGTTTTGCACCACCACGCAGGAAGACGAGATTTATTATTCCAGCCAACAGGGCTAGGAAGCCCGCGAACATTATTGGGAACCAAAGGTTGGAACTCTCCGCTACGGCAGAGACTATATTCATAGCCTCCGTCGCAGTCGGTTTTGGAGAGAAGAGAGGCTGAAATGCGCTACACCCCGAAAGGCATGTTGCAGTTGTTCCAATACCAGTGATTACCCTATACCTATTCCAAAACAGCATTATATTCTACTCATTATGTATGAGGTCACAAACGCGACAAAACCACCAATACCCGCCGCCTTGATTTGTAGTAGCCAAACTTTCGACTGAATGCATTCCAGCCTTTCGTTTATCTCTAGGAGATCCTTGTCTATCTTTTTCAGTCGCCACAGAACCATTTTAGCGTCTGTATCCCATCCGTTTGGCGTTTCGGTAGACATTTATGAAAACTCCTGTATTACGCTGTACTCGATTTCGCCTTGGTCGAGCTTGTCGTTGACCCACGCTGGGTCGCCCCTCTTTCCGGTCGTATTCAAGATGTGAAGGACTACATGACGCTCCCCTTCTCGAAAAGCTGTCTCATGAGAGTCACCAGCAGCATGACTACTGCGCCCCATGTGGAAATTAGCCATAAGGTCAGCCAATACCCTCTGCCCCGCCTCCGTAGAAAAGGTTGTTTCATAATCATCCCTCCGCTTAGACTGTCCTTGTGCTTGCTTATCCGCCACCGAGACCACCTAACGCCCCAAGATCACTTGCTGCGGAACCCGCATCCTTCGCAGCAGATGCTGCCTGTTGTGCCATAGCCAACTGCTGTTGGGCTTGTTGCTGTTCAGCCATTTGCTGCCTCGTCTGAGCAACTTCTTGTTCACTATTCAAAAATGACGGGTCAACATTGTTTTGTGTCATGAGTGAACGGAACACCGCGTCCAAGTCAAGATTCATCATAATTTCCGGATTGATTTGGACGAGGATCTGTGCCGCACTCATTGCTTGCATAAAAGACTGTGTAATACTAGCGCGTCGAGAAATTGCCATAGGGCTAACATAGTTGATTTTCATGTTGGTCTCAAGCAACGCCGACGGCATTTCAGCAAGCAAACCACGGGCTGACATCCATCGGAATGTTCGTTCAATAATGGGGTTGAGCCACTCAGAGTAAAGCCTTGACAACACAGGAGAAATGACCATAAGACCCTGCTGCCTGCGCTCGATAATTTCCGTTGCTGTCATTCTGTCTTGGTCTGGTAGGCTAAGACGATCTGCGAAGAACGCCTTCTGTATTTTCATTTCCTCCCTGTCCATGAGCTCATGACCAACATCTGGTCGAGTTCCAGAGTTGAATGGCTGAGGTAAATCTCTAGTTCCCTGTCTGACATACATAATGGAGCCTGGAGCCGTTCTGATTGGTCCCTCCATAGTCCCGGCACCTACAATCACAGGCGGTCGTACAGCCAGCTCAGAGGCTTCTAGCGTTGTCCTAGCCATCGCGTTGACCACCTTGATGGTTGGAAGAACCTCCATTGCAGGGGAACGACCATAGACCTCTTCAGCAGCCTTACTCCAACGGACGATGATGTATGGATTTTCGTCAAATCCGCCCGTGCTCAGACTGTGCTTCTCGTCAACCTCCAAGTAGTGAGACCCCCACGGTTTGTTTGTTTTGTCTCTCTTGGCGTACTCTCTCTCTAGCCTGAGATATATGTGGTGCAGGACATTGATGTCTTTGTCCTTCTTTTCTGGGTCTTCCGCAAGCTTTCTGGTTTTTTCGCTTACGCTCCCTGCCCCAAAGACCTCCACACACTCCCACGCAGGCATGGTGAACTCTCTAAAGACATCCACAATGTCTCCGTCATCGCTGGATTTGAGGTATATGCCACTTAGGTCTCTCGCTTGATACTTGAGCATCCCCTTGCTCTCTTGAACGAGTATGACACCCGTGCCAAATGTAACGAGATCCAATGCTGCTTCATGTGCAGAAAGAGAAAATCTGGATTTTGTGTTGTCGAAATAGGCGAGCATACGATTGGTTGAGTCATACAACCATTCTTTCACTTCATGCAAATTGTTGACAGATTCATCTTCTGTTGTCAACTCGAACCATCGTATGCCTGTATTGAACAACATGCCCTCTAGCGCAGCAGCCAACTGAACGGCTGCCTCTGGTGCTGTTGTGTTGTATATGCGACCACGCCGTTGAGTGCCGCGTGTTTTCTTGACCTGAAAATCGCGGGTAGGCAAAACATAGTCTGCAATGTCCTGCCAATGATTATCCCAGTTGTGGCGGTCTGCTTTCGCGTCCTTGAACGACTTTATTGTTTGTGCTGCGTTACCTGGCATTATGCTGCTCCGTTTTTACGACCTTTTTTCCTATTACGAGTCCTTGACACAACTTGCCAATTGGCACGATTAGTGCCCCCACCCTTGCTCAAAGCCGTTTTGTGATGAACTTCCTTACCATCACCCTTAGATACCCTGCCCTCGGTCATGAGGGTTCTTCTTGCTTTATTACGAGCAGCCCTGTCCTTCTTCTGTTTAGTAGAAGCGTGATCGCGGGCATACTCTTTCTTGTAATCACGGGGCATACTAACCACCCATCAGGGTTTGACCACCAGTTGCACCACCAGACGCATAACCACCAGCAGCAGTAGATCCTTGTCCTGCTAATGACATTCTTCTTCTGCGACCGTATGCCTCTTTTCGGGCTTTGGTACCACCCCTTGTCATAACTGCGGGTGGGGGTTTTGTGATTGGTGGCGTGGGCGGGGGTATGTCGGGTGCTCCACCCAAAAGAGCATCATGCCTAAATCCGTGTTCAAGTTCCCAAAATATATTTCTCATTTCATCACCTAAAATCCTTGCAGAGGACAATATGAATCATACTCAACCCTACTCTGCTTAGGGTTGTGTTCGTCAACATAAGTTCTGGCACACCGCAGCATCATTACTGCGTAACGAGTGGCAGACTCAATATCATCCCTTTCTGGGACGATTTTACCATCTTTTCTGTGCAACATGCGTTTTTCCTCGAACCAAGCGGAAAGGTGGTTGAATACCTTGAATCTGCCCGTACGCATCCGTTCCAGTATCTCCAATGTAATGGGTTCTCTTGATTGTCCCCCACCCTTCGCATCGTCATATCTAGCCGAAAATCCCAACATATTTACACCGTGTGCCACATATTGGTCTTTCAGGGCAACCCCACCGCCCTTGTCCCGAATCATTCCATCGTGGGGGAACGACACCGGTATCCACTTCCCCCGACTCATGATTGCCTGAGAATGATAGGCAGCCGTTTGACCTCGCTCCTTATAGCAGTCATACACATAAACAACATCGGCATCAGCATCAAACGCGATCCAACACGCAGCAGCCGGGTGATCTATTCCAAAGTCGATGCCACAGACACGCCTGAAGTGGTCTGGTATCTCAAATGGATCACACATAATCTGTTCGTCTGGTATCGCATACACGCCACCTGAACCCATCATCGGAACACCCTTTGCACGGGTATCTCTTTCGTGTTCTGGATAACTTGCTAACAATTGAGACTTCGCATCGTCGTCTAGGTGGGGCGAGTCGTCCCATGTCACATTCTTGTAATAAATACCCAAGCCACCATCTGTAAAGTGCTTGATAACATCAGACAACCCGAATAGCGGAGTACGGGAGAAGATGACCAGTCCATTTTTGTCTAGGGTTCTGGTGAGCGACTCAGTGTAAATCTCATAATCGGTAGGTTCTTCATCGAGCCAAACACCGTCACGCGCCACTCCCTGGAACTTGACCGGACCCTGTTCGTATGATTTGAAAGTGCATAGGCTCGTACCACCAGAAACATGCTTGACACGAATAGAGTCCATAACATTGGGGACTCCACATTGCCTCCAACCATAGTCAACAATAGTATTAGACGGAATCCAACCTGTACCATCTGGAGCCTTCTCCCCTTCTACCATGTTGCCGACCAGTGCCAACTGAAGAATGTCCCTGCACAGTTCGTTGGTAGGTGCTGCCACAATCCAATCCGTTGCATTTAGAAACTGTCGTCCAGCCCACCACTTAGGATAAAGACCCGTGAGGTGTATTGCTACCTCGGCAGCAGCAGTACGGGTCTTTCCAACACGGTTGCCAGCAATAATCGCTCTCTCTTTATGGTCAAAGCCGTAGTCGTGAAATTCCTTTTGCCAATCATAGGGACCACCAACACAACCATTATCATATGTATCACCATACAACTCTGTGAGTTGATTGGTAGACATGGAAGAACCCAGTTCCGCCAACAAATCTACAAACTCTTTTTCTGCTTCTTTATTCATTTTCCAACCAAATCGAACTTATTCGTAATCTCATCGACCCCGCCTGTTCACCGGTGGGTTCACTACTTCTATCTATAAAGCCCCACACCGAGTCTCCACTCGCCGTACCGGCGGGATGATATGCTTCGTGCAACATAAACCCCTCGTTGTCAGGAGATAAATCTTCAGTTGACTCGCTTGTTGCGTACGCACAGGCAACGCCATGACCATCCGTAGTATGGAGACCTGTTAGATCATCATGGGTAACAAAAATACCCATTCTCGCACAATGTGGTTGGTGTAAATTGAGCGTGTCTGGTTCTAACTGCATATCAAAATGGTTGTCACTCCACGGTGATCTGTCGTCCACATGTTTATAATTACACGGTTGCCAATAGCCAGTTCTTGCGTTCGCGTTTTTGACTTCCAAAAGAATCTGATGGGTGGCTCCACTGTTAGAGTGTATCGTCCCCGTTACCGCCGATCCTGTTGTGTCAGGATCATAAATCATAATCCTCAATATGCCACTACGCCTATGTAGTGCATCCAAGAATAGTTGTGTCATATCAACATATGTGTAATCGCCTGTTTCTACACCAGAGCCTATGGTAAACGATGGAACCGGAAGTTCGTGGTCAAGGTCTGCGATACCACCATCAGTCCACACCCAGTCCGTACTGCCTATGCCAGGCTGTTCCCATGTTGCCCCGTCATCGTTGAAACTATTACCCGAAGCACCGGTGCCCTGAACAAATGTGTCGGGCATTCTTTTGATTATTACTGAGCGTGCCGAACCGCTTCCCGCAGTAAATCTCAGCCGCAACCTCACGCTGACGATGGTATCCATCGTGTAGTCGGCAGCAGTAAGTGCACTTAGATCCCACTCAAAGATTGGGTTGTTCTGATCTCCGGTATGGCTTTGTATTACGAGTGTAGCTTCGCCACCATAGTTTGCGTCTGTGTCTCCTTCATCAAGCAATGCGCCCTTTGCAGCAGCATAGGTCGTGTTGGCAACTAAGCCCACAGCACCATCAGCACCAGTACCTGTTGAGTTCCACAAATACTTATGTTGGTTATACGCCACGGGCAAGAATCTGATTGGGTACCACGCCACAGTATCGCCCAACTGATAAACACACGCATCTCCAGCATTTCCGTTTTCATACAACGGCAATTGGTTTACCGTTCTCCACACGGTATCTAGTCCGGAATCCAAAGACAGATACTTCTCTTCATCAGTAGGAAAGGTAGGTGCATAATCAACGGGAGCCACCCAAGCCGGATCGCCTCCACCGTCAACCTTTAGTATTTTGTTGTGTGCAGCAGGGTAAGGAACATCGAACGGATCCTTCCAGCCAACCGAAGATGTACTGTATGCATACAGGCATTTGGGTGTGTCTACTCTGAGTACAGGCGGGCAAATATATCCCTTTTTCGAGTATTGCTCCTGTGCATAACGCACGGTTGCTATGTCGCTGTCTTGTGTAGGTTCTGGCAATTCTTGCAAACGACCGTCCTGTGCATCAAACACATTGTTGGTTGTTCGCATTGTGTTTTGATATGCGAGGGTGGCTTTATCAAAAACCTTTTCTATTTCGCCTGTTGCATAACCCGACAATAAATCTACGGGTTGAAGCCTGTCAGAATTTCTATAAAATGACACGGTTCCAGAGGGGCTGGTTCCGATCCATGTAACCCTAACGGTATTGGCGGTTGATGCAGGAAGTCCATTGAGTGTTACGGTATAATCTATTCCCTCTCTCATTATATTTCCAGAGGGGTTATAGACCGTCACATCTCCAGTGTCTTCTGCTGCGAACGGAACATCAAAAACCTGATTACTAGAGCCGTTGCCCGTCAGTGTTTCAATTCGGGATGTTTTATCAATAGCCATCAGATACTCGTATCATAAATACTCAAGACATGCAAAACCACTGTCTCGGAAGATGGATTAGCCTCAACACTATTGCCCCAAATCAAGAACTTTGAGTCCCCGCCTGGTGTGCTAGTCGGGTGTGTTGTGTGATTCATACAGGTTAGTGTTCCCGTCAATGCTGTAGCGTGAGATAAATCACCAACGTTTGCGTCTTTATCAAGATGTGCGTGATATGCCTTGAACACGGGATACGCCGTAAAGTCGGCACCACTATAATCTTGGACAGTTACCGGGAAGGTTTGTGGTTGTAAAAATATCATTGTCGGAGCAATGTTGTTGCCAGCATCATCAACCATAGTGTGGTTGACGGAAAGGGGAAACCGAAGATCATGCAAACCAGTGTCCGAACCCGTCCCATCTGGTGGTCCCGATAAGGTGGATACATCTACCTTGATATCTGTTTCAGTAATCTTGAATCTTGGACTTTGTGTAATCGTCCCATCGTCCGTAGCAATCATCCTGTTTAGTGCGTCTTCCGCCCTTGACGGCACCACAGACTGTCCCAATGTTCCATCTCTTTTCCTATGAGAACTACTTGAGCCTTCGTGGATCAAGAAATAGCCGGTCTGGAGAGTCGCCAACCAGGTTGCTGTTGTATTTCGATACTCGCGCCAATCCATAGATTTGTCGGTGACGCTAGGACTTGTACGATCATAACTCACACAATAACTCAATCCATTGTCTGGAGGTGCCGATATCCATCTCGGCAAAGTCCATTCAATATATGGGGGGTTGGCATAATCACTGACGGGGGACAACACATATTTGTCTCCGGTTGGTGTTGGCAGGGCAAGACGACTGCTCCACGCAATGGTTGGGGTGCTCGGCGCGTATCCTGTAGGCGCAAGCAATTTCCCGTCATCGCCAGAACCACCAGACGCTGGTATTGTCAGCGTACTTGTAGTTTGCATAGAATCGAGCACGCCCTTTGTTAGGGAAGAATCATTTCTGGCTGGCGTACCCAGCGAAGCAATCCTGCGCGAGTCTGCGCTATATGCGGAGGGGTCTTCGTCTGACCTGTTTATAGTGCTAGACAACGCATCGGTTATTCGATCTTTTGATGTGCCAAAACTTTCTTGAGAAATCGAAGTCGAGTCTGTGAAGTCGGTGGGCTGCAACATGGTCTCATCTTTATAGATGTGTACGATGTCGGTAGGACTTACACCAACCCACATGATCCAACCAAACTGTGTGCGAGGACTATTTGAAACTACCTGTGTAGCACTTTTTGTCATTTGTGTGAGTGTATAGTCGTTCGATACACCATCAGTCGAGAGTGTTCTTTGTGTGGCTACCCCTGCGCTGTCAATAGTCTCGACCTTGAGAACCGAACTGTGTCTAAACCCAAAGGGTATGGGAAAGTCTTCGGAATCTATGCCTATTCCACGATATTTGACGGAGTATTGTTGAGATGATACGGTCATACTTTTTGCTTGAACCACAATGCGTTGAAGGTTATATCCATTTCATCTGGGAGGGTAATTACGCGCAGATTTGTTGATCCGGGAATATATTCATATCTTTCATGTAACAGTGCTGCTGCTGCAAATGTAATGGTGCTTGAGGTAATAGAAATCAAATTCATGACATAGGAAAAGAAGAAGTCGCCGTGCTCTAATGGGGTAGCCGAAGAAAAGTCTAAATAACTCTCAAGCGTGGATACTTTATGAGGCGTAAGGAAGGGACGAATATCGGCATCAGAAAACGGGTTAGTAAAAGAACCTACATACACGGGATGATCGCACTCGCCAGTTAGTTCGGCACCAATGCCACTATATCCCCTGTAGACCGGCTCGGTACTGGGCTTTCTTAGACAGGACACAGTGTGTTCTGTGGTTTTCAACTGCTTGCTATATTCGTTTTTTAGTCCTATGGCAGAGTCATATCCGGTCTCGATTGCGGTGAGCCTATTTCCCATTTCGTTTGGCAGTAGGTCTGGTGCGGTTCTGTAATCGAGATAACCAAATGTGTCTGTCGAATCATACCTGTGTATTCCCATCGCCCTGCCTACCGCAACATTTTTGTTTGCCGTGCCAAGTTCTGACCATTCTGTAACCGTATTCCATGAAGCCCGACCATCTACCTCCATGACAAGTTTGCCCAATGCCTTTGTCCCCGTAATTGTTGAGAAAAGGTCAATGTCAACCCACCCAGTTCCGGTCAAATACTTATATTCTTGTCCTTTAGGATCGGCAGTACCAGAAAACGGCTCCCACGAATATGTACCACTACTGTTTGCAGTAGCCCACTGTCCCACATCAGCCGATGCCACGACAAACGGGCTTGTTCCTCCGCCAATCGCCGTATCTACTTGTGATTTTGTTGTAGCATCATCATCACTTACCCCATCCGCCACATCTGTAAGACGCTCACCCGCAGTAGACCAATGCTTTCGTTCGAGGAGGTCTTCTCGCATTGTCTGTAGAACCAATTGGACTATTTCATCAATACCAGACTGAAACCCAGTGGGCGTTAGGTTGGAGTAACTTGTAATATATTCACTAGCCTGCAACCCCATCATATGTCTCTGTGCTCGTATATGTGTTGTGTCACCATGCGGTGAAGTTCCCTTCCAAACAAGATACGCAGAATCATCGTCACCTATTCTCACAACATAATCTTGACCCCTCGTCTGCCTAGTCAAAACACCAGTCGATACGGATTCCGTCCAAACATATAGTTCGTTTGCGCTCCTTATTGGAAACGAAAGCAACCACTCCTCATTCGATGAGGCTCTGGGAACAATGGAGTCAATGTATGTTTCTGAAGTTACCGTCATTAGCGAGTACCAAATATACTTCTTGAGTCTTCCTCTGCTTG
>VTLG01006643.1_pt1 | contig 12107 bp, 8 predicted proteins | sample 4694571 | NCBI WGS metagenome assembly VTLG01 (sample SAMN12604809, study PRJNA352737) | marine metagenome | biome: ENVO:00000447; feature: ENVO:00000209|ENVO:00000569|ENVO:01000036; material: ENVO:00002151; isolation source: viral sequences binned using virsorter ... | reverse complement strand
ATTCAAAAACATCAACTACAGGAGGAGATGAACTTATTAAATTTTCCCTTACATCGGTAGTTGTTGTATCTGTATCTATACATAGTAAAGTTGGATAAATTGGATCTGTTGTCCAAGGATAATACTTTTCATCTCCAGCAAACTTAAACCCTAAGTCTAAATCTAGTTCCCCTAAAAGATAATATCTTTTATCAATCAGCTCTCCTTCCTCAGATACTTTAGAATAATATATTCTAGCTTTATCTATTCTATGGCCAGATAATCCTAGTGTAGATGCAAGGCCAAAACCTCCGCCCTGTCCTTCTTGTATCCAGAAATTAAAATACATAGTCTGTTTACTTGCAGTTACTTTTCCAGAATACTCGTATAATTTACTTTCTTGCTTTCCGTCATAAACCCAGCTATAAAAGAATTTATATTCTCCATTCCAGTCCCCTTCAACTAAATCTCCATATCTTATATTGGATATTCCTATTGCAGGATTAGGGACTGCACTAACTAATTTTACGGTAGATGTTGTATCATTAATTGCTGTATTTTCAGCTGTAGCTGTTCCACCACTTAAAATACTTGAAGAGGCCCATATATTTTGGTCTTTATAAGGTCTTGTTACATAGACTTTATCATTTCCATCATCTAACTCCACTATACTTACATACTCATCTTGAGAGTCTTCGTCATCAGACCCATCGATACTAACTCTTAACAAATCCCCTACAGCCCATCCTAAAGCACTAAAGTCAGGGGTGCCTGCTAAAGTAAAACATCTATAATGATTTGTGTTAACAGCCCCACCTCCAGAAGGAGGAGATGTTTCTGTAATTGTATATTGAGAACCTGTTGTCGATAAGTATGTAGTCGATGCAGTTCCTACTCCTCCAACATCAGATGTTCCTGTATTAAGGTTTATCTTTATAGCAAATATATCTAAATTCTCTTTATCGGGAGTACTTTCAATATTACCCCAAGTATCTACATTTAATTCATAAGTATCCCATCCTAAAGCAATATCGACTTTAGGAATAGTATATTCAAGTGCTTTTAAGTCATTTCCTCCATTCCACGCTCCATGAAGATTCATCTCACTTGCCAAAAATACTGTTATTCCATGTGAATCATGAATTTTACTAAAACAATCTTCACTTATATACATATCCCAATATATAGTTTTTTGACTAGGTAAATAAGAATTTAGAGCACTATTTGGGGTTGTAGATGCAGTCCCTCCTGACCCTCCTTGATAATCATAATTAGCATGATATTGGACTATTATATAATTATCATCAACTCCTGGGCCACCATAATCTTTACTAGCACAATAAGCACCAACCATCGATTCATCTGAAGTAAAACCAGTGGCAGTATCTAATAAATCTTTAGGGAAACTTGCTCCTCTTAAGTGTGCATATGCAGAAGCATTGCTCCCACTTTTCCCTGCAAACCAGCCATCAGGGTCTGCTCCAGATTCCCATACAGTCTGACTAACCGATGGATCAGCTACTCTCGCCATCATTGTTAAATGTCCTTCAGCTAATGTCGGAACATTTGCAGCTGTTCTTTCTGATGTATGTAAAGTTCCTGAATACGGAGGATGAATATCCATTAATGTAAAAATCCATTTTCCTTGATTTTCATAACCTAAACTCGTACCAGTCCCTCTAAAATAATTCTTTTTAACAAATCCTAACCAATAATTAGCATACAAGTCGGCATCATGAGATGTGCTAAAGTTAGTATCTATGAAATGCATAGCCCCATCAATTGCATACATTAAAACCATTCCGCCTGTCTTATCAGCTAAAGTTCCTACTCCAGCAGAACTTACAGCTAGATTTTGTAATTTTGCTTGATTCTGGCTCGTAAAAGGAGTTTGATTTAATACAGGAAACCATTCACTTGCAACATAACTATATCTATCTATGACATTATCTGTTGCATTTACTGCTACTAAATTTGCTTCTGATTCACTAGTAGACTCCGAAAGGTCAGTAGAAGGAACCCATACAGCTTGTTTTTTTAATGATATAGATTCTATTCTAACATCATTATTTAAATTTTCACTAGCTTGTATTGCAAAGTTAGAGTGAGGCAAAGAGTCACTTGCGGTCATACTGCCTGCCTGTATTGCAGCATCTATAACAAGAGTATTAACGTCAGTTGAGTCAAATTGATGAACTCTTCCAAGAAGAAATATAAGTATATATCCAGCAGATATATCATAATCTGCATGAGTAAAAGTAAGTTTCATAGAATACCATGCATTAGCTTCCCAAGTAACTGCATTTTGAGATTCTTTTTGATATATTAAATTTAAATACTCTGGAGAGCTATTAGATGCAGTTAAGAATTTTGCATAAGAACCAGTTCCGCTTCCTACAATACTCCAATTAGGTGTCCCAGCACCTGATGTAGGGTCGTGAATAGTCCAGTCATCTGTGCCAGTCCAATCATTTGTACTATTTAATGTTTCAGTATAACTAGCAAAAGAAACAGTTGTGTCAGAAGCACTTTGCCCTGTTCTATAATCTGATAAAAATATATTATATCCTTGGGCCGTCTGTGTATGATATTGTGTTGCTCCAGTTCCAGGATTTACAGTATAGCAATATATATAATCTACATCATTTACAAATTGGATAACTTTAAATACAGTAAACTCATTAGAGCCTGGGGCAAGCCAGTTTCCACTATCAGCATTATCTCTTATACTTATAAACTTTCCAACCCATGAATCTGCATTTCCAGCAGCAATAGTAAGTCTTACTTTATCTACAACATTATCACTTCTTATAAATCCTAAGCCATAACCATTTTCTAATTTTTCAGTACTTAAAGAATCGTAATTATCAATAGCATTAGATCCATCATTTGCAACTTCAGACCTTCTTGATGTTCTGATTTTTCCAAGTTTATCAAACATAACTCCTTTAGCTTCTATAAATTCATTATCTTTAATATCTTTGGAATCATTCTTTGTGTTCAGGCCACCTGAAAAGTCCTTGACCTCTTTGATTTGTTTAGGCATCTATTGCTCCTGTGGAGCTTGTTGATTGAATTGTGCTAATCCTGCAGCTTGGATAGAACTTTTGTACATATTAGATAAGTTCTGAATTGTTTGTTGTAATGCTTGTTTTTCTGTTAATAGTGATTGAATTCTACTAAGTTCAGCTTGTGCCCCTGCTGATGTAGCTTGAACCATTTCTGGGTCTTCATCGTTTAGCCAATATAATATCGATTCAGCTGTAATACCCCCTCCATCATCATCAGTCAAATCTACATCAAATAATTTTTTAGCATTATCCATTGCATCTTTAATTTCTGTGTCTATAATAGACATATTATGCATAGCACACCTAACTGCCGCCCCATAAACAACCACATACTCTAATTCATCTGGGAATGTAGCAATTGCAGATTGGTTATAATAATCTCCACTAGGATAATTAGCATATACATATTTAAAGGTATCTGGGCTAGAACTCGGTGCTGGATAAACATATATCTTTGCATCTCTTCTTATGAATACTGGGTTTTGTTTAGTTGCATAAAAAAGACTACTAGGATTTTGAACTTTATTTTCATGAGCCATAGGCATTTCTTTACATTCAATAAAATCTCCATCTACCCCACTTTCTCTCTGAACAGCTAGTATTTTCATATTTGGATTAGCTGCCCCATTAGATGTTATTTCAGCAGATGTTTGAGTAAAATTATGAATTACATGTTCGGGAGCTGTTTGTATTATTTCATAAATAGCTTCCCTCATTGCATCATTTATAAAATCTGTATCACTAGAGCCTCCATAGGACTGAGCAACAACCCCTACTAAATCTTCTATTCTAACTTGAAAGGTAGCCATCTATATAAAATCCTGTAATGGAGCAGGAAGTATGTCTTGCATAGCTTCCTTACTTCTATTAATTGTCATAAATTCTTTTTCTATTGAATTTGCTAAATTTCTATGTGGAGCTCCTAACTCTACATTAGAAGTTAAAAAAAACATATCAGCAAATGTATAATGCATTGCCGCTGTTATTAGTTGATCTGGAATATCAATTCTACTCTTATTGCTATTTTTAGCTTCTGGTAAAGCATAATAATATACAGTAACAGTATCTGATACAGATTTGTTAAAATAAATCTTTTTTGTATCTTCTACCCATTTCCCCGATATTGTGTCAGAGGCGAGGGCAGCCGCAGCAGTTGCATCACTTGCAACTTTAACTGTAAACGTATTAGCATCTGCTGTAGTTAATACTTTATATCTTTGTTGGTTCACAAATTCATCATAATATGCTTGATTAGCTGCTGTGTTATTTGCTAATAATTCAGATAATATAACATAATCACCTACATCCAATGAATGAGTTGTAGATGTGACTGTTAACGTATTATTAATCCCAGAAGCAGTTCCGAATTCAGTAGTACTTGCCACAACTCCTCTAGATATATCTGTTTTTAAGTAATATCCTAACTGCGAAATAGTTTCATCATTACCCAATACAACTGCACTCTCAGGGACAAAAGGTATAGTTACTATATTTCCATCATCATCAGTCCTTTCTACTTTAAATACTTGACTCGTAAATTTGTCTGATTGTATGTCAGGGTTAGTAAAAGCAATATTAGTTGCACTAGGAGTTAACTCTTCTGAGTTTACTTTCTGGCTACATCTTAAAGCAACATTAACTACATGGTCGTCAAAAAATTGTGCGATTAAAGGTTCTGTTGTAGGGAATGGTAAATTATTCGCCATTAACGATGTGGTAATCAATTCATATGCTTCTAAATACCTCATTAATATTTTTTCCTATAACTTTTCTTTTTACTAACTTTTAAACCTTTTTTCTTAGCATAACGCTTTGCAGCAGCTTTGCCTTTCTTTGTATAGCTAAATTTTTTCTTTCCTACCTTTGGCATATCTTTTCCTTTATTGGTTGGGGGGGCCAAAAATGACCCCCCCATAATATAATCAACTATTAGCTGAATTTCAAGATAGCATGTGTTTGTTCGTTACGAACCTCAACACCTACTTCCATCAACCATTCGTCAGTTCTACCATCTTGTCCGTCTTTAACGATATCTGATCGAAGTTGCATATCTCTTGATGCTAAAGGTCTAATGTCAACATTAGCCATATCAACAGCTAGAGCATAATCTTCTAATGCCCCATTTAATAATGGATGAGGAATAAGATTAAGTTCTCCTACAGCTGCCACATAACTAGTAACTCTTAAACCGTCAGTAGCATTTTTATTTCCAGGTGAGTAATTACCTTGATTAACTAATTGAGCTGTTCCGCCTGGCCCTACTCCGTTTCTCATAATGTTTGCAAAGAATCGCAACCATTTATTAGAACAGAATAAAGTTCTAGACATAGAACCTGCTAATTGGTCTCTAAAGATAAGCTCACATGCAGCATCAACACTCGCATGCGTTGCAGCATCAAAGTCAAGTATTAGCGATGTATCTTCTGTAGCACTTCTAGCATCTAACGACTGAACAAATCCAGTCCCAGCAGAACCACCAATTCCAAAACCTGCAAAAGTTCTTTGAGGATTTTCAGAAGTAGCATCTAAGCTATAATCACCATTAGTAAGAATTGCGTACTCAATATCAGTTTTAATTTTAGCTAATTTTCGAGCTTGCAATCTTGACATTTCAGATCCGCCATAGTGTTTTGCCGCTTGGGCTGTACCAGTAATAGTGTAAGGCTCTCTAAAGATTTGCGTACAATTCTTTAATCGTCTTACTTTTTTAGCAGTATCAATCCCAACGCCAGCACCCTCTTTATATCCAGAAAGCCCAGCGAAAGAAGCCGTTTCACCATTAGCAATACTAGCACCATCTACGCCCCATTCTCTTGGATGCCTTGAATTGGTACTAGTTAGCGAGTTAATTCGGCCTACTTGAGTGATAGTTGTCGCCTCATTGTCAGTAAACATATCTGTAGCATCAGCTACTTGATTGTAAGTCCAAGTAGTTCCAGATACAGTACCACCAACAAACTGCACATGCCTATCTTTTGGTGAAGCTAAATTAACGCTTTTGCCAGTTTTAATACACACAAAGTGCGTATTAGATTCACCTTGTCCACTTGAACAAGATATAGTATATATTCCACCTACCTCAAAAAGCTCCATTTGCGATAATTGTGGAAGAAGTATAATAGACTGATGACCGTCAGTTCCGCCTGTTGCAGAATCAACTACTTCAGCATCTGCAGTTAAATTTGCAGCAGCTATGACGATACTTTTCTGTACATTATACTCATCTTCCATCCACTCAAAAATTGGGACAGGAGTCACATTTGTAGACATACGACCCATTAGAGTTAGCATTGGAGTATGAGAAGGATTGTAATAATGAATTTTAGAACCGAGTTCCAGTACCTGACGTTGTGTAGCATCAGTAAACTGTAAGGCGGTCCCTGTTCCATAAGTTGAAGCCATTTTCGTTACCTATTTCCTTTTCGTTTTATTATTATTATCTGCTAAACTTCATGAGACTTTTAAAGAACTCGTCTTTATCTTTATCTGAAGTCTTCCCTTGTGGGGGAGTAGTTCCAGATATAGCAGCAGCACTAGTCCTTTTTTGGACAGGCTTTGCGGGTTCTCCAGTCTCTTTAGCCTTAAGGAAACGAAAGATTTCAACAAGATTTTCTTCTGAGACATTTCGGTCATCCGACATAAAAGCATCATACTCTTTTATTTCAGCTGCACTCATTCCCATAGCTTTTAATTTAGCAACTCTATCTTTAGAGTTTCTTTCTTGTTGCATTTCATTGCGTAAAGCATTGACTTCATGTTTTGCGGCATTTCTACCTTGATCAACAAGATATTGATTATAATCTTGTCTCCATTGATAAGAAGATGTCCCTTCAGTATCTTCATCATAAGAGTCATAGTCTTCAGGTTTAGGAGGAGGTCCAGACAAACTTTGTTGCATTTTATTCACTTCCCCTTTCATAGCAGCTACAACATTAGGATTCTCCTTAAGAAAAGCATCAAGCTTTTTAAGTTTCTCAACATCTTCCCCAGGTTTGTCCTTGTCATATTTACTTTGAAGGTTTTTATAAGATTCAGCAAGTTTTTTCCTTCCCTCTTCACTATCTTCAAATTTATTATCAATAAGCCAATTTTTAGCTTCAGCAACTTCTTCCTGCGTTTCTTCAGGGCTACTTTCACTAACATCATCTTGAACATCAGAGCTCGGAGAATTAAAGTTATCTAAATCACTTAAGACATCTACCACCTCAGAGTTATCTGTTTGTTCTTGATTTTGCTGTTGGTCATTTGTTTCTATCATGCGATGCTCCTTATTTTATAAAGTTACCCTAATCCTGGAGGACGAGGGGCTTGTTGTTGTTCAGAGTTAACCGTTTCTTGAGCAGTGGCTAAGTCCTCAGCGACCCTCTGAGTCTTACCTTTCTGCTTTTGCTGCTCTATTTCAGCTCTTGCTTTAACCTTCTCTGTAGCACTATGAACTCTCTTACTAGCTTCTGAGACTTCAGCTCTCATATTGCTATGGAATAGTTCACGTTCTCTGGTCTGAAGGTCACCTTGCATTTTTTGCATTTGCTCTTGTAATTGAGCAGCTTGAGATTGCAATTGAGCAATCTCTCCAAATCTTGTTATTAAAGCTTGTTTATCCATATCTGTAGTCATATTTAAAATAACTTGCGTTCTGTCGATGATTCCAGCATTTAATAATTGTAAATCTTTTTGTAGTTCTGCCATAGGAGACTTAGCTCTAGTAGATCCAATAACAACTTTTATATCTACTGTGTGAGAAACTAAATCAAACATTCTTTGTATATTTCCTGTCTCGGGTTGTATGAATGCTTGATTGACTATAACTTCACTAAATTGACCATAGTCATCTACAAGCCTTAATATTCTTTCTTGATTATATATCCATGGAACCCATTGAACTGCAATTTTTCCAGCTCTTGTAAGCATATCATATATAGGCAGTACTTTCCAATTTTGTTTTCTTGATACAGCTTCTTCTACTATTTGAGCTTCTCCAACTGTTCCAGGAGATTCTGCAGCCATACCTTGTAAATATTTATATGCTCCAAACACCTGTTCTATATCCACTTCATATCTTTGTTTCTCTTGGAATAACTGAGAAGATACAGCAGGTGGAGCGAATTCTTTAATTTTCCCTTCTCTTAATGCTCCTGGATTAGCTCTTATAACAGCATTAGGAATGTTCCATTTTTGTAATTCTCCAGGGTCAACTGCACCGTCCTCTACAACTAACTTGAAATTTGTAGTTGCATTTGTATGTGCAATTATCAATGCTTCAGTTCTATTAAGCATTCTTTGAGGGCTTTTAGCATGTCTAACATCACTTGCTGGATAAGGGGTTCCCGTATGTTCGTTACATGCAGGCACTATAGGATATTGATTTATAGGATGAACTTCATCATAATATATTTTATCTCCTATAACACAAGTTTCTCTTATTAATGTATCATATATAATATCCTCTGTAACTGCCCCTTCTTCTATTAAAGTTTTATATCTTTTGTCTTCAGCTATAGCTTTATATCCTTCTTTATCAAATATTTGATATTTTCCAGACATAGATTCAGTTATCAATGCTTTAGGAACTGATACTTTTGCAAATCGTATAAATTTTCTACACTTAGGCTGACCGTCATTACTTACATCTCCAGGGGTATAGACTTGGTCTTTATTATAATTTCCGCTTGCTATTTCATTTCTATAAAAATCTTCTTCAGCGTCATCTATTTCTTCTGCAAAATCAGGAAAAGATATTTTTAAAGATTCTTTAGTATGTAGATCAGATATGATAATGCTTGTCGCATCGGAAAAATCTGGAAGAGCAGAATTAGGGTCAACAAAAACTGACTCAGGTTTAATATTTTTGGCACGGACAGCCCCAAGACCACCATCAGCTTGATAATCGGGGTAAACATACATATAAGCAATTCCTTTAACCAAGAAATCTTTACACCCTTTTCTAAACTGAACATCACCGTCTGAGTCTCTCCAAATTTTATCTACTAATTGATTATATACTTTAGCTAACCCTCCATCCATTGTTCCAATAGGCTCAATGTCCCATTCTGGATTAGTGCCCGCAATATTAGATAGTACTTGCTCTACAGCAGGTCTAATCTTATTATTAGCTTCGGCAGGTTGTCCTACGCTATGAAGGTACTCCTTTTGAGCATCTGTTAATTGTTGTCCTAAATAAAATGCTTCATCTTCCGCCATTTGAAAGCGATAGTCTGAAGAGTCTGACTCATAGTAAATATATTCATCTCTTACATCATAAGCTTCGAGCTCAGGTAGTTCTAGGTCTTTTATCTTTAACATATTAGCTGATGTATATTATGACTTTTTTATTGTTAATAGCAACGATATTTTGTAATTTATGCATAAAATATTTCTCCAGTTTCCCAGTCTTGCCCAATTGTAGTGCTTTCTAGCTCCCAATTGCCATCTTTTCCTTGTTCATATTTAGGCGGATAAATATCGTCCATAGCCCATCTTAAGGCATCTAAGGTGTCTTTTGTTGATGTTCCATGCTCTTTAAAGCCCAATAACTCTTGTTCTAGTTCATGTTGCTCTTCTTTTAGGAAAACAGACTTAGAAGCAAACATAGGTTGCATTTGTTTTATTCTATAAAATTTCTTTTGAATTGCTTTTTTAGTATTTATATGTAAAAAACGTCCTGTCTTTTTAGAAACTCTAAATAAATAATCGGCAAGCATGACATGACCTGTTTCTTCAATATTGACGAATTTAGGATGATATATATCTGCTAATTCTAAAATTCTTTGAGCTCCATCCATAGGAGCTACTTGGCCCCTGAAATAATCAATTATATATATATTATTATCTATATCTACTCCAATAACCATAACAACAGTATAATTTGCTTTTACGTTTTCTGATGAAGCAGGGTCAACCCCTAAAAATATATTTACAGGTTTTTGAATGCGTTTACCATCCTCTTCCATAGACAAGAAATCAATCCCGCCCTTATGAACATAGTCACCTTTATAATATTGGATATCGTCACGCTTGAAGACTCGAAAGGAATCATCCATTGGAATATTTTGATACTCTTGGAAGAAATAAGCAATATCGCCTTTTGACCTAGCCTCTTCCTTCTTTTCTTGTAGCCAAGAATAAGGCCTCCTGTCTGGCCACAATACCATTGGTTCTTCATTCTTATATATTTCTTGTCCTGAGGATACAAATTGATTGTTTTCTGTTTCCTGTAATATAGCTTGATAGAAGAGAGATTTCCAACCTTTTACTATTTTTTCCCCATGTTTATCGAAAGCCCTGGATCCTCCTATCCTATTCAAATAAGCATCCTCGTCTATTATCGTTCCGACAAAGACTATTTTTCCATCGTCTGAACCAGGCACGACTGCGGTGTCAATCCACCTTCTAAACTTGTCTCGTTGGTCAACAGTTGCTGCATTCCCGTCACCCTCTCCATCATCTATAATCGTTAGCGTAGGACGATACGCTCCATATTTAAGTCCCCTTACCTTTTGGCCTGTACCACGAACCATTATTTTACATACGCCACTAGGAGACCCGTCTTTATTAAATCCTGTTATAATTTCTTTTTCTTCCTTTCCCCAAACATCTCCCATTCTGTCGCCAAAAAAATATTGAAGCTTTTCATTATATTCTATTTCATCTCCAATGCTTTCAAGTAAGTATTTAGACTGCATTTCAGACTCAGATATAAGTAAGACGAATTTTTCTTCGCCAAATAAAATTCTATGTAAGGGGTATATAAGGGAACACAAAGTAGACTTTGCATGACCCCTAGGAGCTATGATGGCAATTTTTTCGCCTATCTTCATATGTAAGAGTGAATTAAATATTTCTTTATGGAACGGTGGAGACTTACTTCTAATATGATAATTCATGGGATAATTTTCATCTCCGAAAATAAACTTAGCAAAAAAGAATGGATCAATATACATCCTTTTCATAAGTTCTTGCTTTTCTTTCCCTGTCATGCCCATATATCAGTATCGATGCCTTTAGTAATTTCAATATATTCTTTCAACACAGTATTCTCATACATTAGGGCTTCCAGAAGATTCGTCACTCCCTTTTCTAGGATATAACTTTTTTTTCCTACTATTAGAAGTTTCTTTTTTGTGTCCAGGCTTATTGTCTCCTCCTTTATTATCGGAAGATTTGTCTTTATTGGTTCCATTGATATCTCCAAATTTCATAATATTATGTAGTTCTTTATCTGAAAGTTCTTTCCTGAACTCTGCAAGCATCTTTTTATCGCCTTCAGATATAGCGATAGTAGTAATTCCTTCAAGTTGCTCAACTTTCTTCTCATCATGACCAAGTAGAGTACTAACTCTATTTAATGCACTCAACCTAACATTTGGAGTAATAGCTTCGTCTTCTACAAACTTCTTAAGATTTGTAGCAACATAATCGTCATCTAAGCCAATTGCAGCTAATTTATCCTTCATTAATTCACTCATATGTTCCTTTATCCTCTTTTTTTTTAAAATAATATTTCCACGCTTTAATGAGTTTGTTGGGTTATTATCTCTATATACACTCTGATAAGCGTTGATTATACTTTCATTTGTCCACATTCCATTTGGTTCCATATCTTTTGACTGAACCAATGCATCTAAGAATCTTTTCTGCAATATAGTAGGCTTAACATCTCTTTCTACTTCATACATAAACCCTTTATCATGTACAGGGTCAGGATACTTCTTAGCATACAATGTAGACTTATATGTAGGAATCTCGCCAAAACCCGTCCTAATATAATAAATAGGCTTCTTCCTATCCTTTTTTTGCGTCTTGCGTCTAGATATAACTTGAATTACCATATTGTCCCCCGTAAGAACCCAGTCGCCTTTATCTGCATAACGCCAATCATCACGATACTCTATGTTGTTTTCTATTGCTTCTTGGACACTATATATGTGAAATTCTTTATTTCTACACTTAATTAGCATAAAATAATATACAAAAACATTTTATTAATTAAAATAGAAGACTTATATTATATTATCTTCTTTGCTCGACCATAAAGGGGAGTCGCCTCCATACAGAATG
>VTLG01013683.1_pt1 | contig 12109 bp, 13 predicted proteins | sample 4694571 | NCBI WGS metagenome assembly VTLG01 (sample SAMN12604809, study PRJNA352737) | marine metagenome | biome: ENVO:00000447; feature: ENVO:00000209|ENVO:00000569|ENVO:01000036; material: ENVO:00002151; isolation source: viral sequences binned using virsorter ... | reverse complement strand
GCCCAAGTTCTGGAACGTCTGAAGGATCTGGTTAGAGTTGGTCTCGATCGATCCCATGTCAGCAGCAGCCTGCTCCATAGCACCGTCAGCCATTGCGTCGAAGAACGTACCGAAGCTGGTAGTCATACCGACGAGGCTGGTCATGCTGTCAACGAGCGATGCGAACATGCCAACCAGCGATGCACTCACGCCCATGATTCCGTACAGTGCAGCACGCACAGTCAGGAAGCCATTGGCTAGGATCTTGACCGTGATTACCAGACCGTCCAGTATGGCCGTCAGCACGCTGAACGACTCAGCACTGCTCTCTGCACCCATGGTGATCTGTGACATGGTCTCAGCCAGCTTCTGGAACGCACCGCCGCTGGTGTCAGCGAACGCGATCATTCCGATCAGCATCTCATTCAGGGCTGGGACGATGAAGTCGATCAGCTTGTCCTTGACTGAGATAAACTTCTTCTCGACGATCGTCATCAGGTCTTTGAACAGCACGAAGTCCGTGACCATCTTGTCTGATGGCCCGATGCCTAGATCCTCCATGGCCTTCTGCATCTTCGTGATGCCTTCTGAGCCTTTGTTGGTCAGGTTGGCTACTTGGTTGCCAGACTCGCTGAACACTTTCATTCGGATAGCAGCACGATCTGATTCCTCAGCCATGCGGTTGATGCCGTCCGAGACCATCTTGAACTGCTCGACCCCGGACTTGCCCGACAGCTCGCTCAGCTCGATGCCCATGTTCTTGAACACGTTGATCGCTTCCTGCGACCCTAGCTTGGCCTCACCGATCTTGCGGTTCATTGCAGCCATAGCTGTCTCGAACGCTTTAATGTCAGCACCACCGAGCTCTGCCAGTGTACCCATCTGGGTAGCTTCCTTGACGCTCATGCCCATGCGGTCAGCAGACTTGGCCAGCTTATCGACTCGGTCTGCGACGCTCATGACTGCGTTGCCGATCTGATTGAACGTACGAGCAACGACCTGCAAGGCCACGAGGCCCGATACAAGCTTCGTGTACTTGGCGATCGACTTAGATTGCTTGGCACCTTCTTGGCCGGTCTTGCGTAGCTCTTCCGCCAGCTTCTTGAGGTCACCCTCTGATTCCGTCAGGCCCGTGACGCTCATGTCAAGAGCGATCTCACCGGCCTTAATTGCGTTAGCTGATGCCATTGTTATACCTTATAGGTGCCCTCTTTGGACACTTTGATGAATAGTCGAGCAAAGCGTGGGAACTTCTGTATTCCCATCTTCATGTACTTGCGATTCTTCTTCTTGATTGACTCCCACGAGCTCTGCATCCACGATCGTGACGCAGACTGCTTGACGCGTACCTTACGCCAGACGAAGTCATGGGTGGGCTCGAAGCCTCCCAAGGCTGGCTCATCGGGCACCTGACCGAATCGGTGCAGTGCCTGCCACCATATCTCTTTCTGGAATCGTGGGGTCTTGATTGCTCTGGGGTTGTTCGTGTACTCGTCACGATACGTAGCTCCGTCCCATCGACGCCACTGGTCGACACCGTCCTGATCCCTCGGGATTGCAGGCACAGACCGCACGTAACGCGACTGGCTACCCTCGCCATGTTCTAAGTAGTATGGGACCGTATGCCCGTTAACGCGGGGCTTAGACACGTCCTTGCTGCCACGGACAGTACCAACGATGTACTTGGGGAACTTAAACTTGGTAGTCTTGCCCGTGAGGTTGTTTCGTATGACCTTGGAGTAGCTGTGTCGATGATGTTAAGCGACCAAGGCTGGTAGTAACGAGGTGGGGCAGGGGCCGGTAGTGCGACGGTCGACTTACGGTATGTACCGCGACGCGTCACTTCGTTCGGATTCTCAATCGGCCCTCGCCTCCTCGTGATCTTCTGCTTAGCTTTGTCCTGTAGATCGAGTGCTCGGTACGAGTTAGCCACTGCTGCTGCTGCTGCCATAGCTTGTATGGCTCCACCCATGGAGAACCATAGCTTAGTCAGCTTGAACATCTCCTTGCCTTTGGCGTTAAGCCCCGGCCTTTTGCGTCGAGTACTCTTTCTACGTCTAGCCATTTGTTTCCTCTCGCTTCGCTATTGCTTTGAGCTCAGAGATTGAATTAGCATTGATTGCAACTCGCTCAGGCTCTTTTCTTCCTGTTTGTTGACTTCTCCCAGTACTCTCTGGAAGGCGTCCATGAAGCATTTCTCTGAGCTCCCACCAACTTCGCCGGTCAGGATCGATTCCCAGGAATCCGGCGATTCGAAGAATCCCGACTCTTGGAGAGACGCCAGATTCTCTAGCATTATTTCGGAGATCCCCCCGGCCAGATACCGCGACATCTGAAGTTGTATCGCTGCTTGGGGGTTCTGGCCCCTGATAAAAAGCACCACGGACTCGACGACTGCGACACAGAGGTCGCCCAAAACATCTGCGTCGAATGCAGAGCCGAAGTCCGTAGGGCTAAGACCGTAAGACTGGATCTGATCTTCACAGATAACGTAAGCCATGGACACGCAGTTGCGGATACCGTAGTCTGCGTCTTCTGGCTTGCTTAAGATGGGTACACCTAGCTCGTCCTCGATGGTGACGGCCTTGCCGTAGTTGAGTGACAGGGTGTACTCTCTTCCCTCGTTATCCTTGAACTTGGGCATGTTCAATCTCCAGTCTAATTAATTAAGAAGTAACGGTGGTCAACCAAGTAGGAACGTTACCGGCTGCGTTCGACGCAGGACGAAGAGTAACGTTAACCTTCAACGCGTCACCGAGTGACTCGTCGCGACTGAAGTTAGAAACGAGAGCTTCCATCTTCAAGCCTTCGTACGTACCGGTCTCGGCGATGTCGCCGGACGCGATGTAGACCATCACAGTGGTCTTGTTGTTAAATGCGTCGCGGAACTTTCCGTAGCCAGCGTCGCCAGTCTCGTAGAGCATTCCGAACTCGACCGACGCGTCGACCAAGCCTTGGAGGAACTCACGGAAACCGCCTGAGCATCGACGGGTCACTTCCACTTCGCTGACGGACATCGTCAAAGACACGTCCATCACGTTGCAAATCTCAGTCCAATCGCTACCGGCGAAATCATCGGTAGGCGAGAAGTAGAGCTTCGCATCTTCTGCCAAAACTGCCATTATACAAAGCCTTTATAGTCAAGGTAAATTACGGATAGGAAAAGCGACTCCTCAAGGAGTGCTTCGTAGTTGTACTCGGGCTCAACCCGCACGCTAACTAATGAGAAGTTGTTGCCGCCCGTGACGATTGTCCCGGCTGCGGCTTTGACTTGCTCAATGACTTCTCGCACTGTCTCGATGCAGTTGAGGGTATTCGATTCGATCGATCCGATACCGACAAAGTTAGAAACGATAAGACGAACCGTTCGATCTTGCTCCCATTTACAACGCGTCAGTCGGTTCTCCTCGCTACCTTCGTACCCGATGATCATGTTCATGGGGCGATTGGAAGCTGGGGTCACAGGGACGAGCTGGATGGAAGTAGAGTCGAACGGTACAGTATAAGTGCCAGCGTCTACTGCTGTCTTAACACCGGTCATGAGGTCTGAGATGATCATCAACCAACCTCCTTGGTATGAACGCGAACGTTCTGACGTGAGTAGTCGCAGAATCGGTACATGGCGTTACCGCCCTCGATCATGACCGTGTAGGTCACGCCGTTGTACTCGATTGAGTCTCCACGCTCAGGCAGATCAGTAAGATCGCTGACGCGTAGAATGAAGTCGTGAGAGGTCAGTAAGAATGTCTGACCCATCGCTGCGTTACCTTGGGTGAAGTCAGTAGAACCCACAACAGCGTCAAGGGACTGTGAGCCCCCAGACGCATGGTTGTAGGTAATCTTAGACTTTCCCGATGCGGATAGGACCCGATTGAACAAAGCTTTAGTTGCCTTATCAAACGGCATCCTAACCTCCTTGACTAGCTGACGACTGCTTCGTTGCTGACGATGCTGTCACAAACGATGATTCGCTTGCCGAAAGCCGAGTCAACGAAAGGAGCAGGCTGACCGGTTGGGTTCGTGGCCGTACGAGACTCACGGAGCAACTGAGCAGCTTTGCGGTTCATGACGAGCGTATCGCAATCGAAGCCGACGGGGAGGCTCGACAGCAATTCGGCGATGTGATCGTCGTTCAGGCTGTTCTGAACGTTAGCCAAACGGTGAACGCTGTAGTCGCTGCCGATCTTCTGTGCACAGTAGGTGGAGATTTCGTGAGCGTATGCCCAGAAACGTCCAGCCGAAGATCCGGCTCGCTCAACCATCATTCTTGGGCTGATGGAGATTTCTCCGCCTTCGCCCCACAGCAACTCGTAACCGTCCGCACCCATCTTGAGAGCGTAGACAGAAGTCTGCTGGTTGGAGCTAGATCCACCAGCCGAGATGCAGTGATCGCCGAGGCTGCCCAGAGTCGTGAGGCCAGGAAGGCTCGTGAAACCACCAGCAACGGTGTTGAAGATGTTGCCTTCGATGACTTTCATCGCGGCTCGCAGGTGATTGATCGCTTCGAGAGCAACCAAGTGATCCGCACCTCGCTCGTCCACTTTCGCGGCGGCGATGTCAACGGCGAAAGAAGCGTCGATGTACTTAAGGTCGACGTTGATCTGCTCGAAGCTGGACTTCTCGTTCTCAACTCCGTCGTTCACGTTACGGTATCCAACGGTCGGCAGAGCCGTCACTCGTGGGTACTTGAAGTTGTCCGACGCGACAGGTCGTGCAGCAGCGGCGTTCAGGAAGGGAGTGGCTTCGAGAACGTTGCGGATGACAATGTCCATGTCCACTCGGTTCAATTTCACAACTTCAGCACTGGTTTGGTAAGTATCAGCCATTGTATTCTATTCTTTCAGAGTTAATTCAAGTTTAGTAAATAGTGTATTCGGCATTCTAGCCGTTAAGGATGCTGGACATTCCGGCAACTGCACCGTTCCATCCGTTACCCTTGAGAGAATCAAACTTCTCTTGCTTCGCGGCAGCAGCAACTTCCTCAGTGGAGAGTTCAACAGACTGCTGTGCGGGTGCTTCTTCACCGAAGTTCTCGCCGATAGCTTCAAGCTTGGCGGAGAGTTCTTCGAGCTGACCCTTGAGGCTTTCGATCTCTTCAGCCTGCTCACCACATCGCTGTGCGAAACAGTCTTCGAGGCTCTTGCCTTCCAAGTACCAGCGAGCACCAATGTCACCGAAAGCCTCGGTGTATGCTTCGTGATCGGAACCCAGCGTGCGGGTTTCAGTCACAGGAGCAGGCTCACCGTCCGTACCCTGTTGGATAGCGACAGGCTCAGGTTGCTCTTCCTTGACTTCTTCCACTTCTGGCTCAGGCTGAGGCTCAGGAGTCTCGTCTTTGACTTCTTCCTTCACTTCTTCCTGCACTTCTTCTTTAACTTCTTCGACGACTTCTTCAACAGCTTCAACCTTGACTTCTTCTTGGCCGAGCTCTTGAGTGTCTTCGACGATTTCTTCCTTCAATTCTTCTGACATTCCAGAATCCTCTTGGTGAAAAAGGCCGCCTCGTGTAGCCGCTGGATCGCCCACAACGTCGACAGCATGTAATTTGGTGACTCGCAGATACGCGTATCCGTCCTCATCGTATTCCATATCGGAACCATCGAGGACAGCAGCGATGGACATGCCAATCGCCTCTGGATCCTCTTCAGCCATGGAGAAGAAATACTCCCACATGTTCCCCATGGGAGAATACTCAGCGGATTTAGCGACAGTCAGGTCCGCCCTGACACAGTCACCGTCAATATAAAAGTTCGATGCCCTTCCAAGGTGTGAGCCAATGCCATCCCCTTGGGGATGCGTCAGTCTCACCTTGACGCCCTTGTTAGGTCGGTTACCTAGATCCGTCACTTGATCCAAGGTTTCCTCATCTACTTTGAAGGGGCGAGCGTCGTTCACGCGACCCATCTGGATCACCTTCACGCCGTAAGCGATGCCCTTATCACGATCTATGTTCTCGCCCAGACCATAGACCGACTCCAGACATACAACTTTATTCAGTTTCGTCATCGTCTTGCGATTCCTCGTTTTCGATGTCCTCTTGTTCAGTTACTTCATCGACAGGTGGCTCGTTAGTGATGCCGAGCTCTTCCATCAGTTCATTCTCTTCCTTCAGCTTCATGGCAACCTGACGCCAGTCGTCACCATACTTCTCAAGCCTGACTTCCGATCGGGTCTTCAGTCCTGCGTTGATCAGCTCGATGTCCGCCCGTGCTTCCTTGGCGGGGTCGAACCATGGCGTTCCTGCTGGGATCCATTTCCAAGGCACATCCGAGACTCGCATCCCGCGAGGCAGCTTCAGTAGGCCGTTGGCGATCCAGATGTTCAGGATCCAGTGCGTGATCTTGTCGAGCAGGAGCTCAGTGTCACGACGTTTGGCTTCGCAGCTCTTGATGTACTGCATGGTAGCGATGCGGCTTGACGAGTAGTTCGTGGCCGACTCATCCATCAGTGACCAAGGAATGTCCAGAGCCTTCAGTGCGATCTGTAGCGACAGTCGCGTGAAGTCTTGGAACTCGGTCGACGGGTTCTTCGACTCAAGGAAGTCAGCTTTGTCGCCGGGGTCCAGATCCAGCATGACGGCACCCTTGCCGAAGTTACGCAGGTCGTACCCGTCAGCGTCACATTCGTTGCTGAAGTCAGGTCGCTCGCGTGAGATCGACAGTGCGAAGTACTGCGAGACCTTAGCCTTCAGTCGTGCGTACTCAGTCATCTCAAGTACGTCGTGGTATGACGCGATGGCAGATGCCAGAGGACTGACACCTCGTACTTGGTCAAACGAGTCGTAGTAGGCGTGCATGAACATGTTGCCAGCAGGCACGTACCGGTCGAACTGGTAGCTGCCGTGGATGCTCTTGTTGCACAGTCGGTAGGCTGCATTGCGTCCGCCTTGTCCCAGCTTGACACCGTGCACTTGGATCTGATCGCCGATCATCTCCTTGCCATTGCCTTCGTTTCGGATCCTGTCACCCTCGATGGCTTGAAGGCGTCCGTTGCGTAGCTTCATGAGGAACACGTCACCGTCGATCGTTCGTCGCATCTCTGCGATCCTGATCAGACGTGAGAACGGGTGTCGCCCACCAGCGTCGCAGTTGTCCGGCATTGACCACCATCGCATCAAACTCTCGATGGACTGGTTCAACTCGTCATTGTCGCATTGACACTGGAACGAGAAGTCAGACACGTAGTCGACGTGCTTTCTGATGGCCCATGCTGCGACAGGGAAGTTGCGGAACAGGTCACGACCAGACTCGGTCATGCCTCGGCGTCCGGTGTCGCTCAGCATCTCATCAGATGAGCGAACCCAGTTACCCGAGTTCCGTCTCTTTGTGTCTGGGTTGACAGCATCGTAGCCGGAGAACGCGTAACCGAATAGGTTGCTCGCTCCCTTCTTGATAGCTTGGAACATCATAGCCCCTTAGATAGATCGATTGATTGGTGTGAGGCGTTGCTGCCACTCAGTAAGATAACTTGCTTCTCCCAGTACTGTAGCTGGGACGCGATTCCCGAACCCTTGCCTGTAGCATAGGTGACACTCAGTCCGTCAGAGGCGACCGACTGTAGTCCCGCAGACTCAAGCAGTTGCTCCCTTAGCTTTTTCACCATCGTTCTTGCGAACTGGAGTGCTTCTTCTTTGTCTCTTTGGCTTGGCATCTTTGGGTTTGTCCTTCAGGATGACGTGGTTGTATAGTTGTCCGCATTCGCACAGTGTTCGTACTCGACACACCGTCTTGCCATCGCGGAGTTTTGTTTCTTTCCAGATGTCTTGCTTGGTAGCTTTAGTGCTACCGCAATGTGGGCATTTCATAGTTGGACGACCTTTCTTCGTTTCTTCTGCTCTACTGGCCTGTGAGTAACCTCTCGCTGTTCAAGCGTGGTCACACCCTCGATAGACGCTGCGACACAGCATCCGACAAAGCAGTCGAACCAGTGGTTGTCGGCTCCTGGCTTGAGCTTCCACTCATCCACGGTCCGTCCACGGCCTTCCACCTTGACAGGGTACTCACTCAGCATGTTGCTGAACAGCTCTTTATGGTTTCGTTCAGTATCTTTAGGGAAGCACACAGCACCTGACACACCCGCGTCAGACCTGAATCGTCCGACAGCGAATGACTTCCAGTAGTTGGTGTCGTACAGCCCGTACAGGATTGGCATCTCCTTCGACTTCGATAGTCTCCAGTGAGTCCCGATCCGGTTAGCTGACTGCTTGGTCACCGCGTGGTTCAGTGGCTGTGATGACGCACCGACGAATTTACCGTGCGATGGCACGACCTTCGATCGGTGTTTCGATGCTCTGACCCACCTGTAGATGATGTCTCGCGATATACCCCAGTTAGCATCGATCAGAAGGCGTGTCACGTCCAGCGTAACGCCGTCTTCTCTGATGTATGACTGATCCATCAAGTACTCTGTGCAGTCCGTTAGGGACCGTCTCAGGCGTTCCTCGAAGGTCATGTCGGGGTATTGCTTCGACAGCGTCTGTCGTAGATTCTTGTAGGTCATATTCTTATCGCGTTGCTTCGGCCATTGGCCGTAATCCACGATCGATCCGGTGAAGTTGTCACCGAAGCTGACCAGCATCCAGTACAGTGCTTCCTTCTGGACATCGATAAACCCAACGATCTTGTCAGTCTCCTGCAAGGGTTGGCTGTAGTCCAGATGAGATATGTTGCGAACTAGGTCCTCCATCTTCAGGTTGTCAACGTCAGCTTCGTCTTGTGGCTCGTTCTGGTACTCAGCTTGGAAAGCCTCGTAGTCCCTGAACTGTAGCTCCATGGCTGTCAGGATGGCAGATCCGACATCGTTGTCGCATCGGTCTTCCCAGCCTGCTTGTAGACCTGCGTCGAGTTTCTCGCGGTTGTCCACGTAGAACTCATACGCGTCAGCGAAGCCTAAGTCGTTCTTCAATGCGTTGTCTCGTATCTCGCGGTACTGCTCCCATAGTTCTGGGTGCTCAGCCTTGCCGTACAGCATCTGGGACCTGATCGACTTCCAGTCAAGGAAGTCATCGCTGCCCATGATTCTGTCTGCTAGGTCGTACCGACGAATGACGGTCATCGGCATCACGCAAGACATCCTCTCCCCCGGCCCGCTGAGCCCCAGTATGTCACCCTGAATAATCCTGACGCGTTGCTCCGTCTGCGTCTCGGACTGGGCTGACTCTCGTGTCTGGGGGTCGTCAATGATGACCATAGAGGGTCGACAGATCCCTCCGGTGGGCAGTGTATACTGTTGCCCACGGATGTCTCCCGTGATACCCGCGACACTGATGATAGAGCTTTCAGAGCCCCTCACGGACGCTGTAACGAGCTTGTCACTGAGCCACGACATGTTTGTCGGCTCGCCCTCGCAAAGCTGTCCTGACGCTCTGGTGGCCTTACCCTCTAGCTTGACGATGGGGTAGCACACCTCTGGAAAGTCTTCGATCAGTGCCTCATTAAACCGTAGCTCTGTCTTGATGGACTTGAGCAGGGCCTCAGCCTTGCCGCTAGTCGCACCGATCAGACAGATGTACTGCTTCTTCTTATAAAGTATTGCCCATAGGCACAGCGTGATCGCCATAGTGGTCTTGCCAGATCCACGAGGCATTGCCACGCCGTATAGCCCGCCTTCGTCAACCACACCCTGCATCGTCTCCGCTGCTTTGATGTGGTCGTCGCTCCAGCCGAAGTAGAACACGTCAGCTCGGTACTCAGAGCAGAACTTGTGGAAGTCATTCTCGCATGACGCACGTCGTTCTGGGTTCTTCACCTCGGGGATAGGACCGATGTCCATGTAGGACTGTCGTTCCTTCGCCTTGTATGCTGCGTGATAATCTCTGGTGTTCTTGGCGGGCATCCAATCACCTATGCTGTAAACGTGACGTATAGCGTATCGACTAGCGTCTCCTGTGGGGTAGAGTTAGTCGTCGCCGTAACTTTGACCTTGTAGGTCGTCTCTGTGGTTGCGGTTGTAGAGATCAGGAACTGGACAGCCTTGCCGACTTCCAGATCGATGTCGCTATCACCGACAATGTTTATCTGTGCGTTAGTCACTGCGGCCTCGCCAGTGCTATCTGCGTCGATGGCAGATGGCGTGCCGGTCAGGACCGTGTCACCTGATAGCCTGCGGCCCAGATCGAAAGTGATTAGGGCCTGTGATCCCAAGGTCGTGTAAACCGTAGGGTACGTGCAGTTGGTCATCATCCCCTCGTTCTGGTCGTAGTCTTGTTCATTGTAGTTCTGGTCTTCGTCCTGTCCATGGACGTGGCAGCCGTAGCTCGACCGCCATTCGTCCTGACGTGGATCCCAACCCTATTAAAGATGGGTATGGCTCCCGGTGAGGGGAACCAACCCAGTACCCATTCGAATATGTGCATTAAGTGACTCCGGTCACAGGATTCGCACCACTGTCAAGCGACAGCGTCTTGGTGGCGAATGTGCTTCCGTCCGTCTTGCGGATAGTCCAGCTTGCACCAGTTCGCTGCGACTCAAGGATGCCAAGGATGATGGCAGCCATCGAGTGAGCGTCAGCAGAGTCTTCCGTATTGCTGACACCTCGCTTGAGCACCTCGTCCGCGATGGCTCGCATCTGGTCCGTAGTGATCTGGATCGTGTCAGAAGCAGGATCGAAGTCGTTGAGTCCAGCGACCTGAGCCGAGGTGGCTAGGCTGCTGACATCCGCCTTCGAAGCATTGCGACTTGCTGTATCCGTCGTGACAGTTTCACTTGACGCGTCAAACGTTGACAGGCCAGAGACATCGGCTTTCGATGCGTTACGGCTTGCAGCGTCAGTCGTGACAGTTTGCGATGCAGGGTTAAACGTTGACAGTCCGCTGACGTTGGCCTTCGACGCGTTGCGTGATGCCGTGTCAGTTGTGACTTCGTCAGTGGATGGATCGAAGGTCGATAGTCCGCTGACATCAGCCTTGAACACATCCTCTCGCGAGCCTGCAACAAAGTAGTTATAGATCGTAGCGGCGTCATCGCCACCACCACCACCGCTGCCACCACCCGTAAGAGCGTTGGCGTCGACTTGGTTGGCGACAGTGAATGCCAGTTGATCAGTCTTGGCCTTGATCGCGTCAACGTTGCTGTCCACGGTATTGACCGAGGACTGGGTCGCGAGGCCAGAGACGTTAGCCTTAAAGTCACTAGAGACGGCCTGTAGTGCGTTCCTGACATCCGTTGCACTGTGAGTGCTGAAGCCAGTCGCTGTGGCCCAATCGCCTTGGTTACCTTGCAGCTCGTTCGTATCCGCGAGGATAGCAGAGATGCTCGCGTTGTCAGGAGCAGTGGTGTTAGCACCGTCCGTTCCACGCATGTTCTCAGCCGTGACGTGTCCACTTGAGTCAGTGGCGAGCTTGTTGGCAGGCGTCGTCAGGATCAGGTTGGCAACGTCCTGAGCGGTGTGGGCTGAGCCCGAACCAGCAGCAGGGTTGCTCGTGGTAACCTTACCAGCGTCTCCGCCCGTTCCGATGATCAAGTTGCTAAAGTTGGACGGGAAAGCCTGAGTCAGGACGTAGCCAGTCTTGTCGTTGTTTGTTCCGACGATGACCGTATCCGACGCAGGGTTGAATGTAGACAATCCAGACACGTCAGCCTTGAAGTCATTAGCTGAGAACAGCATTGCGTTGACAACATCTGTCTGATCGTGCGTCGAGAAACCAGTGGCAGTTGCCCAGTCACCTTGGTTCTGCTGCAACTCGTTGGTGTCAGCGAGGATCGATGCGATCGATGAGTTGTCTGGGTTGACAGTGGCAAAGCCAGTTGCCTTGAAAACGTCCTCTCGCGAACCATCTGTGAAGTAGGTGTAAATCTCAGCAGCCGTCGCACCACCGCTGCCACCGCCACCCGATCCTTGGAAGTCACTGATGCCGCTAACTGCTGACTGGGTCACCTCGCTGATGTCTGCTGGCGTTGGTTCGAGTGCGATGGATATGGTCTCAGAGATCATACCCGACTTTGAGCATTGCAAGATGACCTCATCGCCAGCCATCTCGGACGTAGTTAAAGTAATAGTGAAAAGCGAGCCGGACCTCGTGGGGGTGGTTGCGATTGACGCACCCGCCCCTGTAGATGATCCACTTCGACTGTAAACCGTAATATCTGAATTGGCGAGGTCCGAGGCGAAGAACGACTCTGGGCTCGCGGAC
>VTLG01003149.1_pt1 | contig 12110 bp, 21 predicted proteins | sample 4694571 | NCBI WGS metagenome assembly VTLG01 (sample SAMN12604809, study PRJNA352737) | marine metagenome | biome: ENVO:00000447; feature: ENVO:00000209|ENVO:00000569|ENVO:01000036; material: ENVO:00002151; isolation source: viral sequences binned using virsorter ... | reverse complement strand
CACAAATGTGTCTGTGTTTAAAACATCTGAAAATTCTCTTACACCAGCAATAGCATCAGCTAAGTTACCAATAAAATCTGCTAACACTGGAACTAGACCTTCACCAATATCTATCATGACAGCTTTAATTACATTTCTGAATCTCGCCATTTGATTTAATAATGTACCGAATCTTTTTTCTGCTTCGTTATTTAACGCAGACTGTCTTTCCATTTCATCATTTGCTAAAAATAAATTACTTCTCAGCTCTTCTGTATCAGAAGATAAAGAAAGCATAACTTTAGAAACACGAACAGAACCTAATCCAACTTCATTTAATACTCTTTGAACATCACCGCCAGAAGCACCTATACTGTCTAATCCTTCTACGAATGCAACAGCTGCTTCAGATATATCTTCTTGAGCAAGTTTCCTAAATTCATCACTACTCATTCCAACTGCTTGAGCAAAAGCATTTAATCTTGCTCCGCCTTGAGAAGCAGCTTGTTGTAAAGCTAAGAAAAATTTCTGTAATGCAGTAGCACCAGCTTGCGCCTCTGTACCAGTAGCTCTTACTGATGCAGAAAAAGCTAATGTTTGGTCAGCAGTTAATCCTGCAATTTTACCAACAGCACCGAATCTTGTTGCTAATAAAACTATTTCTGATTCTGTAGCAGCAGTATTGTTACCTAATCTAACTAAAACGTTTGCAAGTTGGTCTGCATTCTCAGCTCCGATTCCTGTTACGTTTGCAAGCCTTGCAACTGAGAAGGCAGCTTGTTCAGCTGTCATGTTTGTAGCTACACCTAATTTAGCTACTGTATCAATAAATTGTGGAATGTCTCTAACACCTACACCTAACTGACCAGCGATAGAACCAAGTTGTGCCAATTGTCCAGCAGCAACTGGTATTTCTGTAGATAAGTCTATAATTCCTTGTCTTATGTCAGCAAGTTCTTCTTCTGAAGCTCTAGCTAAAACTTTTCTAACAAGAGCAAATGAATCCTCAAATTGAGCAGCAGCAACAACACCACCAGCTAAAGCTGCACCTATACCTGCTAATGCAGCTGCAGATGTAGCAAATGCAGCAGCTGGAACTGCTGATGCTAATTTTGTCATTGCGGCACCAGTGCCTCTAGCCATTTGTTGAATACCAGCTACAGCACCATCACCTACGACATTGGCTAAGAACGATAGCCTACCGATTACGCTTGAGTTATTCTCCACTTATTCCTATTTCTCCTAAAGCTTTATCTAGTGAAACTTGTTCTCTAGGTATATTTGCTCTGTCTCCACGTTTTTTAGATTCCCACTCTGCTTCCATCTCTGCTACTTCTCTAGCCTCATCCATAAATGGTCTAAAGAATGCAGATTGCTCAGATATGAGATTAAATAAGAGAATGTTGAATTTTCGCCAAGTAAGTTCTAGTGGATTTGTAACGTTATAGAATCTATTAAAATCAGCCTCTACAGCCCCCCAGCTTTCCACTATGTCGCTGAGGGACATATTTATTTTGGGGCTTCTTCGTCTCCAGTTTCTATTTGTTGTTCTTCTGGAATAACATTGTAGAACACTAAAAGCTTTGTTGTAACTGCTTCTAGTTGTTCCCATGTTGCTCCATCGTCTAACATTTGTTGTAAGTTTTCCTCACCTACAAGTGCACCTAACCAAGTTGGAATATCGTTAGTTCCGAGTCCTCCATCTTCGTCCATCAATGCAACTTGAGTGAGAACAACCTTTGCAGGTAGTTGAGCAGGAAGAATATATTCCCTCTTGTTCAAAACTATCTGCAGAGGCTCATTCTCATTCTCTTTGACGGCTTCGTCAAAATCAAATTTTGGCATTGCTGCCCTCCTTATCTATCGACTATACTTCGTCGATTATCTTGAATAATGTACTGAACTGAGCACCGCTGCCTGGCTTCAACACTTTATACTCAACACTTACTAACACTTTTTGAGGTGCTTTTGCGTGAGTCATTGAGAAAGCTCCGACATTTACTGCTCTAGGAACTAATACGTCTCTTTTCTTAAGAGTTCCACCTAATGTTGAATCTGGAGCATCCACTCTTAACAACAATGATTTCTCTAAAAAGGAATCTGTTGTTGGAGGGTTTAACTCAGTAAATCCAGCTGAAGGGGCACTAGTTGTAATTAATCCACCACCCATAGCTTCTTTTAGGTTTACTAAAGAAACTTGAGCTAGTTCACCAGAGATTCTAACTTCTTGTGCAGTCTTGATTGTGAAAATTGGGTCAATCTCTTCTGCGACCATAACATCTTCGAAAGTTTTGTCATAGTCAAGAGTCCAACCGCTTTCTGAGTAACCAATATCTGTCCAGTCAGAACCAGATGGTTCTGTTGTTGGGTCTGTTGGGAATGCAGTTCCTTCTGTAGCTACGTACAGTTCACCTGTTCCTAACATTACCTCGCTAATACTTTTAGCCATTCTTGTCTCCTACTTTTAAAACGGAAGAGTTTGTCACTCTTCTTCTGCTACTTCGTCCTCTTCCCAAAAAACTTCCTCGGCTTCTTCAATAGGTTCTTCTTTTTCAGAAATAACCTCTTTGAATTCGCCCCAGTCCTCACCATCTGCAATAAGTAGAGAAACTTTCATTTCTCCTAACTTATGCGTCATTTGCTTAAGTCGTTTCCACTCTTCTTCGTTAACTTCCACCCAATCAGTATGGGAAAAGAAAACGTCAAGTTTCTCGTCTCGAGCTAAATCTACGCTTTTCAGCATCGGATTTATCTTTACGTTTTTCATTCTTTTGCTCCGTAAATCATTACTATATCTATAGTATAGCGTGCTAATCCGAGCTCTGGTTCGTCGATGCGTTGTGGCCCATTTGAAATTGTAAATCCACTAACTTTACCAGTTACTCCTCCGTCAGAAGTTAAAATTATTGGTCCTTGGTCAAAAGCTTCAGTGTAAACAGCGTTAGCTAAGTCGTAAGCTGTTCCATAATCTGGTTGACCTTTTGTATTATTCGTAGCATATTTTCCTGCATAGCAATCTAATTGTAAGAATGCTTCATCAATCAATGCCTCTCCAGATAAGGGTGTTCCACCTAATCTAGTAATCACTAAGAATGGCATATCACCATCTTGAGGCAATCTAGTAGCAACTCTTGTGCCTACTAAGTTTGAGATACTTGTTTTACTTAAAGCCCAAGTTCTAGCTAATATTTCTGCGTCTGGTAAACTTGCTGGCATTATCCAAATACTCCTTTTATGCTTTTTCTCATCACACTAGGTATTTTATCAGTTGTAATTGCACCACTTGTTTCTTTTAGTAGGCCTCTATATTTATTTGTTATAGCAATAGCACCCTTACGTAATGGGGCTCTTGCTGGTTGAAAACCTTTATAATTTGCTAATCTATCGCCTTGTTTTGGTGGAGGAGATGACTTTGGTGATAATCCAGATACTACTGGTGTATATCCACCACCTCTACCATATTCTACGGCTGGTGCATAAAAAGCTGTTTTATCTCCCATACCAACAGAAATTGTGTGTCCTTCATTAGGTTTTGTACTTCCCGAAACGCTAACGGACCTAATTAATGCACCTGTTTTTATAGGTGTTCTTTTTTGAACTTCTGTAGCAAAATCTAAACCAAACTTATATAAAAAATCTTGGTACTTATCATCAACATAATTATTTGCTCTTGGTCCATTTATTTTACCTTTACCTGTTACTTGTAAAGATTTCTTTCCAGAATTAAATAATTTATTTTGTTGTCTTTGAAATGTTGCACCCATTTTAGACCTTACCATACGAGATACTGGATTGTCGCCTGGCACTTGTCTTACAACAGAACCAGCTGCTCTACCAACAACACGTCTTCCAAACCTTTCCCCTACTGCACCTCCTACTTGTGCTCCACCTAATCGCTGCATTGTTTTATTTATTGCATTAAAGTCACCAAGTGTACGAGCAATCTTAAGTGATGTATTTCTGACATTAGGTAAAAACTTGCCTGGCACTAATGATGTAACGTCACCAGCAGCTACAGAAAATGTGTAAAGAGAGCTTCTAAATTTTGATATCTCACTTACATTTCTTGGAACATTCATATAACGAGGTATAGTTCCACCCATATTTCTTAATGTACGCATAGGAATTCTGCGTTCATTTACAGCTTTGATTGCTACACCGTAAAGTTTGTTAATAGCCATTAGTAACCCGACTGTATTCTTAATTCTTTATAAAAAGTATTTCCAAATCTATCTTTAACATTATTTACAGATTCTATTTCGTAATACTCTCCACTTTCAATTTCTAATCTGTCTTTTACAGTAACATCAACATTTCCTTGAACTATAACTGCGAATTCTGTATTGTTGGATATTCTAAAATCACTTCTTGCTTCTGAAACATTATTGTTTCTTATTACTCTTGCTTGAACGCCAGATGATGAATTAGACCAAGTTGAAGTTGATAAACCTCGGTCATCAACGGATGAGCCACTCAACCTTTGTATGGTGACGCTTTCGTTTAAAAGTGAAGTTGTTATGTTTGGCACATACTTATTTTAGCATGCCCAAAAATGCCAAAACCGACCACTTGGGTCGGCTCCGACATCAAACAAGATGAACTTCTATTATATCACGAATACATTCCGTAATATTCTATCGTAGCTTTTCTTGCTAGCTCCCTTGATATCTCCGCATCATTTTCTTTTCTAAATTTTAAAAAGAAATCTTGGAACACAGCAGACTGTGGTTGTAATCCTGTATTAGAAGATTGCATTTTATGAAACGCAGATGCTGGTAATAATCCAACTTCTGGAACTGCAGAACAATATTTGTTTGCTGGGATTGTTTTTTCTTTCAGTTTTCTTATTTCATAATAATCTTTAACAGTTTTCTTAACACAAACTTTACATCTTCTTGCGTAACCATCTCTTGTACCGTCAGATTCAGTTTTATAATAATCGTCTACAGCTTTGCTTTGATTACAGCTAACACACACTTTATGTGTTGGATTGTAAACAGACTCTTCCCATTCCATTATTGCTAATGCATACTTGTCAGCATATGATTGATTAGTTGCTAAGAAATGAGTAAAAAACTTTGGAGAACATTTTGCCAGTAATTGAACTTCTCTTTTTGTTATAAAGTTACCTTTTCTAGCTTGTTCTAAGATAGCATCAAAATTTTTTCTAATATAAATCTTCTTACCTTCTATAACGCTAGGTAAATTATATTCTTCTCTTATCTGTCTAACTCTTTCTCTTGAGATTCCATACTTTGTACCCCATTTAGTATTTTGATAATGAGGTTGTTTTCTTAAGTCTTCTAATAAAGAATCTATATCAAATGAATATTGTCTTGCCATAATTTATACCTCCCAGTATTAATATCTATTTTATGGTAGAAGAAGAGTTATGTCAACCCTTCTTCTTCCATTACTTCTTTAGCGCCTGCTCTAGCATTATCAATCAAATCCCAGATTCGCTCATAGTTTTTATCTTTAGGGTGATATCCATTATTGAATTCATCTAAAGTTTTTCTATTATCATTTTCTGCATAATGTTGGAATACTCTATCAACAACAATAGAATCAACGACGTCATATTCTCTAAGTTCAAAATCTTTAGCAGACCAAAGATTACCTAAAGGAATAGTTTTGTCCCCATTTTTTATACAAAGAACTACTTCAAATCTTTTAGTCTCTTTATTAATACAAGAGCCAACAGTAAGTAGTTCGCTTAATTGTTTAGCCATTTGGTACTTTTCGTACACTTTACCCATAGCATCTTTATTTTCACTCATAGTTCATTCCTTTCTAATAAAAAACTACATGACAAAGCGGAGCTTTTAAACTCCGCTAGCCATATGAAATATATTTGCACGTTAGGCACAGATTCTACAATCCTTGCCGTTACGTACTAGAGGACATAGCCCTCCATCTTTAAGAAACATCATAAAGATTTCTTTTTGAGAAACCCATAGTTGTTTCTTCTTTTTAAGAGGATAGTAATAACCACCACCCTCTTTGCGTGCACTAAAGTGTGAGCATTTTTCGAACCAAGTGTCTGGTCCTTCATACCTATCTTGAGTACACTCAAGCTTTACGTAAGAAGTTTGGATAGTTCTTTTACCGAATTTAGTCTTGTCTCCGTTAAGAACCTCTATCACTTTTTTGATAGTTTTCTTATCTAAGACTACAAATTCAGCATCACAAACGTCGTAACGTCTTGTACGGTCACTATAAGGTGTGTACACAAAGTGTGGAACTTTAAATGTATCACCTATAGCTAGGTCTTTTACTTCGGGAATATCTTGACTATAAAGTCCAAAAGACTTTACATCATATTTATTCCTTTTCAATTGATTAACAGAGTAATCGGGAACATTACCGAATCTTTCCAGATTTGTAATTTCCTCTGGTTGTCTTTCTCTACCAAGTCTTGTTGCTTGTGTAGAAAGAGGGCTTTCGCCATTACTCCAAGTTGATTTATTCATACTATTCCTCCTCATATCCAACTGACCATTCTCTGAATGTAAAGCTATCTCTAGCATCAGTTCTAGTTAGTTTTGTGTATTCCCTTTGAGCTTTTGACGCCCAGCGCCAAAACACTTCATAAGGATTTGCGTAGCCAAATACATTTAACTCAATACTATCTCTACCAACAACTTCTTGTGTGTGGTAATAGGGTGGTATATCGTTTCTTGTATTTTTTACGATATCAAACTCGAAAGTTTGTAATATTTTAGTCATATCATTTCCTTCTATTAGTGTGTATATAATCTATAGTACGGCATGTGAAAAAGTTTGTCAAATGCTGTTTCTCTAAAAAAGCCTATTTTTGTTGATTTTTTAAAAATTAAGCCAATGTTTATAGGCTTTAAAAATTTTTTTTATTTTTTTTTAACGTTTTACTAGTTTTTGGTTATTTCAGATAACCATTATGGTATAATTATGGTATCCGAAAGGAGCAATGGAGTGACTGACATTAAACAAGATGCGTCGCCAGCAATGCAAGATGAGATGTTCGAAAAGGACGACTTGACTTATACTGTTGAGTGGAATGAGTATTTACTTACTCATGAAGCAAATATATATAAACAAAAGTTAGACAATTACGGGCGTATTAACATGAATCATATTTCCTACGGTGTAGGATTATCAAAAGATAAAGCAATCGCTGACGCTGAGTCTAAAATAAATGCTTGATTTGTAAATATAATAATTTATAATTAAATATTATGATTACAAGTTGTTTGATTCTTTTAGCTAGTTTTAGCAGTGGTGAAATTGCACCTTCAACAGATAATTTTGAAGAACTTTCCAATTGCATTGATAGTGTTCCTATCACGATGATTGAATATTTACCTTATTATGTAGAATTTTTTGAAGTAGAAAATTTAGAAATAGCTGTGAGAATTGGCTGGTGTGAGAGTAGAGGTAAGGGAACTGCCTATCGTAAAGAAGATAATGACTCTGGAGTCATGCAATTTATTCCTTCAACTTGGAATTGGATTGCAGAAAAAAATGACTTGCCTAGGTGGGATGAGTGGATAATACTGAAATACGGGCAACCGTATTTCGGTTCCCTCATCAAAGTTGAACATGATGGTATGTCAGCAAAAAAAGTTCAATTTGTTCCTTATTACAATATTATGATGGCTTCTATTCTTGCTGAAGATACATATAGCAAAACTAGATGGAGAGATTGGAATTCAAGTAAATGGTGTTGGGGTGATAAAGCATTCTATGAAAAAAAATGGAGAGCGGAGGGTTATTAATGTACGATGATGATTACGGTTGGGATTCTTTAGCAGATGAATTATCAGATGATATGATAAAATCATTAGAAAACTATGAAAACGGAAAACGATAAATATAGACCATTGCCAGATGGCATTACTATTATGCCTAGCAAAATTGAAGGGTTAGGTCTTTTTACATTAGTTGAAATAGATAAAGGCGTAAATTTAGGAATCACACATGTTAGAGACGCTGTAACAACTCAACTATATAGAACGCCTCTTGGCGGTTTTGTAAACCATAGCAATAATCCAAATGCAAAAATTGTTGAAGTTCAAAGATTTAGATATCTGTATATTTTACGAAATATAGAACCGTTAGAAGAAATTACAGTAAAATATACTTTATACAATCCCGAGGAATAGAATGGATGAATGTTTAGATTGTGGAAGGCCAATAGTACAAGGACGAGTAATTTGTGCTATTTGTGAAAGTATAAAAAGATGATAGAAAGATTTAAAGAAATAGAAAACAGAGTATTTTCTGCACCATACAAATGGTTAATAAAAAAAGGTTACATTGTTGCTAGAAAGATATATTTAACTATGGACGATTTGTATCAATCAAAAATACTAGATACTTATAGAGGCAATCCTAATTGGGCAGGGGATGATTGATAGTTACAGCTGAAGTTATGCTTATTGGGGCAATTGCTACTGGTTTAATATTTGGATTTTTAGTTGCAAAACTTTATAAAAGCTAAAATTTAACTTTTCTTTTAGCAGATTTTTTAGCTTTATCTCTCATAGATTTAGAAGCTTTACTAGGGTCAGTATTCCAATCAACGCCAACAGTTCCATATAAATTAATCCTAGTAGGTATTTGTCTAGTAGATATTGCTTTACATTTTTCACATTTAATCTTTGGGTCTTCGTGTATTGAATGAACGACTTCAAACAAATGTTCACAATTAGAACACTTGTAATCGTATCTTGGCATTTACTTTATAGGGTATTTTTTACAAACAGCGAGATAGTCGTTAACTAAATCATCCATATCTTGAACTAGGTTGTTACCTTTCATTCTCAATGCATTCATTTGACTAATAACAACTTCCATGAAATCTTCTATTTCGATGTCTTGGAAATATTGTTTTCTTTTTGCTTTATTTACTTCGATATCCATAAATCTATTCTAGTCGAGTAATCCAGCGCTTGTGAAATATTGCTTCTTATATTTAGATAATATTTGTTTATCAGAGGCATTTAAGACTTCTTGATTCATTTGGTCTAAAACTGATTCATATTCTGCTTGATAATCGCCTAATCTTTCGGATTTTACTAATTGAAACTGAGAATCTGTTGTATTATCTGCAATATTTGTGCTTACTGTTCCTGTAGATTGTTGTGTTGATAAGGCAGCAGAAGCCATAAATAGCCTACCTGCGACCCTTGCAGATACAAATTTTATATCTTTTGGTATATCTTCTGCAGAAGATTCTGAGTCAGAATAACCTGCAGTATAAGTTACAGTAATATTTCTAAGTTTTTGAGCTGACCAATACTGTAAACCAGTCCTTCTAATTAGGCCTAACTCGTTATAAATAACATAATCATTATTGTTACCTGCTGTTAATGTAACACCGTCTTCCACGACAGATGCTACAGATACTATAGGTAATCTTTTTAAAAATAGGTCTTCGGAGTCGTCTCCATCAAATGTTTCCGATATGGATGCTTCATATCCTAAAGCATAACCAACATAGTTTTCTATTGCTGCATCAGCAGTTGTTATGAATACGTTGGTTACGTTTGTTTCGTCAGCAGTAGATAAATCGACACCAAGGACTTTTTCTACATCAGAAACAGTACTTAGAGCCATTTAAAGCCTACTTGTCTTCTACGTCTTCTGGTTTAACAGCTTTTGTCTCTGGAGCAGCTTTAGGTGCAGCTTTTTTCTTAGGAGCAGCTTTTTTCTTGCCCCAACCTTGTGCCTCTAGGTATTCTACTTTATATTCCATACCTTTTTTTGCGATTTTAGACGCATTTGATTTAGGCAAGTCGTTAGCTGAACCTTCAAAGATTGTTCCATCTTGAAGCTTCCAGATATCTGTTTCTACTTTTATAAATTCCATGAAATTCCTTTTTTTTTAATGTAATGGGGGAAATGAATCCCCCATTACTAATTTTTAACTTCTAATTAGAAGTTTGTGATTTTGGTAAATGCGCCTTGTCTGTAGACAGGGAATCCAACTCTCATTGTTGCTCTGATTGCAACTTTACCTTTGGTAAAGAAGTCAGAGTGTGAGTCAGATACTGCAATATCAATACCTTGCTTCATTACGACATGAGCAGCTTCACCGCCACCAAATCGTCCAACAAGTACGGTTCCTTCTGAAATCGCTGTTGAAGGGATTACATTTAATCCCCAGATTGAAGCAGCTGGGCCTGCACCGAATCCACCTGCAGCTACGAAAATAGGGTTCTTGGAACCGCTTGTTTCGATAGTTGATACAGATGTAACAACTTCATTCCAGTCGCCAGGATGCATAACGATAGCATCTGGTTCTACGAATGCGTTTGTTCTGATATCAGTGATTGCTTTATAAATTGCACCGATTCTTCCTAAGTTACCATTGAACTCTGAAGAATAGTCAAGTGAATTCACACCGCTTTTACCAGCATCTAATAAACCTTCTAGGTTTGGTGCTGTACCGTCACCAGCAAGAAGTTGACCATCTAAACGTAGTCTCATCATTGTTGATAAACGTGAGTTTATATATCCTTGGATACCAGCTACATCAGCTAATAACTCTTCTGTTACTGGCAAGAATACTGCAATTTTTCTAATTGCAGCTGTTTGCTCTGTGAAATCAAGAGCAGCTTCACCAGCAGCTCCTTCTTCAGCAGCTTCAGCAGCGTTATTTGTGAATGTGGTTTCCTCGAGATATTGGAATGCATTTTGGTCTGTTTCGATTTGGTCGAAAAGTCCAATAACTGCATTAGGGTCTCTAAGTGCTTTTTCCAACACGCCAGGTTGTCTTAAGACTTCTGGTGGATAATTGTTGGTTGTTCCAGCACCAAGAGTTGCTTTATATCCCATTGGGGAGAATGGAACAGTAGTGTCAACACCACTTTGTCCATTTTCCATGTAGGATGTATAGCTCTTTGAGTTAACAAAGCTTTCGCCTAAAGAAACAGGTTTATCTGCTTCTTCTGCGTAGCCACCGCTAACTGGCTCTGAATCAACGTCTATTGCTTTTTCGTTTGCAGCTTTTGCAGAAAGAATATTTACTTCTTCTACTAGACCAGCAAGTTCTTCATTACGAGATTGGATTTCTCCTTTTTGCTCGGCTGTGTACTTGCCGTCTTCGTTAGCTTCGAAAAGCTCTTTTAATTCAGCTCTTTTAGCAGCGACTTTCTCTCTTAGGTCTTTAATGTCCATGAGAAAATGTCTCCTTATATATCTTCGATTACTTCTTCGTCGATTTCCGCAATTGCAGCATCAGCAAGTAATTGCTGTGTTTCTGCAAATAATTCAGAATCATCTTCTTCAACTGACTCCTCGATTTCTTCAACTGTAATTTCAGCTTCAGCAATCTCTGGTTCATCTGAATCCTCTTCGACTTCTGCTTCTTCTGTATCTTCAGAAACTTCTTCAGTAACTTCAGCAGCGACTTCTTCTACTTCTTCTTCAGCAGATGGAGTCTCAACTTCTGAAACTATCTCCTCAGCTTCAGCAGTTTCAGCCTCTGATGTTGCTTCTTCTTCTTTTTCTTCTTCTACAGTATCAGCAGGAGCTTCTACAACTTCCTCAATGAGTTGGTCGATTTCGGCCCATGCGTCGTTCAAGTCTTCTTGAACAGCTCGGAGTGCAGTTGTTGCTTGTTCTGACAACTTTCTACCCTCTTCCTTCCGCAACGAGCTAATGCTAGTTGCTCTTACTATGAGGCTCTCTAATGCAGCAAGCACATCCTTCACCTCGTCTGAAAAACGCTGACCTTGCACGCTAGTCGGCACTTCCTCAGAAATCTCTTCAGCACTATCTTTTTGTTCTAGATTTTGTGCTGTTAATTCTTTTTCACGGTTAGCTAAATAGCTTTCCATTCTTTCACAAGGCATATAATAAGTTGTTCCATCTATGTCATGAGTATGGGAACCAGAGCATCCTAATTGTTCTGCTCTTTTTTCTGCCTCTTCTGCGGTTTCAAAAACATCTTTAGGGAGTTTTTTTTCGTCAATGTTATCATCGTTGTACACCGCTTCTTCACCAGATTTAATAGAAAGAGTATAAGTTTCTCTATTAGCACCAACAAGTACTGGGGAAACTTCGTACACTGTTAGGTCTTTTAGATATCTTGCTTCTACTTCTTCTTCCATTTCTTCTGAGATATATCCTTTGACTTCATAGTC
>VTLG01017105.1_pt1 | contig 12111 bp, 28 predicted proteins | sample 4694571 | NCBI WGS metagenome assembly VTLG01 (sample SAMN12604809, study PRJNA352737) | marine metagenome | biome: ENVO:00000447; feature: ENVO:00000209|ENVO:00000569|ENVO:01000036; material: ENVO:00002151; isolation source: viral sequences binned using virsorter ... | reverse complement strand
GAGTTTCCATACTCTACGATAAATTTGAAAAAGAATCCGAACAAGATGTCGTGGAAAATCAAGTTAAGATGAAATTAGATTTAGCTAATTTAATGGAAGATGTAAAACGCATTAAGCAAGACCTAAAATCTGCAAATAAAACCGATAAGAAAATAATGAAACAACACGACCAGATATTTGAACTGTTAGAAAACAACTCTAGTAATGTTCCAAGTGGTTATAGCTATGGCGATTAATAGTGATAAAGTCTATATGTGCAACTTTATTGTTGTGCAGTTTTTCCATTACTAATTTTGATTTTGAATATTCTAATAGAGATCAATTTGTTAGAGGCATAACTGAATGCACAACACAGTTTAATTCAGCCTTACCACCTCAATACAGAGCAGTAGTTGTTATTTCTGTTGCTCAAGCAGCATTAGAATCGAATTGGGGAGAATCACGATTTGCTCGTGAAGCAAATAATTTTTATGGAATGATTCAAACCGATAAAACAGAGCCACATATTAAAGCTCTTGGTAGCAACATTCTTCTTAAAAAATATGGAAGAAAGTGTGAGAGTGTTGCTGATTACATTACTCTACTTAATATAGGAACAGATTTTGTTGAATATAGAAAAGTAAGAGATAAAGAAACAGTTTTACAGGAAGTTGATCTTGATGAAATTATTAATACTTTGCATACTTTCGCAATAGATAAGAAATACACTAACAAGATTAAAAAAACAGTAGATTATTTATTACGAGAATATCCTGATATATTTTTAATAGTGAGAGGTCAAAATGTCTGAACAATGGGAAACGCAAGTCAATAACTTGCAAAAAACTCTCGATGAAATTAAAGTTGATGTCAGGGAAAATCGACAAGATCTTATCAAATTAAAACAAGAAATGGCACTAGGAAAGGGTGCTGTACGAACAGCCATATTTATTGGATCAATATTAGGAGCAATCTATACATTTTTTAAACTTATGGATTAGTGGTGCTGATGGAGGTAATCGAAACCTCGATCTCTTACTTACCAAGTAAGTGCTTTACCACTAAGCTACATCAGCAAGGATTGCATGAATACAAAATCAATACTTATATTAAGTGATACTCATTTTCCATATCATCATCCAAGTTATTTTGAATGGATAAAAAAAATAAAACATCATATTAAGCCAACTCGTGTCATTCACATAGGAGATGTCGTGGATAATGCGAGTATCCAGGTGGAACGACCTGCTGATCCAAATGTTGAAAGTCCGATATTTGAATTAGCAAGTGCTAAAAAAGAAATTCGCAAGTTAGAGAAACTTTTTCCTAAAATGGATATTCTTTTTGGCAACCACGATTTACGCATTATGCGAAGAGCTGAAAGATTTGGCATACCTCGTTCCATGCTTAAAGACCTAAACTCTATTTATGAGATTAAGTCAAATTGGCAATGGCACGACAAATTAAATATTAAGTTGCCTAATAAGACAAATGTGTTCTTTACACATAATTTTAAGAATAATATTTTAGCTAGTTCAAGAGAAATTGGTTGCTCATTTTGTTGTGGGCATTTCCATACTCAAGCCAATATTTCGTATTGGAGTTCGCCTACTGCATTATCTTTCGCCATGTGTGTTGGGAGTTCTATAAATCCCAAAGCTGAATCAATGCGATACCAAAAAAACTTTATTAAACGACCAATTATTAGTATAGGTGCAATAATAAATTCACAGCCAGTTATTTATGCAATGCCTCTCAATGATAGAGGAGAATGGACTGGTGCAATATGACAACAGACGATCCTTTAGTTCAACACTTAATGGATAAAATGGCTTCTCGTTCTGAAGCAGGAATCAATAAATACAAGAACACAATGGTTACAACACCAATGAGTGCTATCGCAGCAATTGATAATGCTATTGAAGAATGTTTAGACCAAGCAGTATATTTAGAAAAAGCAAAAAGGGAGTTACAAGAAAAATGGACATTGAAACATTAAAAGACCATATTAAAAAAGAAGAAGGTTTTAGAAATAAAGTATATTTGGATCATCTTGGAAACAGAACAATCGGATATGGGCATTTATGTTTGCCTAATGAAAATTGGGAAGATGATAAAGTCTATGACAACAAACGATTAGACAAAACTTTTGAATATGATTTTAATATTGCCTGTCAGGATGCAGAAAAACTTATTGCAAAAGAGAGTGTTCATCCAGACGCATTTTGTGTTTTAATTGATATGTGTTTTAATATGGGAAGTCCAAGAGTATCAAGATTTAAAAAAATGTTAGGTGCATTAGAAACACAAGATTATAAAACAGCAGCTATGGAAATGTTAGATTCTAAATGGGCAACTCAAGTGCCTAATAGAGCTAGAAGATTATCGGAGATTATGGAACAATGTTAAATTTATTAATTAAACCTTTACTCGGTGTTGCAGGAGATGTTGTTAAAGGAGTAGTCGCAAGTAAAAAAGCTAAAGCAGAACAAAAATTAACCAAAATAAAAGCTGAAACAGAAATGTTGAATAAGCAGATTTCTGGCGAAGTTGAGTGGGATGTCCAAGCTATTAAACAAGCTGAAGGATCGTGGAAAGATGAATATTTAACCATACTTTTTTCAATTCCCTTACTACTTTGCTTCCTTCCTTTTACAGTAGAATATGTTGAAAGAGGATTTGAAGCATTATCTCAAACTCCAGATTGGTACAAATACACATTAGGTGTGATTGTATCAGCTTCGTTTGGGATTAAAGGAGCAAGTAAATTTTTTAAAAAATAAGGAGGTAAGATGAATCTTATTAAAGACCTATGGAATCATTTAAAGGAGTGGAATCAATGGGGTATGAAGGACTGGATTAAGTCAGGTATCGTAGTTGTTGTTGTTCTTGTGATTCTTAAAGTTATTATTATTCCTGGTGCATAATGCCAGTATTTAAAGGTAAACACTATGCTTATACTAAAGCAGGATATGCCCAACTAAAAAAGGATAAAGCTAAAGCCAAGAAAAAGAAAAAGAAGAAGAAGAAATGACCTGTTCGTGTGGTTTAGAAGAAAGTTGCAAATGCTTTTCTCCAGTTGAAGTCATGTGGTTTGATACCAACGAGTCAAGTGATAGTGGTTGGATGAGTAAAGCATCTGCTATTAAAGTTAAACCATGCAAAATTAAAAGTATAGGTTATTTAATTAATCAAACTGATGACTATATCACTATTGCAGCCGATATAGATGGACACGATAATTCAGAAGATAAAGATGACTTACTAGGGAGAGTCGAAACTTTCCCTAGAAGTTGTGTCGTAGATATTAAGTATTTAACTTAATTTGTTTTTCTTCCTCGTTATTCATTTTTACCAATTCATCAATAAATTTTGTAGCTTCTTTTTTATCAAAAAACTGCTCTTCAAAAGTGTGTTGAGTAGGACAATATCTAACTGTATAATACAATCTACTCATATCATTCGCACTTCGTGTAGGCATTATTGAATAATTTTTTTTATAATCTTTCATTTAACCCTCCCTAGTTAGATGGCTCATTATTGAGCCACCTTTAATTGATTTAAAAGTTTTTTGATTTTTTTTTTTGTAATCATTATATTTATTATTTAATGATCCAACTTTTATCATTTTAGTTTGTAGATTAAAAATTTTAGTCTCAATATCAGAGCAAGATAAATTTTTTTTATATTTATTTTTACCCTCATTCATAGTTTCGACCATCATTGGCTACTCTCTTTCTGTAAAGTGTTGGTGGGGAAATCGATGGGGAAGTTTTGGGGAACACTATTATTACATAATGTTCCCTTTTATCACATAAAGTATCCAAATTTCCCATTTTATCACTTTACAGTACCTAATATGCATCTTTACCAATGATTTGCAATAGCTAATTTTTCCTAGATTTCCAACACTTTTTTTTGCTTTGGGGAAATATTTTAGAAATTTAAGGCAATAAGTTGATTTTTTTTGGCATCGTATCAGGCATAATATGGGAGTACACCTCAACACTTTTACTGTCTTTCCAACCACCAATGTCCTTTAAGTCCTGCAAATCACAATTCGCATATTTTCTCAACCAAGTGGCAAATGTATGTCGACACTTATGAGGAGTTTTTTCAAAACTTATATCAGCTTGTCGCAACATATCCCTCCAATTGAAATACAATCCCTCTCCATCTTTTTTATTGCTCCAAGCATTTCTCCATATAAAAATATATTTTCCTCTTTCATTTACTTTGCCTAACCATTCCTTTAAATTTTTATGCAGTTGAACAACTCTCGATTTATCGCCTTTGCTTTCCCATAAATTAATCTTATCATCTTGTATGTCCTCCCATTTAGTATTTAGAGCTTCTTGTAATCTTGCTCCAGTATAGATGAGAAACACTAATAAAAGTTTTATCTGAAACATACTCGTTGATTGCAAACACTTTTCCACTTCTTCAGGAGTAAAGTATATTGGATCTCTTTCAATGAGCTTGAATCTTTTAATGACCATTTTTTCACAGAGTCTTTTTGCTGATGCAAAGTTTAACACCAACGACACAGGACAAATAAAATTCCTATTCATCGTATTTAGTCTGGCTGACTTTTGTTTTTTTTCTTCTTCCGATAAATCACTATAAGGAGTGGTCTTTAAATATTCTTCCATTGGATAAGATTCAAATGCTTTTTTTCTTATCAACTCATTATCAATGGTGCGAATGTCATAGTTGCCTAAAAATTCTTTTGTTTTTTCCACTAGGGCGATTGTTTTCAAGGATGGGGTGGTATCTGGATCATCATCAGCAATTTTTAAATCGGCAGCAGCACTATACTTTTTGCTTTTATACTGAATAATATCCTTTTTTAAATCCTCAATTAACTTATAGACAAACTTGTTCGCCTCTCTTTTTTCTGTTGTCCTGCAACTTCTATTTTTGACATACCTAGACTCTCCTTCAAAATAAAAAGTTCCAGTTACATAATAAACTTTACTATTTAAATCTTTTCTTCTTTCTGCTTTGAGCATAACACAACTATCCTTTCAATATGTTCATCGGTAAATCGTAATCGTTTACCAATATATGTATGTAAAGCAGCTTCGTTGGGAAATTTGGTTTGTAAGTCTTTAATAAAAATCCTAAAATTGCGAGGATGTCTATTAAGTTTGTAAGCTACATCTTTTATATCATAAAGTCTATTCATTTTTCGCCTCTTCTTCTATTTCGTCATCGTGTAAGTGTAATCCTAGTTTAAATGCCTCATCAGCATCTAATTCTTTTCTTAATGTTTTAATTTCTTCCTTTTCTTCTGGAGTAGTAATTCTATCTGTAAATAAAAAAGGATTATCTATTGGAGCTTTCTTTTTAGGATGTAACTCTTCTTCCTCTTTTCGATGTCCTTCAAAAATTAAATCATAAAATTTTTGTGGCAACAATAATACATGGTCTTTGTCATCATATACAAGACACCACCAATAATGAATCTTATCTGTTGTCGTGAAAGTTGTTTCCCATCGTTTAAAGGCATACACACTTTTAGGTGGACTCGTACCTTTGGTTAGGTAGCTTAAAACTTGTGTGTAGTCGAGTTTGCGAGAATTAATTTGATTTTCAAAATGAAGCTCCCATAGCTTATCAACTTGCACTCCATTTTCATTCTCTCCTCCCTTGTCTATTTGTTCAATCTTAATTATTTTCTTACTCATTTATTAACTCCAATTGGTTTTCATCTTTTTGTTTCCAAAAAAAATTGCATAATCTAAATGGCTTTGTTTCATTTAATTTTGGATTAGGTGGAAATGCCTTGCTTGTTTTTCTTTGCAATCCATATTCCAAATCATTCTTGCTCAAGGTCATTTTTTCATTCGTTTTATTTAAACTTAAAACAGCACCACCTTTAGCAATGGCTTTTTCCACTTCATAATCTTTCAACGAAGCATATCCATTCCATAACCTTTGTATTTTTCTTCTGTAATAAGTCATGGTGTAAGACCGCCAAGTTTCATTTCAGCTCTGGCTGTGGCATTGGCATCTGCCATCAATTCTATTTTAGTGGTAATGCGATCTAGTTCAGCAAAAGATTCATCAACTAATTGTTCTGCTTTTTCCAGTTTGGATACAACTTCAGTAACTTCAGGATCAATCTTTGCTTTGGCTTTCGCATCCTCCACACTATGTTTTTCATTAGATAAAAAACGATAATGCAAGTATCTTCCTTTTTCTTTTTCATCCTTCATTCTAGTTAGTTGATTAAAAACTCTTTTACATTTTCTGTAATCAATGATGGCTTCCATCTTGGCTTCAGCAATTTTATGAGGATCATATCTATTTAAGGTATTATCAAGACTCATCTAGTTCACTCTCCAGTTTATCGGCTATTAATCTTAAATTTTTAATTCTTGCTTCTTTGTTATAATTTTTATCGGAGTGGCAGCGATTATGACAGGAACGACAAAGACAAATGAGATTTTCAATAAAATCTTTAAATTTACTACCGCCCATACCTTTATTTTGAATATGATGAATATCTGTGCCTAACCATTGACCACAAGCTGTGCATTGATAGGTTTGTGCTATGGTTAATTCTGGTAGCCAAAAATCATTATAAATTTTCCAATGCTTCGTCATTTTAAAATTCCTTCATATTCATCATCTTCATTCCATAATTATTAATTCCTTTAGGAATAGCCAATCCATCGACCTTAATAGGTTTATTTCTTTTAAAGGGTTTATAGTCCACGAAATGATGCCACCTATTAAATCTCCATACAACTCTCGCTAGATCGGGGTGCATTTCTTGTAACATCTTCGATTTGTTTAGTGTGCCTTCCTCATCATAAAATTCTTTGGAATTACCACCTCTTAATCGTTGTGTAGTTGCTTTTTCTTGGAGGAACGCATTGAATTGAAGAGTGCAATCGCCATCTTTTAAAACTCTTAATGAGAGATCTGTGTCCTCATTATATCTACCTCTCCATCGATGCTTTGTTTTATTATCAATGAGCAAAGTAGAATAAATCCTTGTATTGAAAAGATAGGGAGGATATTTTTCACTTGCTATGCAAAATTTACAATAGTTGAATCCACTAATCAAAACATTGGTATAACGATTAACAAAATCCTCTGCACATCGAAAGATGGTGCCAGTTTGCACTATGTTTTTTGCATTGCGATTGAGTCTATAAAAATCATAGATATTATCATCCAATACCCAATGTTTTTTTTCGCCTAAATCAATGGAGTGATCCCATGCGAAATTACGAGCTGCTCCTGGACCCACACCTTTACCTTTTCCTATGTCATCATTAAAGACATCATAGTTAGCTTGATACTCAGGAGGTAAAATTAAAACTTTTTCTTTACTAATAGTAGTGATGTATTTTTCATATTCTTGCTCTTCTACTATAATATAATAGGGAACTTTCATTCTTTCTAAAGATTTGCTTGTCAATCTAGACTCCCATCTTCCTTTAGACACTATGTAAATTGGATATTTAGGATTCATCCACATACCTCTTGCTAAAATGATCTTTAAAAATTAATTTGGGATGCCAAATACTTTTAGTCCTATTGTTAAGATTTTGACTTATCTTTGTTGCGAAATCTTGCAAATCTTCCTCGTTTCTAAATCGTATAATAATTTTGTGATAGGACTCTTCTTGCTCTTGCACAAACTCAGGCATTCCTTCCCATTCATCTTGCCAATATTCTTTATCAAACTCTTCTCCAAATAATGATTGTTGGCTTTTTTCTTTCATTTCTTTTCATCTAAATTTTTTCCAATAACAAAAATCATAAAAGCGATAAAAACTAACACCAATAAAATTAATCCATTAAGAACAATGAGAGCCATGTTTCTCCTTGATCCATTTGATAGGGATTGTTTTGTTAAAAAATTTAAAACCATACTTGATGCACCAATCGGCATAAGTTGTTTTTGATCCTTTATAAATTTTTGCTTTTGCATTGCTGAACACAAAGCGAATGTCGTATTTGTTGCCATATTGTTTTCTAATAAGTAAATGTTTTTTTCTATCCGAGACAACAAACCGACCTTTAGTTTCAATGATAATGCCATTAGCTAATCTAAAGTCTGGAGTATAGGTGGATGACTGTGCAGGCCGTGTATATAAGATCACTAATTTTTCGTAATCAAACTTAATTCTGAATTTTTTAAGTTGCTTGGCAATTGATACCTCTAATCCTGAACGATACTTATTCATTTAAAATCTTGTCAATGTTGATTGGCTGTTTGGATAAATGATGCACAACTGATGTGTGATCTCTTTTTATTTTATCGCCTATGACTTTTGTGCTGTGTTTGGTTTTCCTAAAAGCCAAGTGGCAGTAATCTCTTCTAGCTTGAACAAAATGTTTATCTCTTCTATTCCCTGACAAGTGTTCTTCTTTGATGTTATAAAAATTACAAACCAATCTCTTTATATGTTTCAATGGGAATGGTGTTTTGTCTAAAGCAGGAAGAGGTTGAGACTCTTTAAAGATAGGATTTTCACATATCTTTTTTAAAATCTTAACCTCTTCTGTTGTAAAGGGAAACTCCATGTTTAAAATGGGATGTCCTCTTCAGTTGGTGGTGGTGCATGATTTACAGGTGGTGGTGGTTGATACCCTTGCTGTTGTGCTTGGTAGCCACCTTGTTGCTGTATAGGTCTTTCTGGTCTAACCTTTTTTACAAAAAGTTTAAAACCATCCTTGCCTAGAGGGAAAGTAAAATAAGTGGCATTATTGTCGTACTTATCTTCATTTTCCCAACCCTTTGCCCACACCACTCTTTTTTTTCGAGGTTGCCCTGTATTCTTATCGACATATTCCTCGATATAAAATAGTTCGTGTGTAGGTTTCATATTAATAGCCCTCCTTTAGAGCTAGTTCACAAAATTGCTTGACATTGCAGTAATCCTTGCAGCGTCTCGCTATACTTAATCTCTCTTCTACATAAGAGTTCAAAGTATTCTTGGCATAATCTTGAGCATCTTCCTCAAGATCAAAAACTTTTAATGCTCGTTTTTTTTCTTTAACTTTAACTGCAAAACTTGGTGGATTTTTCCATCTCTCTTCATCGGTGCAACCAACTTGAATGTTTTGCGTATGAAAAAGCATATCGGCTTGTTGGTGTGTTTCCACTCTATCTCGAATATAAGCATCTTGCTTTTCATCTGACCACAAAGGTATATCAACCTTGTGAATGGGAAGTGGTGGATAGTTGCCACCATTATTCATTGCTTCTTGAGCTTTGGACTTTTGCCAATCTCTCGCTAAAACAATTATAGATAAAGATATGGGAAGATAATTATTTTGTCGCAACAACCACGCATAGCCATTTAATTGATAAGTCCAACTCTCTTTAGGAAAGATAATAGACCAAACACTTGTGCATTTGTAATCCTCTACCCTTACCTTTTTAGGTGGAATAATATGTTCTTCTAGTTCCCAATGTACTTTATTCTTCTTCAATGATAATCCTATCTATTGCACCAGATATTTTCCATCCATTGCATTCGCCATAAAATCTTTTTTCTTTAATGGTGTTTTCTGTCGTATCGCTGTGCTCAATAATATGATGGACTGAAGTTCCTAGAACTGACCAAAATCTTTCACTTAAATCTTCCTCTATTTGATCGTTGTATTGTTCTTTTAAAATTTTAATTTGTGGAGAGTCTATAAGACCAGTTATGGATATATCGGAGTCTCCTTTGCTATATGCGGAGGAAATCTTACGAATAGCAGCAGAGACTCCTGAAGGTAAATTATATTTGTCTGTGTAATTTACCATTCTTTATACTGGCATTTCAAATTGCATAATGATTGAATAAACCATGATGCAAGACCAAAGAAACATCAGTAAAACTCCAATGATAAATTCTTTGTTCATTTGTTAAACTCACATTTTTTCATCAGAGAAATTAATTTCCACTTCCACATAATTTTCATATCCTGGTGGACTGCATCTTTTAAAACTTTTTTTAATATCTTCACTCGATGCCAAAACTTTTTTTCAGCATCAGATTCTTCATTGGACTGAACTAAAATAAAATTTTGTTTCATAATATCTCTTTGTGTTTTTGAGTAGGGAGTCAGCTCATCCAACTCCCTACCTAGCCAATTATTAAGTCAATAAAGGAGCAATCAATATTGACTATTATGGTATTTAATGGAATAATTTGTGATTTGCAATGATTATTTGCAAATAGTAGAAATTATAGCGAATTGTCTATTTTTTGTGCTGAAGTATATTTTAAATAGAATTGAGCAGTAATAGGGTAGCAAATGGTGGATTTTACCTTATGTTCCTTGTATTTTGGCTGTATATCAGCAAAGGTAACACTATGGGTTTTGGGATTATGGGATAAAACAATTCCTAGATATGCCTTATCTTTAGTTTTGATATAGCAAGGATGGTTGATAAATTCAGAATTATTACAAGATATTTCAGGATGATACCAATAAACTAAATCTCTTTCTAAATGGTAGATAACTTTTAGATTCTTTTTTTGAATTTCATTGGGCGTTATAACTAGGTGGTCATCATCTTCGGTTGGTGGAATAACAACACCAGAGTCATCAACATATCTAACGACTCTATATTTAACAATATTATCATCTAAAACTTTAATTAAAGGCACTTTTAAAAATTTAGCATAGAGCTTTGCGTGATCTACGCTTATTTGTCTTTTACTTGATAAATGCAAAGACACAGTTGATTTATCAATGCCTGTGCCTTTTGAGATAAGATCGTGGTTTTTAACTCTGGCAAGAAGAACTTGTTTGATTAATGCTTCATTCATTTTTAATATCATAATATACCTTTTAATTACCTAATAATCAATATTATCACATATAAATACATTTATTTAGTATTTGTCAATTTATTACTAATAATAATTTTTATTTACAATTTGCAAAATTTTTTGTAATCGAATAAGAACAAATAAAAAACATTTAAAAAAAAATGAAAATAAAATGTAACCTATGCGACAAGACAATTGATGTAGATGAAAATCTAACTGATAAACAGCTTACAATACTCAATTTTGTTGTAGAATATAGGAAAAAACACGCAAAATGCCCTGCTATAAGGGAAATAATGGATGGGTTAGGGTATAAGTCCACAAGTGGTATTTTTACGCACATAGAGGCACTTATATTAAAGAAATATCTAGCCAAGCAACCATACAAGAAAAGAAATCTCATAATTTTAAAGGAGGTTACATGAAATCAGCTAGTGATAATATTCCTGCATTATATTTTTATGTTGAGTCTTGGATTACTGGAACACAAGACTTAACTCCACAGCAAAGAGGGATATACATACAATTATTATCTCATGCACAAGTAAGGAATGGAAGAGGTTTGCCTAACGATATCGTAAAGTTATCAAGGTTGTGTTTATTGTGTAATCCAGACGATTTAAACAATTGGGAAGAGCAGAAAAAAGACCTATATTTTATTCTTAAAAGTAAGTTTATTTTAAAGGCAAACGAAGATGGGGTTGATGCTTATTTTAATGAAAGACAACAAAAAGAGTACGAAATTGCTAGGAAAAAGAAGGATCAAGTTCTTAAAGCTAATGAAAAATATAATAAGAAAAGAACAAATAATAACGATGTCGTAACGACTTCGTTGGATAGTGATAGTGATAGTGATAGTGATAATAATATAAGTATTAATAAGAAGGCAAAACTCTTTGCTATATTTTGGGAATTGAACAAGAACAAGATCCAAGTGGGTTACGCAAAGAAGGCATGGGTTAAGTTGCCTAATGATTGGGTGCAAAAGCCAGAAGAGTTAGCTAGACTCTATAACAATCATTTTGCAGATAAAAAGGACTTTGCCAAGCATCCTTCCTCGTGGCTTAATGCAGAGGCATATTTGGATCAAAAGCCAGATATGTCAGATCCAGTTAGTTCAGATAATAGTCCTGCAAGATTAAAAATGTTTCAATCTGATAAAATTACGCCTTTTTTGATTACTTATGCTCAAAGATATGAGCAAGAAGTAAGACAAGCAGTAGAAAATAAGGACATTACTTTAGAAAGAGCAAAAGAATTAGGCATTAATGTCAGATAATTTTTTATATATCATAGGTAATAATGACCAAAATATGTATAAGGTTGGCATTTCCAACAA
>VTLG01014299.1_pt1 | contig 12111 bp, 4 predicted proteins | sample 4694571 | NCBI WGS metagenome assembly VTLG01 (sample SAMN12604809, study PRJNA352737) | marine metagenome | biome: ENVO:00000447; feature: ENVO:00000209|ENVO:00000569|ENVO:01000036; material: ENVO:00002151; isolation source: viral sequences binned using virsorter ... | reverse complement strand
CTGTCACCACTTTGGATGAAACCAACCCAGACGTTGCGATTGCTTATCAAACACTTTTAGAAGTTAGTAGAGAAGTTCAAAGTGAAGGATGGACCTTTAACAAGGAAGCGCATTATGAGATGACACCTAATACAGATGACGAAATTATAATACCCACCAATGTCTTACAGATAGATCTTACTCAAGCTAATGCTGGAGATAAGAAGGTAGTAAGAAGGAATGGAAAACTATATGACAAACAAAACCATACAGATAAATGGACAAATGGAGTAGTAGAAGTTGATGTTCTATGGTTCTTTGACTGGGTAGATCTACCACGTCCTATACAAGATTACATAACCACTAGAGCAGCTACTATCACATCCAGTCGAATAGTAGGAGATGAAACTCAATACCAAATCCTCCAACAAAAGGAGGCATACATGAGAGCTATGGCTCTTGAGTATGAAACAAACCAAGGTGATTATTCATTCTTTGGTGAACCTGACGGAGCACACCCTTATGTCGGTTATCAACCTTATCATGCACTTAAGAGATAATGGCAGCAGTAACACAACGGATAGCAAACTATCTAAGTGGTGTATCTAAACAACCAGATAGTAAGAAACTTCCAGGTCAGGTCAGAGAATGTATCAATGGTCTAGCTGACGTGACGTTAGGTATGACTAAAAGACCTGGTTTTAAGTTTATTTCAAAACTAAAGACAACAGGTGGTGCAGACTTCACTGGTACTCAATTAGATGGTGCTAAGTGGTTCTATATCAATAGAGATTCAGATAGATATGTAGGATGTATTACTCCTAAAGTGGGAGGTACTAATGGTTCTGTATATATATGGAATGCGACTACAGGAGCTGCATGTACAGTTACCAATGGATCTCAACACGCCTATTTAACAGGTGTTAAATCAAACTATGATGTCTTATCAGTACAGGCAAATACAATTATATGTAATGATTCAGTTACTGTAACTACACAAGCTACACCTACTGGTTTTGTCGCTAAAAGTAGAGGAACAATTCTCCTTACTGGAGATATAGTACAGATGCAGGGATACAACTTCTCAGTAACAGTAGCAGGTAGTACAACAGCATCTTATACGGCGGCTTCAGATGCTACTTATGATGATATCTTAGATACGTTAAAAACCAGAATAGAAGCTTTAAGTATTAGTGGTTTAACAGTTACTAAATACGGAACATCTCTACAGTTAGATCGTGTTGTAAGTAATACTAGAACTACATTTAGTCTTGCAGCTGAAGGTGGTATAGATAATGAAAGACTTGTTATCTTCCAAGACTGGGCTAGTAACGCTTCTTACTTACCACCTAACTCTTTTCATGACCACGTAGTTGAAATAGTTAACTCAGTAAGTACTGATGTTGATAACTACTTTGCAAAGTTTGTAGCAGATAATGGAACAGCTGGATCTGGTTATTGGAAAGAGACACGTGATCCATATGTATCTCCTGGTTTAACAGCAGCTACGATGCCTTATAGATTAAGGAATACTGGTAGTAATGCTTTTATATTAGAAGCAATACCTTGGCTAGACAGATTAGCTGGAGATATAGATACAGTTCCTGATCCTAGCTTTGTAGGTAAGACAATTAAAAAGTCGTTCTACCACGACGATAGGCTTGGTTTCTTATCTGAAGATAATATAATACTTAGTAAAGCCAAAGCACCATTTGATTTATATGCAGCATCAGCTAGAACAATAACTGCTGGTGATCCAATAGATGTAAACGTAGCTTCTGTAAGACCTACTAAATTACATGGAATATTACCTGCTAGACAGGGTTTAACTCTTTTCAGTAAGAGTGCTCAGTTCCTTATCTACTCAGATGATGGACCTTTAACACCAACATCTACAAAGATCAGACCAATATCAAACATGGAAATGAGTGATGAGGTTGATCCGATAGACGTTGGTACTCACATGAACTTCATCAGTAAGACTCCTAACTTCGTTAGGGTGTTTGCTATGACCACTAGGGGTTTAGGTGAGAACCCAGACATCCTAGATATTGGAAGGGTTGTTAACGAGTGGATAACGATTGATGTAGATACTCTTATAGCTAGTATTCAGAATGAGTTCATTGCTATGTCTAGTCAGTCTAGTGATGAGATCTTCTTCTACAAGACATACACCGATGGTAAAGAACTGTTGATGGAGTCTTGGTTTAAGTGGAAGCTACCAGGAACTGTTCAGAATATGGCTATTGATCAGGATGATATGTACTGTGTTACTAAACAAGGTAATCAATACATTCTATCTGATGCAAACCTAACTCAGAGTCCTGATGTTGCGATCATCACTAACGCACAAGGTCAAAAGGTTAACCCCTGTATGGACTTCTATGCACCAGCATCTTCAGTTGTTTATGACGCTGCTAACCATAGATCAAAGTGCTATCTACCTTATGCAAACTTAACTGATAAGAAGAATCTAGTTCTAGTTGCTGGTACTACTGCAGCTGGTACATTCAATAACTCTGGATATACAGTTACAGCTGAGACAGGTACAGATGGTAATGGAACATTCTTTATTGTTGAAAGTTTAGATCTATCTGGTAATGCTGCTAACGTCTATGTTGGTTATGCTTATGACTTTGATGTAACTCTACCTCAGATCCATTATCAACTAGATCAAGAGGGTAAATCTAAAGACTTTACAGCTAGTTTAACAGTAGCAAGAGTTAAGTTTGATGCAGGGTTATCAGGTGTATTAGGTTTTAAACTTAATGCTGTTGGTAGGTTTGCAGGTAAACGAGAATATACAGGTGATGGCAGTACTACTGATTATGATTGGAACCCTGGAGATTTGGACTATATAGATAGAAACCAAGTTAAAGTAAAGGTTAATAATGTAACCAGTACAGCATTTACTTTTCAAAATGATACAGAGATAAGGTTTAGTTCAGCACCAGCACTAGGTGATAAGATTCTTATCTATCTAGACGAGTGGTATGACTTAGCACCAGCTGTTATAGCAAATGACTATTTAGCTGATGACGTAGCACTATCTGAATCAAGAGTCGTAACAATACCAATACACCAACGTAGTAAAAACTTTAGCTTACGAGTCTTTAATGACTCACCATTTCCCGTCTCTTTAAACTCGATGATGTGGGAAGGAAACTACTCACCGAGATTTTATAGGAGGACTTAAATATGCCATTTCCATGGGCTGCTGCAAGCTTTGGATTAGGAGTTATAGGAGCTTGGAATAACAAGAAACAACAAGATAAACAAGCCAAAGCTCAGAACGAATTCAATCAAGCTCAGTATGAATACGACACAATAATTACAGATAATCAGAATGCAAAAATGGATTCTGATTATGCTTATGCCTATGATGGGTACTTAATTAATAAGAAGAATCAGGAAACAATGGCAAAGTTGACTGATGAAAAGAATTTAAGAAAGTATAACTACGATTTACAGATAAGAAATGCTCAACAGAAATCAGCTGAGCAAGCTTATGCTAAATCAGAAAGGCTTTATCATAGTCAACTTGGTTACAACCAACAAGCTGCTGCACACGCTAGAGAGCGTTCAGTAATTAAACAACAGGAAATCAAACAAAAAGCTGCTTTTGATAATGAAGATTCAGTAGTTAAGTCAATAGAAGCAGAAGGTCAATTAGCTGTTCTAAGTCAATCAGGTAGAAGTTCGACAAAAGCTTTAATAGCTTTACGTGCAGAACGAGGTAAAACTGAGGCTAGATTAGCTGAATCACTTGTTAGCTCTCGTAGAGACTTTGCACTGACATTAAAAGAAATATCAAGAGATAAGTATGGTGCAGACTTGGCAGCGTTTGCTAATCGAATGTTAAAGCCAGGTGAATTACCCATGCCAATAAAACCACTTAAAACACCTATTCCTGAATTACAAGCACCAAAAGAAATTGAGGAACATGACTACTTACCTGATCCAATAATGGGAGTTAAGGCTGTCGGAGGATCATGGCTACAAGTTGCAAGCGGCGTTGGAGCTGCAATACCAGCAAAATGGTTCGACTAATAAACAAAAAAAACAATGGGAACTACTTTCTACGGAAAAGAAGGTAGTTTTAAACCAATAGATGCACAAGTTAATATTGCATTAAATCGTGATGCTCAAGCGGCTGCGAAAGAACTAGAAGGTTTAAAACTACTACGACAAGGCTATGACGAAAGGGACTCAGAATTTATCAATGCTCTAAGACAAAAATGGGCTGCTGAAAAAGATTCTAAGGATCTAGATAAAAGAAGAGTTGATAAAAACTTTGTTGATAAACAAAATGCTATTCGACGTAATAAAGACCAGAAAAGACGTAACCTTGATACAGAATTAGCTAATATCAGACAGGAAGCTAATAACTTACAAGCATTTACTAAAACAGGTTCTAAAGTTCTAAACAACCTAGCTGATAGACAACAAAGAAAGATTGAGTCAGCTGACTTAAAAGATACTTTAGATAGAGTTGGTGACTATACTGATCTTGAGTCTGATGTCCAAAAACAAGCTTTATTAAAGGCTTTTTTACAAAATGATGAACTATCTTGGGCTGCATATTTAAAGGGTGAAAGTCCAGAGGTAATAACTTATTTAGATACATTACCACCTGCTTTAAAAATAGATGCAACAGCAAAGGTTGTAGCTGATTTAAACAATGACCCTACGATGATTAGGTCATTCTTTGAAAATCAACTTAACTCATTAGGTACTCTAAGTCATGATGAAAAGATAAGACTTCTAGAAGATGTTCTTCCAGAGATGTTGTTAAAACAGACTGGATTAGCTCTCAACAATACAAGTTTAATTAATGACTTTCGTAAGGGAATAAAAAAGCAACAAATAGCTTTAGTACAAGAAATAAAGAATGATAAACTTAACAAGCTAGGAGAGAAAAACATTGCTGAGGCTTATCAATACTGGAGATCAGAGAAAGGTAAAATAACTGAACAAGGCTCATTTGATATCCTTCAAAGTAAGATATTTAAAAGTCATAAAGATGGAGTTATACGTGGTAATCCAGGTGTAAAAACATATATAAGAGGTATGCTTGTTGACCCTCAAGTTGTTGCAGATTCTGCTGAGTTTGAGCGTATCTTAGATATGAAAACACTACCTAATCTTGATAGTAAAGGAAAGATAACTCAAGCAGCTAGACCTTTCAGACAAGTCTTCTCAGCTAGTGAGTTATATGACATTAAGAAAGAGAGATTAGAAGCTGAAAAAGATGCTTTAGAAACTGAGGAGTTGAAAGCAGAGATACATAGTAAAGAAGTTAAACAGGAAGTCAGGAGAGCAATCCTAGAGGACTGGGATGCTAGTGAAGAGATGAAAGATAAGATCTTTGCTACTGCACCTGGATTATCTGATAAAGACAAGAAAGAATTGGAATCTCTTACTGTACAAATTAGTAACAATACTGATCTTGTTGAGCAAAGACGTGCTGCAGATAAAAAGCTTAGAGATGGCGTCTTCTTCGAAGATGACTACCTAATGTTGTCTCCATCCTTAAGAGCGATGGATAAATATAGGAAAGGTTATAAACAAATCTCTGAGTTTGTAGCAAAGACAGGGTGGGATAAGGAAACTGTTAAAGGCAGTATGAGAGATCTCATTCAAAATGACATACTTAAAGTTCAATACGATGCTGCTGTTGTAACTCCTACAAATAATAGAACTGTAAAACTTGCACAAGCTGAAGCAACTAAGGATTTCTATAAGTATGTAAGTGCTTTTATGGATGATCCTGAATATGCAAATAAAAGTAATGAACAGATTCGAGATGCTGCTTACTCAAAGTTAGTTGAGGAAATAACATCAGGTAAAGGTAAGTGGAGAGTAGACGATGAGTATAAAGGTGCTGCAGGTAAGAATATAGGTGACTCTCACTTCCCTTACTTTGATGGTGCTAATACAAGTCAACATAAAATTAAGTACCCTCTAGCACATACTCTTGATCTAATTGATGAGCATGGAGCAACACTTTTAAAGACAGACTTAGTTCTCACACCTGCATACATCATGGCTCAGGAAGCTCAGTTAGAGATGGGTAGGGGTTTCCAAGTAACACAAGATGTAAAAGAAATAGCAGAGAAATCTAATTTAACTGAAAGTGAAGTAATCAACCAACAGAGAGAATTACTTGGTCTTAAAGGTGACGTAGAACCAAGTGTCAGAGAAGATGTAGTTAAATCAGCAGCACAGATAGAACAAAACAATGCTGCGATTACTAAACTATCTAAGAATATTAGATCGCTTGATGATGCACTGAAAGCTCGTGTAGCACAGCAAGTACCAAGATTAACAACAGCCATGACGAGTACTTCTAGATGGCAACTAGCTGTTAAGGGTGCTGGCATACCTATCGGTACATATAAAACTGTAGAGCAACTCAATACATTTCCAGCTGGTCAACAGTTACTAGCTAAGTACTTTAATCAAACTGGAGGATTTAGAGGAGGTGCTGCAGTTGTTAGTCGTAGGAGGGTTAAAGATGGCACACGTTTAGTTATCCAACTACCAGGTTCAGATCCAAATGAACCAAGACATATTTATCTATTTAAAGGAGACATGTAATGGAAGAAGAAAACAAAACAGAAACTCTTCCAGTACAAAAACCTGAAAAGGAAGAGGATAAACTAAAGTCTGATGCTTCAATGCACGGAGCTGTAGAGAATACTAGGAAAGTACTACGAGGTGTTATGAGAGGTATCTCAGATCCTTGGGGTACTATCACTGGACAGGACTGGAATAGACCAGCTCAAAGTGGCTTCTTAGGTGGCTCGTGGAAGGATCAGGCTGAAGGTCAACTTGGGATGGTACTTGGTACTTACCCAGATGCATTTATGGATATCGTTGGTCAATTTGGTGGTAAGTATGGTAAGAAAGCTGACGATTTCTATGATGATGTTACTAAATTCGAGAATCCAAACATACAGAAAGCTAGAGGAATACTAAGTGTTATAGCTCCAAGTGTTGCTACCTATGGTGGTATCAGTAAGGCTACACAGAACTTACCTCGTGCTCAACGTGTTATGACACAGCTTGGAGGTAATGCTGTAATTGATGGTTTCTTAGGATTTACTTCTGACCAAAACGAAGGTGAACAAAACACAACAGCTTTCTTAGCTGAGAACTTCCCAGGTTGGTGGGGTTCAGACGGAAGGATACCTATTCCTGAATGGATGAAAACCAACAATTCTATGACACCTGAACAGCTCAGGATCTACCACATGTGGGAGAACTCAGCATTAACAGGTGTAGCTGATGGTCTTGGATTCTTAACTGAATATAGAAAGCCAATCATGAGTTGGTTCAAACCACTTAATGAGAAGGCTGCTTTTTGGAAGAAAGCTGAGGTATTTACTAATGCAGATAAAGGAACTGTTAAAGCTATCTCTTCACTGGATGATCAGATTGTACAAGGTGAATTACGAAAGGCAGAGATACTACAGGCTATAGCTACTAAGCCAGGCAAGGCAGAGGTGAGAGCATTAGAAGCACAAATAAAACAGATTGATGAATCTATCGCTCAAGCTAAAGCAGGTCAGGCAGGTCTAAGCGATGAGTATGCAAACACTGGTACTTCTAGTGCTACAGAGAATGCTCTTGAATCTAGTCTTGATAGAAGAGCAACATCACGAGAGATACAAGCTGATGAAGTTGCACTTAATAAGTTAGAAGCTGATCCAACAGGTGCTAATGGTTTTGATCCTGATGTAACTCCAGGTTTTACGAACGATGCACAGAAAACCCAATCAGCCATGACCCCTGGAAATGTTGCTGAGAATATGATCGACGTAACATCCAACAACAAAGGAATAACTAAGGGTGATAACACATCTCTAGTCTCCGATGCTATGTACAACAAAGGGTTCAGAGCAGGTGGTAAGTCACGTAATGCTGTAGAAGGATTCGCTAAACAGACTGAAGAGATGGGTGACTGGGAAGCTATCAAGAATGGCTTCAGATTCACTCGAAAGGATATGGATGAGGCTGCATGGAACATCTATGAAAACATCATGCTTAAAGGTGATGTAAGAGGTGTTAGAGAGATGTTCTTAGCTAATGAAGACTTCTTAAAGATCACTGAAGAGATGACTCGTCAACGAGCATTAATTGAACCTATACAACAGGTAGAGATTGACGCTAGAGGACAGTTCTATGCAATGCGAGATCTAGTAGATAAGTTCCTTGGTCGTAGTGTTACTGAGGCATCAGCTAGAACAATGGATACTCTCGGTAGAGAGATTGAAACTACAGCTGAATCCTTTAAACACATCGGTCCAGAGGCAGTAGACCCAAACAAAACAATGGATACTGTTCTGGATAAGCTTGAGTTCTTAATGACTGAGTATGGGATAAACAAATATATCTCTGGTTGGCAGTTAAGAAATAAAGGTGTCTGGAATGATGCAATTAGAAGAGGCGAAGATCTTGGTCAGTTAGCAACAAAACTAAATGACGAGATGGAAGCAGCTTTAGATGCTAAGCACAAAGCAGCTATTCAATACAGACAAGTTCTACAAGAGGCAGCGGATGAAGATCCTAACCTTCTTAAAGCTTTCGTAGAGGCATTCGCAATAACTGATGGTGACGTAGATACTATTGCCAAGATGCATGAATGGGGAGTTAACCTTCTACACCCAAGAGGTGTTGTTCATAGTTCTAAAACGAATTGGAAACCAAACCTTTTAGCTAAAGGTTTAAAAACCATAAGATTTAATAATGTCTTATCTGGTATGGCTACCATCAACGCTGCTAAAGGTAGTGCCACTGCAATCATTGGTAAACCACTTAGAGCATTCCTACACGCAGGTCTAGATCAATTAAAGACAGGTGATAAAGAAGCTGTTAAACGTGCCACCTATTTGTATGGAGCAATCCAAGAAACAAATAGAAGAGCCATAGCCGATGGTTGGAAGATGATCAAACGAGTTCATCACGACCCTACAGCTATGCTTGATGCTGTTCGTAAGGATTATGTCGTTAAAGATGATAAGACTTGGGAAGCTTTAGATAACCTCTCTAAGAACTGGGAGAAAGATGGCTTAACAGGTCGAGTAGCTCTATACGAAACATCTAAAAACCTACACAAGATAGGTTCTAATAGATGGTATAGAGGAGCTATGACAACCATGACAGGCATAGACTCTTACACCAACACAATGCTCGCTACCTACTGGTCTAGAGCTTTAGCATATGAAGAAGCTGGTAAGAAAGGATTAGGGTTATGGGATGAATTAGGTAAACCATCTCAAGCATTAATAGATGCAGAGAAGAAAGTTTATTCAACTATGTTTGATAAGCAAGGTCTTCCAACAGATGCTGCTTTAAAACAGTTTGCAGGTGAAATCAACCTAAATCTAAATCATCAATTCTCTGATTCAATAACAAGAGCTACTGATGCTTTGCCTATAACACAAGGCTTATTCATGTTCCCCAGAACTGGTATAAACAGTGTCAACAGAGCATCATCATACACACCATTTAATAGAATCCCTGGGTTCCAGAATAAGTACATCAAGATCCTTAGAGCTGGAGATGATGTAGATCTAATTAAAGAAGCTTTAGCTGAACATAATATTGCCTATGATACCTATCCACACGCTATGGAAGCGTACAAGGTTCTTAAGGAAGAGTATGAAGCAAGATTAGCCTTCTCAGGCATGTTGACCAGTTCACTCTTTGCACTAGGCATTGGTGGTCATGTAGTTAATAAACAAATGCCTATAGGTATGGTTGGGACTGGTGATTTCCGTCATTCAGAACGTAAGAAAAAGAGAGATCTTTACGGTGTGATGGAGAAATCAGTGCAAATTCCAGGTACTAATAAATGGATAAGCTTTAAAGGTGTAGATGCTTTAGACCCAATCCTCAGCTTGATTGCAGATGTTGGTCAGCACTATAACGATCTTTCATCAACGATGTTAGATGATACCTTCCAGAAAGTTATGTGGAGTATCTCAGCTAACTTCTTAAATGAAACACCTTTAGCTGGTCTAGAACCACTGGTAGCACTTACATCAGGTGATGGTAGTTGGTTTAATAGATGGGCTGCTAATGAAGTTAGGAGTTATATACCAGCATCAGGTGCATTAGGCGTTTCAGCTAATATGGTTGATAGTGCTTATAAAGATGTCCATAATGATCTACTAGGTTATGTACAAAATAGAACACCACTTAAAGGTTCTTTACCTAATCACGTAGATATATTCACTGGTGATCCAATTAAAGGAATTGAGAATGGTTGGCTCAGATCAGCTAATGCTATAAGCCCTGTAAAAGTTAGAGATGGTGGCGAACCATGGAGAAGACAACTTCTAGAATTAGGTTGGACTCCTAACACTGTTCTTAAAAAACATTCATCAGGTAATTATGAATACTCTCCAACTGAAAGAGAAATTATTGATACCTACATAGGTAAATCTAATTTCAAGAATAAAGTAATTAAATACCTAAAGAATCCAGCTTTTAAAAAAGAAGTACAAGCACTTCGTAATAGCAGATTAAAGCAACAGAGCTGGACAAGAATGAAACTTGGTGAAGACGATCTACCTATTTTCCAATACTTAAATAGAGAATTAAGGAAAGCTCAAAAAGATGCTGAAGCTAAATTAGCTAAAGACTATCCAGCAATGGCAGAGTCAATAGCTGATCAAATTAGAATCAACAGTGCAATGAGGAGAGGTCAAGTCCTTAAGGCAACAGATATAGCTGACGAGAACGAAAGAAACTTTAAAGAGGTACAAGGAATACTTCAATACGCAAATCCACCGAAGAAATAATGCAACTAATCAATGGCTGTAACCGAATCAACTTATACAGGTAATGGCTCCACTACCAATTACTCATTCACATTTCCATATTTAAAGACCACTGATATCAAAGCGAGTATCAATGGCACGGCAACAACTGCATTTACATTGTCTAATGCAACAACCGTACAATTTAATACTGCACCAGCCAACTCATCTTCGATTAGAATCTATAGAGAGACAGACGACTCAAAGCTTGAAGCCTCATTCTTTGCGGGTTCATCAATTAAGTCGTCTGACTTGAATGACAACTTCAATCAGACTTTGTATGTTACTCAAGAGTCTAACAACAAAATTGATGCTGCTTGGACAAGTGGTGATGAGACGATTGATAGCTCTGAGACATGGGCTAGTAATAACACCAGAGTCGCTACGACTGGAGCGATAGACGGAAGAATAGATAGTAAAATAGATACAGCTTTAACAACAGATGTTGCAGCTGGTAATAAGATCACTGTTACGGATAACAGTCCTGGTAGTGGTCAAATAACTGTAGCCTTAACAAGTGGTTCATTAGTTAATAGTGATGTCAACGCATCAGCTGCTATAGCTGGTACAAAGATTTCTCCTAACTTCGGATCACAAAACATAGTAACAAGCGGTACAGCTGCTACAGGTGCTGCCACAGTAACGGGAAACATAGCTGTTTCAGGTACTGTTGATGGTAGAGACGTAGCTGCAGATGGTACAAAACTTGATGGTATTGAAACAGCAGCTACGGCTGACCAAACAAATGCTGAAATAAGAGCTGCTGTAGAAGCTGCAACAGACTCTAATGTCTTTACAGATGCTGATCATAGTAAGTTAAACGCTATAGAAGCTTCAGCTACTGCTGATCAAACTGCAGCTGAGATAAGAACCCTTGTTGAGTCTGCTTCAGATTCAAATGTCTTTACAGATGCAGATCACACAAAGCTAAATGCAATAGAAGCTAGTGCAACAGCTGATCAAACAGCTAGTGAGATTAAAACACTTATAGCTAGTTCACCACTTGATGCCTCACACCTAGCAACAAACTCAGTAACAACTGACGAAATAGCCGATGCTGAATTAACTACACTAGCTGGTATGCAGTCAGGTACTGCTTCAATCCTTGCAAGTGGTACAGCTCTTACTGCTACTAATGCTGAAATAAATGCAGTATGTGATGGTAAAACGGTACAAACAACTATATCTGATACTGATGCCTCCTACCCTACAAGTGGAGCCGTTGTTGATTATGTAGCTGCACAGATTGCACCTTTAGGTGGTCTAGAAGTAATAGCTAATGAGGATAGCTTTCCAACACAAC
>VTLG01001434.1_pt1 | contig 12111 bp, 18 predicted proteins | sample 4694571 | NCBI WGS metagenome assembly VTLG01 (sample SAMN12604809, study PRJNA352737) | marine metagenome | biome: ENVO:00000447; feature: ENVO:00000209|ENVO:00000569|ENVO:01000036; material: ENVO:00002151; isolation source: viral sequences binned using virsorter ... | reverse complement strand
TTACTAGCGTTTCTGCAGGTACATCAATACATTGTAGCACATCATTTTGTGCTGAACCTGCAGCACTATTAATTTGAGATACATCAATTGTATTTTCCACGAGGTAAGGTGTTCTTACTCCGGGATTGTATCTTCCGGGACGATTTACACCACCCGGCCCTGTTACATCATATGTAGCCATAGTTCTATCCTCCCTTAATCAATTAATAAATGTCTAGCATGAAGAGCAGTACTTCTCAATACTTTTCTTCCAAAGACATGTAAGCCTCTTACTATATCAGCAAATGAATCTGGGTCTCTTACTACTTCTGTTTTTGCGATAGCATTTGCAGTAGCAGTAGAACTCATGTGTCCATATAATACTTTATAATAATTGCTTGTTGTTGAAGCGGCAAAGTTATTGGTCATATATAATTTAAAACCATTAACCATACCATTCATTACAGAACCATTCCGTAATGGTGATTTTCCGTCACCGGTAACAGATGCGTCCATAATTTTAGCGGAAGCTTGTCCAAGCTGTTCATAAAATTCTGGTGTTCCTAAGAACCATCTATTATCTGTTGGAATATCTGCACCATGCATTCTTTTAGACGCATTAGCTAAGATATTTGCAGGGTCAGTTTCTGAAGTGCCGAAACCTGTATCAGTTCCAGAACCATCAGAACCAACAGTAGTACCCGCACCGGATACCATTGCCGCAATGACGTTTGCATCGTATGAATCTTTTAGAGCATATGCTCCAGAAGAAGTAGCCAAAGACTCCCAGTTCACATGAGATTGTCTCTCTTCGATATCATCAACTTTAAAAGCGAAAGCATTCGCTTGGTCGACAACTAATTGTAGTTGGTCATCTGCTAAGTTTTGTAAAGCAATTGCTCCACCCCTAGTATAAGACGCAACCGTAATAGTTGGCTCTTTAATAATGTTGACAGTATCTCCGTAGTTTTCAATCTCGCCTGCATAATCAGTATTAGTAATATCTTCTATTACTGATGCAGTTCTAAAGAACTTTTGGACTTTTTGGCTGTATATTACCGGTAACCAATTACCCGAAGGTAAGTTGGAATAACTGGTAGCTTTAGTTATAGCCATATTTGTGTCCTCCTATAGACATAAAGATTAATTACTAATTCTACCCTCTGTTCTAGCCAAATCTATTTCCTTTTCATATTTTTCATATTGATGAGGTTTTAATTTAGATATTTCAGAAACACTCCAGATTTTTTTATCCCCGGCTTCAACATCTTTTTTAGAAGTAGACGTAACTGATTTCGAAGCTTCTTTTTTGTTAACACTAGCTTTTTTATTAATTCCTGCATCTAATTTATATAAATCAATTGCACGAGCCGCTAAAGTAGCATTTGATGTGTTATCATATAACCAACCTTGAATAGTAGAATCTTGTCGTGTTACCCATTCATGAAATTTATCATCTGCTCTAATATCAGAAAAATCTGGATGGAGTTTTGATAACTCTACTTCAGCTTTTTCTTTTGTGACATTAGCTTGAGCAACTTCTAAATCTTTCATTTTAGTTTGCACTTGTTTGGCTTTTTCATCCGCTTTTGTATGAGCTATAGTTTCTATAACATCATATACATCGGGATACTTTTGTCGCCAAGCATCAATTTCCTCTTTCGTTTTTGGTAATTGAATCTTATCAGTATTCTCTTCTAACTGAGTTTTAAACCTAGATACTTCACCTTTATGTTTATTTACAGTAGAATCGTAATGTCGTTTAAGGTCGTCGTAACGTTTCTTAAACACTTTCTCTTCAGCATTAACAGGGCGTTCTTCCTGGGGAGTGGCTTCTTCTTCTGAAGAAGTGTCCTCTGAAACGGTAGCTGTGTCGTCTGTTTTAACCCCACGTTTGTAAGGTATTCTAGGCTCGAGAAGAGCCTTTTCTTGAGATTCCTCTTGAATCTCTTCTTTTTTATTTTCTTCCATTTTATTCTCCTTTTTTTTGGGGCTGTTGGAAAACAGGTGGCCTAGAGTCGCATAGGGGCTATGACTAAGCAGTCATAGGTGGCCTGTCCATTGTTGGTGGTGCTCCTAATCCTTCCGAAGAAGGTGGAGCTTCTGCCATTGCCGGTTGTGGCATTGGCTCTGTAGCAGGAGCTTGAGCGTTAGCTGTCATATCCTGTACAAACTGTTGCATAGATTCTTCCGGTGTATTTCCCGGATATCTATTTACTATTATTGAAACTGGTACTACTACAACAGGTTCTTTTGGGCCTCTGTCAGCAACTGAACTAACATCTACTCCATTCTGTTGTAATGCCATTTTAACATCTTCTGTAAGATGCATGTCTAAAACAGCGTCATTTGTTTGTTGTTGTCCACCCATTGGGTTACCCATTGGTGGTTGTCCTGTAGGAGGTTGGCCTCCCATAGCACTGGGGTCATTCATCATTCCATTAGCCATATTATCTCCCTTTAGTAAAGCCGCCCTGTTCTTTGCTATAAGAACTTGGATTAGCTTTTATGTTTTTTTCTATTGCCGCTCTATAAGCGGATTCATTTCTTCTTCCTTGGATTCCCTTATCACCTTTTTGATTTATTAAATAAGTAGAATCTTTACTAGGTCTTGAACCTACACCTTTATCTGCTCCAGTAACTGTTGTTGTTGAATCCGAACGAGTTACTGCATCATCAACCATTTCTTGTGTTTTAATTTGTTCTTGTCTTGTTTTTTGTTCTTGTTGTTTTTTCTTTTCTTCTGCAATTTCATTTTGAATTTGGTCTAAAGTTTTACCTGTTACAGAAGTTACTTGTTTAGAACCTATATTTGCAGGGTCAGTTATTACACTTTTTTTAGTATTATTATACATTGTGCCCATTGCATAAGTACCCCAAGGAACTGGATTTTCTGGAAAATAAACATTTCCTGCTAAATTAGTTTGTTCATGTGGATTATAAATTTGTCCACCTTTTCTTCTCATTTCATTAACAAATCTACTTGCTTGAGAGTCTAACCCCATTTGTGATAGGGGTTTTGCTATTAAGCTATATGGTGGGTATAGAAAAGCGGCTTCATCTGGCATAGTTGATTTTTTAGGGCCAGTATAAAATCCGTATCTGTCAATTATACCTTCCTTTTTACCCCATTGTTTCATTTCATTAACATCCATTTTTTTAAAATCAACATAATTATCATCAGTAGTGTCTTCACCACCACCACCACCTGTAGGGTCACCTGCATAACGAGAAGGGTTATAATCTGGGTCTGGAACACATTGTTTTAATGCTTCATCATAAATATATCCTTCTGGACATGGGTCTCTGTCATCATCATCATCATCTTCAGTTGGAGCAAATTCAAAATCTGGGTCTGGAGTAGTATATCCAGTCCACGTAGGGGGTGTTGGATTCGGGTAATCATAAGCGGCTTCTTTATAGCTCCACTCTCCTGTAGCATCATCAAATTCTAATTGTAAATTGGTTGCAGGATATGTCATTTATTTTTTAAGTTGCTCCCGTAGTGCCATTAGCTCTCGAAGAGAAGCCAGTTTCCCCTGCTTGCGGAACACTTCCTGTTCCGATGTTGCCACCTCCAACGCCAGTTGGGTCTTGAGGATTCGCTCCTGCAGGAGTTGTTCCACCTTTATCCATATTGGGTTGTTGATTATTGCCTTGATTTCCTGTATTTCCATTTGCTGTTCCCATTATTTTTGCAAAAATTGCCGCCCGTTCTGGGTCGTTAATTAATTTTTCTGGTTCTATATCAAGAGACTTTGCTATCTCTGCTAAGACAGTATGCCATCTTACAAAAGGTGCAAGGTTTTGATTAGAAGCAGTTTGTAAGAAAGTCATCAATCTTTGAGACCTTACTTCTTTTTGCATTAATGATGAAGTTCCTCTCGCTTTAACTTCTATATCTCCACGTATTTCTGGACTATCTTCATTAAATTGCATATTCCAAGCAAACATTGCTTCGCCTAGTGGTCGCAATAAATAATCGTCAATATTTTTAACTACTGTTTTAATACTAAGAGCCGCCGCTCCCATTAACATAGACATACCTGCCGCAGTTCTTGTTGTAGACTGCACACCTGTCGTTCCATGTGAATAGGATGGTATTCCTGTTGATTCATCAGCCAGTTGTCTAAATTTATCAAACATCATTAAATTTTCTTGTGATGTATTTGGAAATTTTAAACCATGAATAGCTTGTCCGGGCATACCACTTTGTCGTCTAAATATTTTACCGGGAAATACTTTCATATCTTGGCCCGGCACTAACATTGTTTCATCAACATCAAATACTAAATTTCCTGCCAATGCTAAATTATCAATAGCCATTCTTGCATGGCCATTCATAATTGTTTGTGAATCATCCATATTTTCTGGAATACCCACACCAAAAAATTGGTAAGGGTTAATCTCATATGGTGAAACTAAATAAGGTATTCTAGATGGAGTAAATGGATTAGCTACTAATCGTAATATTTTACCATTGCATACCCAACAATTAACTTGTATTTCATCTAAATCACTTATTTCATCATCTACTTCTAAACCTGCTTGTAAAGCTAATTCTTTATCTAAATAGCCCCAAAACTCTAATACTTCATATCTATTTTTATCAAATTCATCAGTAGTTTCTCTATCTAATAAAGATGATTCATATCCACGAGCTTCATAACTTGAACCCATACTAAGACATTCCCGAATAGATTCACCTCTAAAATAAGGTCTGTTTATTAAATCACGTATTTGTGATTTAGTATAAGTATGTCTTTGTATTACATAATCAGCATCACTAATATTAACTGCATCTGGGTCTGGATAAAAATCCCAACAACTTACTGCTTCAATTTTAGGAACTAATTTTGAATTGGGAGTATATACATTTTCTCCTGTCTCTCCATCTTTTTTCCAAATATGTTGTACTTGGTCATATGAAAAAGGGCCTTTAATAATTCCTGTTCCTAATAAAGCCATTTCAAATAATGAATGACGCATAACAGAAACTGCATGACTAGATTCTAACTGGTCATGAATAACTTTTTCCATTTCTGCAGATGATATTTCTGAAGGAGATATTTGTGGTTCAGACCTTCCATCTTTTGAAGTTCCTTCTATAAAACCTGCTTTTTCATATTCATCTTTTAAACCGCCTAGTATCTCATTAATAACTTGACCCGGTTCTAATTCTTTTCCATCACCCGGAAATCCATAAGGACTTTCTGGTTCTTGCTGTGTTTCTGGTGATTCTTCAGATTTAGAAACGTGAGCATATTCTGCTATACCTTCTGGTACTTTTGTAGGTTGAACTCCTAATGGAAATTTTCCACTAGAAAATAATACTTCAATAAGTTGACCATACGCCGCCATCACTTTAGTTTTTGTTATCTTAACAAATACTTTTGATTTTTCACTTTCAGTAAATTGCATATCATTACCATAGATTCCTCTATAGTTACGATAAGCTCTTAACCATCTTTTTTCATCAAATTGACGAGCATTTTCTGCCGACTTAAATCTTTCCTTTATTACTCCTGCAAGCCTATTAAACGAATCATCTTCGTCTGTTTCACCCAGAGCTACAATTTCGTCTTCACCTGCCATTACTAGCTATTATGTGAGCCGTGTTTAATTTTTGCTTTTGACCATGATTCTAGTTTTTCTTTAGGTGCTTTACCTCCTGCATCAGAAAATTCTCCTTGGCTATATTTTTTATGCATATTTCCTTGAATTTTTTCTTTTGATGGCATTCCATATGTATCACCCATTTCACCATGTTTGTATTTCTTCATAATTGGTTGTGGCATTTTTTTCTCCTAATAATCTCGTTCATCAGCCATCTTATTAAAAGATGGTTCGACCCTACTTCCCGTTTTTGTCGGAAAAGTATCTGGTCTAGTTTCTCTATTAGAATGAATACTCAAATCTAATTTTTTACCTTTAGGTTTATCTTTTGGATAATCCGCACCAAGGTCGCCTTGTTTGTATTTTGTCATTACTGGTTGTGGCATTAGCCCTCCTTAATTTTTTCTTTTAAGAAATCCATTAATTTTGGATTATCTACAAATATTGTTGTTAAACCATTAGCTAAACCATTAACTACTAGTTCTTCTACCTTCTCTTCTAAATCCATATTCCATTGATATATTATTGCGTGTAAACATTCATGAATTATAGTATTAGCATGAGAAACTCCTTTTTCTTCGGCTGTAAAACCGATAATACCTTCTTTAGCAAAAAATTGTCCTTGTGCTTCATTGGCACTAGCAACAGTTTGTTTCCATTCTTCTAATCTGTATTCTCTGTACCCTATTTTAATTTTATCTGGTACTTGCATTAATATCCAAATACTCTATCAGCAGGTTTAAAATAAGTTTCTTTTTGTTGTTTCATAAACTCATCATTTGCATGACTATTTGGGTGTAATGGTCTTGACATTACTCCATAACGTAACGCATCATAAGCATGGTCTTCTACTCTTGTATCCACATCTTCTGGATTATTTTTATCTGTTGGTAATAATGGAAATGTTCTAAGAAGATTTCTACAGTTATTAAATATTTTTAATTTAGGCTCTTCTGTTTTTTCATCAAAAGATAATCTCTTATGTAATTCCAATTTACCATTAACTCTACTTTTTGGTGACCTATCTGATGGTCTCCACTTACACCCTTCTTGTATCATTGTCTCTGCGATACTAGGGCCTACATCTCCACGTTTTGCCCATGTAGATGAATCAAGTACACCATATCTAATATATTCACCTTGTTCTAATTCTAAAACTTTTTTAGCAAATATATCTGCTGTCATTCTTTGTGTATATAATTCTCTATACACCCAAAGATTATTATCAAAATCAATAGCAACCCATAAACAACAAGCATGAGAAGAATACCCCCAGTCACAAGTACGAAACCTATGCCAATTACGAGGTATTTCAAAAGGTTCTGAAATATGCCTAATAGGGTCAAATTCTGGAAATGCACAATGTTCAAAGGCACTCCAATCACCATCTAAAAATTGTTTACGTTGTACTTCTGGTAAAGAGGACAACATAACAAGATAATCATCTGTCTGCATAAGATAAGGATTATCTTGAAGTTTAGCCGGAATAAATTTTCTTGTAATTTTTTTCTGGCCTACTACTGTGTTAATTAACACGTCAAAGGATTTATTTGGTTCACTGGGGTCAACGAACATTTCTTTAACCCACATTGAGCCAATGTTACCCGGATTTCCTGTAGCTCTCATAAATACAGGTATGTCTGGGTCTACACTTCTTAGGGAGGAACGTAAGAAATTGTAAATCTCTGGAGTAGGATATTGAGGTAATTCATCAATACCTATCCATGTATAAGATTGACCTTGGTAACGAAGAACATCCGTTAAGTTTTCTGCGTAACCAAATTCAATTCTAGCACCGGAAGGAAATCGCCATTCTTTTTCTTGCTCTCTCCATTTAGCACCGGGATATGCTTTAGGATATAATCGTTGAGAATGATTAATCATATCTCTTAATTCTGGCATTGAACGTCTTAGTAATAAACATCTATGATGGTCTTTATGACAAAAACGTAAAGGGTCAACAAGCATGGCGTAGGATTTGCCTCCACCTCTTGCTCCACCATAAAAGACTTCTCTTTCTGATGCAGCTAGAAACTGTGTTTGTGGCCCACTGTTAGGTTCAAAAACAATATTTTCTTTTGCATGTTCTTGAACAGTTGGTGTTAATTCTTCTAAATCTGTTGTTTCAATAACTGATGATTTTTTTCCTTCTAATGCATTAGACGTTTTTATAAGAGAATCTCTTTTTTTTCTTGCATTAGATAAATCAGTTTTTGTTTTATCTATTTTCTTTTTTTGTTTTGTAAGAGATTTTTGTGCGGATAGTCTAGCTCTTTCTGCTATACTCCCATACTGTTTTCCTCTTTTTCTTCCGGAACTTGACTTTGGTTTTGGTAGTTCGATTTCTGACATATTTTTCTTAAGCCTACGTGACTAATCTTTCTTCCTGTTTTTCTTTGTAACCAAGTCGCAACTTCTCTATAAGAACAATTATTTGTAAATTGTTTTGCTTCATTCAACGCATCAAGTTCTTCCTGTATCGGTTCGAGATACTGTGGGTCATCTGATAACTTATACCCAAAAGGTATAGTTGATGTTTTACGGCGTAGCATCTTTTGGTGGTAAAATAAATATTCCGTGTGCTACTTGTGCATTGATATCTACTTTTTCTCTTTTTACAATACCCACTCTATCAAGTATTTGTTTAGCGGCTTCTATTCTAATATTTGCCGCAGGAGTCATACCATCTTCATCTAATGCGTTAACTAAACCCATAACTGCTTTTGGTGAGTGCAGAGCCATAACACCTTCTGCTTTTTCTATAATAATATCTTTTAAACTTTTAACAATATTAGGATAAGATGTTTCCGCATATCCTGCAATTTCTCCTGCTTGTTTTGGATTACCATTAGCTTCTCCAAATAAAGCACTAATAAAAGTTTTTTGTTGTTCTGTTAATTCTCTATCTTGTTTTTTTATTGGTAGCATATAAGGGTCTTGGTTGTGGTTTTTTTATAACCACTGCCTTTTTTGTTTTGATTTTTCTCTTCGTTCCTTTGACCATTCTGGCATTTCCTTTATTAATCCTAGTTTTTCTTTTGTATCTCGTTCTTTGTATCCCTTCTCTGAGGCAGATAAAATCTGTTCTCTTGCTTTATCTTCCTTACCTCCATTATCAGAAATAATAGAAAGATTAGGAGCGGTAATAGCTAATTCTACAAAAGGGTCTCTACAGGGAAATTTTCGTTTGTGCAAAGGTAATATTTCGGTAAAGTGTTCTTTTGTTTTTTTATTGTAGTATTGGTATGTTGGCATCTATAATCGTTTACTAACTATTTTTTTAGTTATTTTATTTTTTCTTTTTTCTTCTCTGTTTTTTCTAGCTTTATCTTCTTTTACTTTTTCAGCTAAATTTTTTACTGTCTGAGCATTAACTTTCATTATACCCTCAATAGGAGAAACAGCCATTCTTGCAATAGTTAAAGCTTGTCGTACTTTTTTTACTAACGGACTTTTTATTTTTTCTGCCTCTTGTAGTGTTTTAAAAAGTGCTTTTTCATGCTTTCTACTAGTAGTAGCATAATTAGCATGTTGTTTTGCTTTAAATCTTTTTAGTGTACTTAATTTTTCTCTTTTAGTTGGGCCTGCCATTTTATATATCCGATTTTATTTCTTCTTGATGGTCACAATCATTGCAATGACACTCACTACTACAGCATACACTACCAGTAGCACAATGACAATCATGTCCACATATTTTACATGTTCCACAATCGTTTGGATTATTTTTCAATGTCCATCCATATCTGTTACTATAGTAGGCGTTTGTTTCGTACATTATTTCTTTCCTGCCCTTTTATTTCTAGGAAATGACCTGTTAGCTGACTTTGGTTTAACCTTTAGGTTTTTCCGGGAGTTATTCAATGGATTTCCATCCTTATGGTCAACATCCATACCTTTTTTACCTGCTAATCTATTAGCTTTATTGCGAGCCGCACGTCTTTTCTTTTGATTAGAGCTTGAATGATATCTATCGTATTCTTGACGATAGTTTCTAGTAGGCATATTTAGTTGTTTTAGACTTTTTAGCCTTTTCAGACTTCATTCCAAGTTTAGCTTTAGCTGTACCGGGTTTACCCACTCTAGCTTTTACACCAGATTTGGCTTTAGCCTTACTTTTTCCCAGTTTTCCGTACATTGGCATACTATTTTCTCCCTAAATTATGTTTTTTATAAGTTTTTCCACGAATTGATAGTCATTTTTTTGACTATGCCTAAATTTGTGAAACTCTTTAAAGCTTTTTTGCAAGCTTTCTTTATGTTTTTGCTTATCTTCCATAGATTTTGCATTATAATACCCTTGACTTTCTTTAATTATGGTGTCTTTTAAGCTGAACAAGCTAGACATTCTTCCTCTTCTGTAGTATTTACAGGATTTTTTAACTTATGATTCTCTGCACGAAGTGCAATTCTATCCTCATAGGCCTTATCTAGCTTTGAATACAAGTACTTATTATTCTCTTTTAAACTCTCAACATCTCTTTTAAGATGTTTAACTGTGTCTGTTAGTTCTGTAATCATAGTATTGTCTTGCATTTTCTTCTCCGCTAGGTATTTTGAATTAGGGTACCACAAGAGAAGTAATATTCTCCATTGGCAGTATAATTGTGGAACTCGTATTTACTGTGGTGAGTTCCCCTCCCACCAATGGAATGTATGTTATTTAGACGTATAGCCCTTTATGTTAAAATTTAAAGAATGTGTGCTATATTGTCATAAATAACATATACCCCCTATTATAGTAACAATAGAGTTTTTGTCAAGTCTTTTTTTTATATTTTTTTATTGACAAATTTGAAATGACCTATATAATAGACTTAAGGCCCTATAGGCCCCCCTTATGTATATATACAAAGGTACTTAAAGTAACTTTAAGGATGTCGGAAAAGATGCCCAAACTGATTAACAACCATAATTGGTATTTTTCCAGTGACCTTGTATTCAGTAGTATGGGGTAGGGGGGGTGGCGACTGCACCCTTTAAAAAAACTCAAGAGATTCTTTGAATCCCATTGAATTGAGCCTTATTACTATCATTATTACTTGCCAGAAAATTTCGAGTCGCCGAGCATAGCTCGGCTCCTTATCGTGCCTTTAAGAGTTTCAGTCCATGAAACTTTAATGTTTTGCTGAAGCAAACTAGAATGACAGCTAAAGCTGACTTTAGTGGTTGCATGAAAGCAACCCTATGGGTTACTATCATGGGAAAAACATGCAAATCTTTACAAACTTTACAAGAAACTTTACAACCTTTACTAGTTTACAGCTAGGAACAAGGAAAGATACCTCAAAAGTTTTATGCTGTTAAGATGTCTTAAGGAATACGTGGCAGAAAACAGCCATTTATTCTTTAATGGAAACTTGACAAATATTTACAAATAGTAAAGGTATTTACTAATATTTCTTTACAACCTTTACAAGCTTTACAAATATTAATTTGATTTAAGCGAATAAATCTATAGAAAGGAATAATGAATATTGATACAAAAATTTTAAAAGAAATTAGTTCTAATAATTTTAATGTATCGGAAAGTATAAAACCTATGACCAAAACTATAATAAATAATGAAACAGTTTTAAAAGCTGTACTTCAAGAAGTTATGACAAAATCTGTGAAGGAAACTAAAAACCAAATTACAGATATCGCAAAACTTAATAATGCTTGTACCCCTTATATCAATGAGCAGATTTCAAAAGGCTCGAACATAAAATGGACTATCTCAGAAATTCAAAATATGATGAAAGAGAAAGTTGAATACTCTCCTAAGAATAAAGAGGATAGCACATATTCAAGCCCTTTTGAAATGAGAGTTTTAGCAAGTGCAGAACAAATTGTTCTAGTTCTTGAAAGAATTAATCCATATGCTTTTGGAGAATATGACGCTAAAGGAAATTGGAAAGACCATGACGCAACAGTTAAAACCACTAATGAAAAGAATTACAATGTTAAATTTAATGATGTTGAAAATGGTTTTGATTTTGACAAAGATGGCAACCTTGAAATAGCAAATAGGTATATCAAACCTGTTATTGAAAATGAGGTTAAAGTATCTGACAACGTTACAAAGAAAGAAAGATTTGTTAACCAAACAGATACCAAACAGCAAGTATCAAAAGCAATCGCAACGGGCTTTTTCAATAGAGCATACCCACAAGCAAAGAAAAAGAGAAAACCAAACCCATTATCAGAAAGTCAACATATTGAAAACGCTGAAAAGCTTAATAAATTTGTTAATGATATTAATGTTATTTATTCTGAGTATGTTAAATCTGGTGGAAAGCATGGCAGTTCTGAAAGACTTTCAGAAACTGATGCAAAAGTATTAATGACCTTGAAAGATAATATTAATACAATGCTTTCAACAAGAGGTAATGCTGAAGACTTAGCTTTTGAAATTGAAAAAGGTATAACAAGAAAAGCACTATAATTTTTATATAATTTTAGTAGCTCGATTTATTTCGGGCTACTATCATAATTGAATTATTACTATCATTGTTGTATTTTTACAACAATTTT
>VTLG01008429.1_pt1 | contig 12112 bp, 9 predicted proteins | sample 4694571 | NCBI WGS metagenome assembly VTLG01 (sample SAMN12604809, study PRJNA352737) | marine metagenome | biome: ENVO:00000447; feature: ENVO:00000209|ENVO:00000569|ENVO:01000036; material: ENVO:00002151; isolation source: viral sequences binned using virsorter ... | reverse complement strand
TCCGCATATATGGAATATCATAGATAGTAGAAATGATCTACATATTAAATGGATAAGATGGTGCGGATTTAAGATTATAGGAGAACGCATGATTAATAACGTAAAGTTTTATGAATTTTGTAAGGTAACTAATTAATGGGTTATTGGGGATCTTTAGCTAAGGCTGGTCTATCTGCTGCTAAAGGTGCTGATCTTGATACCTACTTGAAATTAGGTCAGTTTACTGCTGCTGCTGGAACCAAACTGATGGAATATCAAGAAACAACGATATTAAGACAACAGCAATTTCATGCAGCACAAGAACAGGCAGCTTTTAATAATCAGTTATTATACAATTCGTATACCAATTTAAACGAACAAGAACAGCTTGAATATAAGAAACACGCAGTCGATCAATTTGAATTACAAGTTCAAGTTAGAAGGGCTGTAGCTGCTAGATTAGCTCTACAAGGATCAGCTAATAAATCTGGAGGATCTGCTGAAAGTATCATAATGAATATCCAAAGACAAGGTTTATATTCCAGCCATAGAAAAGATTTTAATTATGAAATACGAATACGAAATCTGCAAACCCAACGTGCTAATGAAGCCCTTGCAACTCAAAGTAAAAACAATGCGTTATATAATTCATTACAAGGATTCCCAAGTGCTACAGGGTTAGCTTTATCTATTGGTGGCTCAGCTCTACAAACTGCATCTGAGTGGAAAAAAGGACGTGCAGAAGCTGATTACAGGAAACAGATATTGTCTCAGCAGAAGAAGGACATTTCTAGTCCTGCTCCTAAAACTAGTCCTGCTCCTAGTAAATACGGCACTAAATCACATGGAGGAGTTTTTGCACCTACTGTTGAATCAAAATATATGGGGAAATAATATATGGCTCAAAATCAAATTCCTCTAGATCCAATTCAAGCACAGCTAATTAAAACTGCTCAAACTGGTACAGCTTCAACAACATCAGGACCAGCTTATACACAAAACGTATTTGGTACTCGAAGCCCAGCAGGAACTGGCTTAGTAGAAGGTCTTAGAGCTTTTAGTAAAGCTTTAGGATCAGCAGCAGAAGTAGCAAAACAGCGAAAGTTTGCAGAAGATATGGTTACTGCTGGAATATTTGCAGCTAAAAACGAAGTAGCTCCAGGATTAACTTCTCAAAAAGCTTTACTTCATAATTATAATTTATTAGACGAAAACTACACTAATAGAATTGTAAACCAAGTAGAAGTTTATGATAATAATACGGCTGCAAATATTGCGAATCATTTAGGATTGACTACAGAACAAAAAGGTATACAGTTCAAGACATTTATTGACCAAATTAAACAAGAAGCAACTAACAATGTTACTCATAATGGCGAAGCTTTAGGAAAGCTACTTGTTAAGCTAGACGGTTATCAACATAAGTGGGAGGTTGATATAGCTCGTTTTGACATGGCACAATGGATGGAGACAGCCATGACAAATGTACGCACTGATATTAAGACGTGGACTGATAATAATAAAGAGATTACAACAAAAGAATTAGAAAAGTGGGCGAAGACATTAAAAGATACTGAACTTCAAGATAAACAAAGAAATATTGGAACCGCAGACAAGCCTAAATGGATTACGGCTGAACTTGCCATAGATTATAATAAAGCTGTATTTTCACTTCTTAGTTCTCAGGTGGTTGATTCCTACAGATGGAATCCTCAGTTATACGAATCATTCCTTGAGAGATGGGAGGATTATTATAAGCCTTTCGCTACTAAAGAAAACGCTTTAATTACTGCTGGAAAACAAGATGCAATCGGAGATCATCAAACTTTTCAATCTTTGTTTGATAAGTTTGAAAATGATATAATAGGGCAACAAAAAATTCAAACAGAATTAGATAAAAAAGGTACTGCCCACTGGTTTAAGAGTTGGATAGCTCCTAAACTAGAAAATAATGTACCTTGGAATGGAGATTTAGATACTACATTATTTTCGAATATATTTGGATCAGAGGCTTCTACTTGGATTAATAAAGCTAAAGTTATGTTAACTGCCGATAAACGTGGTACGCATAGTCCAGAATTTATCCATGCTTTAGAGCTTGTTCAAAATGGAACCATGAGAACGGAAGAACAGCTCCAAGGTCTAGTACAACAATTTCATCTAAACAATGACGCAGGATCTAAACTGTCTAGATTAATCTCCCAATTTAAAGGTGAGTTTAAAGAAAACATAACAATATTACAAGATGCAAGCATAATTACTGATGGGCGAATGAGCAAAGTAATCCAAAATACATGGCTTCAAAATCTATTGGCTCCACTTATAGAAAAAGAAGGTTTTACTTTCAAAGAAATGACTAAAGAAAGATGGGTTGAAAAGTTTCTTCTTGTTAAAAATAAAGTTAAATGGCCTGACGAAATTAATCATCTATGGACAACTTTACAACGAGAAGTAGCAAACAATAGAGGCGCAATACGTTTAGAAAGTCAAATGAGAGTTTATGATGAGGTATTAGCTAAGAAATATGGGTATCGTACTTTTGCACCTGAAGAAGCTTCTGCGTGGGTTGAAAGCAGAACAGAGCTGATACTACAAACTCTAGAGTCCCTTGGAGAGTGGGAGGTTGTAGAAAAAATACAGAACGGTATACTAGTAAAAGTATTGCAAAAAAAAGAAGTTAAGAAGGGGTCTGAATAAAAATGGCTACTGAATCTAAATCAAAATATTTTCATAGTTTAGGTGAGCTTCAAGCCGATCAAGAGGTAGAACAAGCTCTTAAAGATAATCCTGATTGGTTACAAAAACAGAAAGAAATAGAACAAGCATTTAAAGTTTTAAGTGATCGAGAACAACAAAAAAAGAAATTAAAACAACGTAAAGATATGAGTGATGGGTTTCGTCCAAAGGAATCAGACGCGTTTGTGGATGCTCCCCATTATAAAGACCCTCGATTAGAAAAGCCAGCACTTCAACTTCCAGCTTTTGATAAACCACAAGATTATTCAATAGGTAAAGTTCCTAGTTTAAATTCGCCCGATAGTGAAGCATCAAATTCGTTTCTTCTTGCAGGAATACATGAATGGGTTAAAGATGGTGTCGAGGCTGGAAAGCAACTAGGTGAAGTGATAGCTAAAGAAGATGCAAATGTAACATCTAGACCACAGGAAACTGGAGGATCTTCTAAAGATGCGTTTGTAAGAGAACAATCATATATGAGTGAACAGGCTAAAGTTGATAAAGCTGCTTTTGAGAAGTTTGGAAGACCAATAGATTTCGATATAAATAGAAGTGCATTTCCAAAGGAATATGCTGATTTTGAAAAGATAGCTACCCCAATACAAAATGACATAGCACAAAAGATTTTAGGTGAGGATGTTACTATAGAAGAGGATGTTAACTTGTATGGTGTTAAGCCTAGAATATTAGAAATAGCTAGTTACTTGTTACATGATACTTCTTTAGATGATGTTATTGGTAGAAGTACTGAATATGCTCGGACAACAAAAAAATTACTAGAGTTGGGGGGTCCTCCTATAGCGGGATTAATGGCTGAATTGGGTCTATACAGACCTTCTTCATCTGGTAAAGGGCCTACTTATGGTAGAGAACTGAAGGGTAAAAAGAAACTGGTTAGTGCAAGGAGAGAACCAGGAAATCCATTTTATACACCTGGATCTGCACATAATGTTGGTAATGCTACTGATTTATTCGCTACTTGGGATAAGAAGCCAGGTGCAAAAACAGACTTTCTTATAGATAAAATTAAACCTTCATTAGAAAAAGCTCATTGGACAATGATACCCACAACTAACGATAAGTCTGTTGCTACTGTTAAAACAAAAAAGACACGAACTGAAGATGCTAAGGATCAAGCTTGGATGAAATTCAAAAATAAGGAGGGAGAGATTTTACTTGTAGAATTAGATGATATGCACCAACACTTACATATACATCTTGGAGAAAATCAACTGGAACCTACAGAACAGTGGAAATAAATGGCTAACAAATCACAGAATATTTTACAGGGTTCTCCTTACGGTAGATTTCAGAAGCAACCTGAAGAAAAGATAATTGAGCCTGAAGAAGAAACAATTAATATTCCAGATAGTTCTTCTATAGAAGCTCCGTCAGCAGAAACTTTTTCAGCAGAAGCTTTTGATAAAGAAGTAGAATTTGATACCTTTATAGATAAATATAAAGAACATTCAGATGATATTTTTATCGAGGCTACTAAAGAAGAAAATAATGTTAGCCAAGAAGATCGTGACAAAACAATTTCAGAAGAACATACGGAACGGCTTAAACATGAAGCTCAAAAAAAAGAAATAGATAAATTAGAAGCTGAAGCTCCTGATAGTATTTGGTGGAATGTTAAAGAATATGCCAATGATGCTAAACGATTAGCACAAATGCCTGCCTATGGTGTAATGCAAATGGGCGAAAATGTGTTATCTAGGGTTGGAGCTGTTAAAGAAGGTTCTTTACATATCCCTGAACCTAAAAATATAGTTGAAGCTTTATTAAAAGGTTTTCCACAAGCAGCCTCTTTTTTTGTTCCTGCTACTTGGGCTCTTAAAGGTCCAGTAGCTGCGATTAAAATAGGTCAAGGATTAACAACTTTATTTAAGTCTTCTAAAACACTTAAAAAAGCTCAAGAGGTTTTAACATGGGCTATAGCTGGAGCTGGTACAGATGCGTTAGCTTTTAAAGCAACTGATCCCAATATGGCTAATTTGTTATTTCTTTTTGATAGTATTGCTCACAATCCGGTAGCTGCACATACGGTTTATACTTATTTAGCTACTAAACCTGAAGATTATAGAGATCCTGAAGGAAAGCTAGATCCTGATTCTACTGCGTTAGCTACTACTAAAAATGTACTGACAGGTGGTATTACAGCACCTATAGTAGCCTCGATGTTAAAACATCTAATGCAGTTTATGGGCTGGTCTTATACTAAAACTTCTACTTGGATTAACCCTCAAGGTGCAGAGGAGATGCTTGGTGTTGATAAAAGTTTATCCAATGAAATGGCACAATTAGGAAAAAGATTTGAAGTTGAAACAGGAGTTTCACTTAAGGATTTTGAAAAAGCCACTCAAGACTATGTAACAGAAATGTTACCTCTTTTAAAAGCTTCTTTCGATCAAGCTGATGAAGCTGGTAAAAAAGCTATTCTAGATAATTTACCTCAAAATTTAGAAGCTTCTGCTAGAAAAGAAATCGAAAACAGTTTAAGAAGTCCTATACCTAAAATTGGAAAAGCTATTACCGAACCAAATCCAGGTTTAGTTAAGTTGTTAACTAAGTATGCTAATGGAGAAAAAATAGAAACTCCAGATTATTATTTTATGGGTACAGATAGATCTGGAAATCCTAAACAAATACCCATTATAGAATCATTCAACTTATTAAAGTTTCAAACTACACCAGAAATTAAATCATTGCTTCAAGCTTTAAGTCGAGTTATAGATACTAAACAATTAAAAAATAAAGAGTATTTATCTCAAGTTCAAGATGTATCAAATTTACTTGGTAGGCCTGTAGATGAAGTAATTGATACTCTAGGACAAAACGTAGCTAAGTTAGAAAAATCTGTTGGGTATGTACCAGCATATAAAGCTTTAACACTGATGTCGTTAGAAAATGTTGAAAAACTTTTTAACAAATTTAAAAAGACTAAAGCAGGAACAGATGAATATGATAGAGCTTTAGCTAATCGTAATGCAGCAGCAGCTCAACTTGAAATGGTTTTACAGTTAGGAAGTCGAGAATCTCATTTAGCAAGTAATTTACTCAAAGCTCATGGGGAAACTGTTGGAGAATCGCTTACAAGATCGAAAATTACTCTGCAAAATGAGTTGTTTAATGCTTCGCCTCATGCTGAAGTTTCGTATGCTAGAACAATAGATAACATCTTTAACATGAGTCATAGAAGAACTGATGAGTTTCTTGATATAGTGGATGAGTTAAAAGTTGATCTTCCTGGAGCTGCTACTCGTAGAGTTAAGGTTAAAAAAGGGGATACTAAAAAAGGTAAGCGTTTAAAGACAAAATTAAATGCTACTCAAGATAGAATTAAACGACTAGAAAAAAGATTAGCAGATTTAAAAGCTGGTAAACTTCCTAAAAAGGGAGAACCAAGACTAAAAACAGCTAAAGAATCAGAACTAGAAGATCTTATAGAATTAGAACTAGAAAAACTTACAATTCCTAAAGAACAACGAGCTATACAACTTAGGTTTGCTCAACTAACTAAGCAATTAAAAGACTTAAAAGCTGGTAAAGTTACTAAAAAGGGGTTTAAAGAACTAAAAACAACTGAAATATTAGAGCTTGAAACAGAAGTAAAACAACTTAAGAAACGACTTAAAAAGCCTAAAACAGATGCTCAAAAAGCAGAAGCTAATATTAAACGATATAGAGAAGAACTTAATAAACTTATACTAACGAGAGAAGGTAAAGCTCCCACCACTGCTAAACGAACTCCAACTGATGTAGAAACAGAGCTTGTCCAAGAGATTAAGAATCAAAAACAAAGATTAGGTTGGCTTAAAGATAAACATAGAGTAACTTTAGAAGATTTAAGAGATATTGCTATCAAAGAAGCAACTCAAGAAGAAGCTAAAATTATTGGTGATTCTGTGTTAACACAGATACGCATGAGACTCTTAGCTCCTAAGTTAAGCACTTGGGCAAAGTTTAGGCTTATGACAGGAGAAATATTTATTAATGGATTACTTAGTAGTTTTAAAACTCCTACTGTAAATGGTATCGGAAATAATTTTATGCTAGGCATGACTCCGATTGATAAGTTTATGGCTGCTCAGAAAGGTGGTGGGCCTGTAACGCATAAAGAAGCAGCTATATTTTTCCAAAAATCTATGAACGCTATTCCTTCACAACTTAAAGTTTTTTGGAGAGCTTGGCGATATGGCGAAGGTTTAGATGATCCTAGAGTTAAAACTGATATGCAACAGCCTCATACACGCTATCTATCAAAAGAGCTACTTCAATGGTCTGGAGCACGAGGCGCAGCCATTGATTACATAGGAAAAGTTGTAAATCTGCCAGGAAATCTTGTTACCTCAATGGATATAGCTTATAAAGGATTAAACATAGCTGGAGAAATTCCTTCATTAGCTTATCGAAAAGCTGTAAGCGAATTTATGGCAGAGAATAACGGCCTTAAACCTACTACTGTTAATCATCAAATTAGCGTTGATAAACGAGCTAAAGAAATAATGGATGATCTTGACGCACATCCAGAAATTAAAGAAGGAGCTCAACAGTTAGCCGAAAAAAATACATTTACAGATGATTTACCCACTGTTGAAAAACCAGTTATAACTAAAGATGGGGTTGAAATGCACGAAGTTCCTGGAATGGCTGCTAAAATACAAGGAGTCATAAACGAAGACCCTACAGGAATTCTAAGAGGTTATCTTCCTTTCTTTCGTACACCTTACCAGATACTAAGAACAGGTGTAGAGCGAACTCCTTTACTTAATAAATTCCATCAAACACTTCAAAAAGAATTAAATCCTAAAATATCTTCACCAGAAGTAGTTCAAATGGCTAAAGGAAGGGTAGCTGCAAGTAACTATTTAATGGGAGGAGCTATATTTTTAGCTGCTAATGGAGCTATTACTAATGGTCCTCCTGCTGATCCTAAACTCAGAGCTCGTATGGAAAAAGCTATGGGTGGACCACATTGGTATACTTTTAATTTAGGATTTGGTCCTATACCTTATGCTCGATGGGACCCTATTGGTATGATATTTTCAGAAGCAGCAATTCTATCTCAAACTATGCGGTCATTACGCCATTTAAACGGACAACAATCTTTAAATGGACAAGGTGAGCCACTAGATGATGATAGACATATGGAAAAACAATATTCCGAACTGTATAATACAAGTGTTCTTGCTATCCAAGCGTTAATTAAAGATAAACATTATTTACAAAGTTTAATGCAATCCATAGCTATTTTTGATGAAGATGTCCATATTAAACGAAAATGGTTAAATCAACTTAGATTACGTTTTGATCCTAGTGTTAGTTTATTTTCGTCTATACGAAGAAATATAATTAAAGGACACGAAGCTGGTAAACCTATAAAGGAACTACCTGAACGTATGAAGTCTGAATGGGACCCTATTACACAAAGATATACTGGTGAAATAGGTGCATCAGCTTTTGAACAATCTAATCGTGCGATGCTAAATGAGGCATCAGTTGTTTTTGGTCAGTTCCAAAAGAGTCTTACGGGTTATGGGGAACACGCAAAAGTTAAGAATTTAATGAACGAAACTGAGTTTTATCCAGGAACTCATTACGAAAATGAAAACCATATCCAAGCCCATGAATATATGCGGAATATGGTAAATAGTGTCCTGAATATTGGTGCTACAAATATAGGTTTATCTGAATCTGATAGTGCTGTTATGCGAAAACTTGCTGAACTTGGTTCTACAATGCAATCACCAGAACAAATTAAATCCTTTTCTGCGGGTACTGATGACCAGACTGGAAAAAGTTTTGGTGTTGTCAAATTAACTACAGAGGAATGGCTATTTTTCAGAGACGAGTGGCTTAGGCGAAATACCAGAGAGAATAGATTAGAAAAAATGGTCAGAGGATCGCGATGGGCTTCTCCACCTACAGGTCTTGGACCACAAGAACTTACTGAATGGTGGCAAAACCATGTTAAAAAAGGTGGTTTATCAGCACCAAGACAATTAGCAAAACTAGAAATAGCCCTTAATGCAAATAAAGACGTAGCAAAAAATAGAACATTAACGAAGTTTCCAGAATTACGAGCTCGTATGCGCTATGTATATGAACAAGGCATGAAACTTAAAAAAGCTACTTCACTTCCATCTTCAAATATAATGGATCAATATTCATCACAAATGGCTCCTTTAAGCCCATTACAACAACCCCAAGGACAACAATAAATGGCTAATTCAAGTGTAAGATATGTTGCTTCAGGTGACACTCAGGAATTTGCTGTTACTTTTCCATTTATCAGTCGAACTCATGTAACTGTTGAGGTAGATGGATCTTCAGCAAGTTTTACTTGGAACAACGATAGTTTAATAACAGTGACTTCTCCTGCTGATATAACTGCGGATCAGGTAGTTTTAATCAAACGTACTACAAGTCAAGCTACAAGGCTTGTAGACTATGTAGATGGCTCTAATTTATCTGAGACAGATCTGGATACCGATAGTAAACAAGCGTTCTACATGGCTCAGGAGGCTCTAGATGAGCTTACGTTACTTGATGATGCTGCTATTGCAACATCGGGTTTTATATTAGTAGCTGACGGTACAGATTATGCTGGTGTAGCTCTCTCAGGAGATGCTACTATCAGTGCTGTTGGAGCTTTAACAATAGCTAGTGGAGCAGTAGAGACTGCTATGATAGCTGCGGATGCTATCAATGCAACAAAAATAGCCGATGATGCCATAGATTCGGAACACTATACAGACGCAAGTATTGACACTGCCCATATTGGAGCTGGACAAGTAACTACGGCTAAAATAGCGGATGATGCAGTAACTGGAGCTAAGATAGCTATTTTCGATGACTCTTATGCTGCTACTGATACTCATATCTTAGTTGCAGATGGTACTGATTTTGATAATGTAGCTATGTCCGGAGACATAACTATATCTAATGCTGGTGTTACCTCTATTGGTAGTGGTGTTATTCAAAATGCTGATATTAATGGAAGTGCTGCTATAGATGCTTCTAAGATTCATAATGGGACTATAAGTAACACTGAGTTTAGTTATCTTAATGGTGTGACTTCAGCTATTCAAACTCAAATAGATACTCTTGAATCTGCTACTATATCTACTCTAGATGATGATAACTTTACACTCCAAGATAATGGAGATACAACTAAAAAAGCTCAATTTCAATGTTCTGGAATATCAACTAGTACGACTAGAACCTTTACCTTTCCAGATGCTAATGATACATTAGTAGGTCTAGCAACCACAGATACATTAACAAACAAAACATTAACCAGCCCTACTATAAATAGTCCAACTATCGGTGGAACTTGGACTTCTTATACAACAAGTACAGGCAAAGCATTAGTCATGGGATTCTAGGAGACAGTTATGGCAAGTGAAGTTTTAAAATTAGCAACATTCAGAGGCGATGCTTCTTCAGTACAAGCTTTGCTGACAGTTGGAGCAGGTAAAACTTGTACTGTTCTAAGTGTAACTATATGTGAAACAGGAAATGCAGCGGAAACATTCAAATTATTAATTGATGACGGAGGATCGGGAGCAGATACATATATCTATTTCGATCAAGCTTTAGCAGCTAAAACAACCTTTGAACATACAAGTAAATTTGTAATGGAAGCAGCCGATCATTTATCTATTATTACTGGTGATTCATCTAATATTGATGTTTGTGTCAGTTATTTAGAACAAACATTATAAATTTAGAAGGAATATAAACTATGAGTGGAATAGTTAGTAAAAATGCTGGTAGAGCTTCTGGTATAGTAGGAGCTGGAGATGTAGGAGCAGATGCTGTTGATGGTTCTAATATAGCCGATGATGCGATTGACAGTGAACACTATACAGATGGTTCTATAGATAATGCTCATATTGCAGATGATGCAATTGATAGTGAGCATTATGCAGATGGCAGTATTGATAATGCACACATAGCTGACGATGCTATTGACAGCGAACACTATGCAGACGGAAGTATAGACAATGCCCATATAGCTGATGACGCTATAGACTCAGAGCATTATGCAGACGGAAGTATAGATGAGGCTCATATAGCGGATAACGCAGTAAGCCTAGCAAAAATGGCTGGCAATACTGATGGTGTGATAATTACATTTGATGCTTCTGGTGATCCCGTTGCAGTCGGGCCGGGATCGGATGGTGAAGTTTTAACCTCAACAGGGGCTGGATCACCTCCTGCGTTTGAAGCTGTTTCTGGTAATACTACTGCTTTTAAATCAAATCATTATTATACTAATCCTTTGAACGCCCCCGGAGCACACGCTATTACAGGAGTAGGATTTCAACCTGATGCAGTTATAGTTCATCAAATTGCTAATAGAGCAGAGGCAGGACTGTCTTGGGGGTTTGGTACGGGAACTGATGAACATTGTATGACCGCATATAATGTTGGGGCTTCCGGCACAGGTGATGGTCAACAGAGATATGATGATCAAAGTAGTCATCTGTTTTACCTTTGGAAAGACGCTTCAAATCATGTGCAAGCAACTTTAACTTCAATGGATGCTGATGGCTTTACTTTTACTATTACTGAAACTGGCACTTTCGGTACCTCAGCAGGTACTATTCAGTTTATGTGTTTAAAAGAGTAAGGAGAAAAAAATGGATTTATATTGTATAGATACAACAACAAAGCAAATTGCAATTTTTGGGAATTGTGACGAAAGACCGAAGAGGTTGGAAGGGGCAGAATATGATCGAGAATGGGATGAACTTAAAGCCGAGAGATTGGCTAGTATAAAAAGGAGTATGGTAGGCCGTGGGCATCTTGAAGCAAATCTTGAAGCTGGATGGAAAACTTCTGCTGAAACAGAAGTGATGAAGCGTGAGAGTGAGGCTGAGTTTTGGGCATCTGATGTTGATTCCGCAAAGGATAAGAAGCGAAACGAATCTAAAATGGAAGCTAGAAAATTTCTAGCATCACACTTTGATCCGCATACAGCTAGAAAGCAAGATGACGGAACTGAGATTCCCGATGAGGTTAGGGCTTATAAAAATTCAATGTTGCAAGCTCACGAAGATCACAAGACAAACATTAATGCATTAGGAACTAAACAAGAGATTAGGGAAATGGAATTTGTTTGGCCTACTCCCCCTAATGCTTAATGTAGATATTAAGAAAAAATATCCGAAGGAGTAACTAGATGAGAGAACAATTATTAGCAGCTTTAAGGGCTTATTACACAGGGCAAATTGAAAAGCATAGGATGAACGTGGAAAACTTAATCACTAACTCCGTTGGAGTTGCAGAGCATCCTGACCATATGGAAACGGTCTGCAAAGAAATGTGTGAGGTTTCTAAGTATGATGAGTGTTTGCAAATGCTTGACAAATATTTTAAGGAGTAG
>VTLG01011926.1_pt1 | contig 12113 bp, 14 predicted proteins | sample 4694571 | NCBI WGS metagenome assembly VTLG01 (sample SAMN12604809, study PRJNA352737) | marine metagenome | biome: ENVO:00000447; feature: ENVO:00000209|ENVO:00000569|ENVO:01000036; material: ENVO:00002151; isolation source: viral sequences binned using virsorter ... | reverse complement strand
CTTACATCTGAAAGAGAAGATGTGACTGAATCTAAGAAAAGAAGGTTTACCGTCAAAGAAGTTAGAATGTGGATGAAAAAATTAGAAGAGAATCGTTATAAGAAAGTATACAATTCAGATGCTCGTAGAGTGGCTTGGATGGTGAATAACGAAGGTAGAACATTGGATGAAATGCCTATGTCTATGAAAAAGAAATGGAGTAAAGCTCAATACGGAAGAGAAAGATATTTGGCTACTGAGTTCTTGAAAGCTAAATCAGAACAAATGAATGAATCTAAATTAAGAGGTATGATTAGAGAAATCATCAAAGAACAAATGAATGAAAAAATCAATTTAGGTGGTGCGTATGAAAAGATGTTAGATAAACACAATGACAAATTAGTTCTAAACGCATTATCTTTAATTACAAAAAAAGTTGAAAAAGATTACAAAATAGGTAAAGTTCAAAGAGGAACAAAAGTAACTAAAAAATTAGTTGCAACTCATATCATTAATGGAATGAAAGAATTAAGAAACAAATCTAAATCACCAGGTTTGAAAAAAGCATTTCAAAAAATAATAAACACAAGAGAAGCTGTTTTAAAAATGATGAAAGAAGAAAAAGTAAATGAAGCTTATAGGTCTCAATCAATATTTTTTGATAAAAAAGATAAATCAAAATTACAAAAACTTTTAAAAAAGAATAAAGGAAAATTTCCATTCAATCCACCAGGTGAATCAGTTGTAAATTGGTCATTAAATGATAGAGGTAGTAAAGGACTTGAATGGAGTGGTATTCCAAAAGCAAAATATAATAAAGCAGTAGAATTTTTTATGAAAAACAAACTAAACCCGAGAGGATAATATGAGTAAACTAAATGACTTTCTATTACAATTCGGAACAGACAAATTTATGCATTTTGTCGTTGGTGGAATGGTAATGGGTATAACAAGTAGTTGGATAGTATTAAGTATCGTAGGTATAGGAAAAGAACTCTATGATTATAAGAGTTACGGAAAATTTAGTAAAGCAGACGCAATAGTTACAATTTTAGGTGGTGGATTCGCATATGTTGGAAAACTAATATGGGATTTATTACCATTCACAATAATATAAACAAGAGGTATGAATGAGAAAAAGAAGGAACTTTAGGAAAAAACCTAAAGACAATTCAATAGGGTTATCAGTAACGGTTTTTAACAACAATGTAGAAGGAGCTCTTAAAGTATTGAAAAAGAAAATAAAAGCTAGTAATTTATTTCAAGATTTAAGAGAAAAAGAATACTATACAAAACCATCAGAAATCAAACGACACAAAAGAAATCTCGCTAAATTACGAAATAAATACAATATCGAAAAAGAAAAAGCGAAAAACAACTATTAATACACATCAAGAAATAATTAATAAATTGTTTGAATATTTGGATTTCTTACAAACACCAAATCCTACATTCAATAATATGCCCATATGTCCATTCATAGCTGGTGATTTACAAACTGGTAATATTAAATTTATGGTGTATACATCTGATATGGACAAATCACTTATTGAAGTAATTAAAGAATGGAAAGAATCTGATTTCAAGACTGGTTTGATTCTACATGTTGGTGATGATATGAAAAACATCAAAAGGAGAAAATATCAGAAATTCATCAATGAACAAATGAAAGAAAATGGTATGAAAGATATTAAGTTATTGATGTTCTCACCATTTGAAGATTTCAAAGTTGCTGGTTTGGAAACAAGAAAGAAAGCTCCTTGTGTATTGTATAATTTAGCTAAGAAAAAAGACTTATATGAATCAAGTAAAAAACTAAAAAAAACTAAATGGTATGATAACTTTCTTACAGAAGATTTTAAACAATTAGGTATAAAAAAACATAAAAAATTATTGTAGTTTTTTATTAATTATTAATATTTATATATGAATTACAATACACCGTCTACCCTTTTACGGTGTCTAAATATAACTTAACAAAATTAAGTTTCCTAATAAACTTATTCCAAAAAATACATTGAGGAGAAAATATCATGGGAGATATTTTAAAAGAAGCTATCGCAGACGCTAAAGCAGTAAGAGAAACTGCATTAGAAAATGCAAAGATGGCATTAGAAGAAGCATTCACACCTCAAATCAAATCTATGTTGTCAGCTAAATTAAAAGAAGAAGAAGATGACGATAAAGAAGAGGGTTCATATTCTGAAGGTGAACACGAAGATGAAGATGAAACCGAAGAAGGTGGTGAACGTGAGCCTGAAGAAGGTGAACACGAAGAAGGTATGCATGATGAAGGTGAACACGAAGAAGGTGAACACGAAGAAGGAATGCATGACGAAGACGATGACGACATGGAAGAAGACCTTGACTTAGAAGCTGTTATTAAAGAACTTGAAGCTGAATTATCTGAAGGTGAAGATGATGAAGTTGAAGAGAAAGAAGATGAAGTTGATGAGTCTAAAGTCGAAGAAGGTGACGAAATCGAGGAAGAGTATGAAATCGATGAGGCTGCTCTTGAAGAAGACGAAGAACTTGAAGAAGTTGACAAATCATCAGGTATCGGTAAAGGTGATAATAAAAATGACGATACTGATAAAGCATCTGGTATAGGTGGTGGTGATAATAAACTTTCAGAAGTTCAAGCTGAATTGAAAGAATACAAAGAAGCTGTTTCTTTCTTAAAAGATAAACTTCACGAAGTTAACATCTTGAATGCTAAATTATTGTTTACAAATAAATTGTTCAAACAATATAGTTTAGATAGTAATCAGAAACTTAAAGTGGTTGAAACTTTTGATAGAGCTCAAACTACAAGAGAGATTAAACTTGTTTATTCTACACTTGCAGAGCAGTTCAATGACAATGGTTCAATCGTAACAAAAAAATCAATTAGTGAATCGGCTAGTGCAGCTGTTAGTTCAACTAAACCATCTAAAGAAGCTACGAAAGTAATTTCTGAAGAAGTACAAGTTGCTGACAGATTTAAGAAATTAGCTGGTTTAATTAAATAATATTATTAGGAGATAATAAATGTCAAACTATGTAAATGATGCGTTATTAGACGCGTCTCCTTATAAAAAACAACAAGAAGAAGCTAAAGCTCTCGTTAATAAATGGGATAAAACAGGTCTTCTTGATGGTTTGAATGAGGATTTTCAAAAGAGTGGAATGGCTGTTATGTTGGAAAACCAAGCAAAACAGTTAATCCAAGAGAACTCTGCAACTGGAGGCTCCTCTGGTGGAGCAACTGCGGCTGCAGGTTCTGAAGAATGGTCTGGTGTTGCTCTTCCATTGGTTCGTAGAATCTTTGGTGAGATTGCAGCTCAAGACTTTGTATCTGTACAACCAATGAATCTACCATCTGGTCTAGTATTTTACTTAGACTTTAAATATGGTACAACAACTGGTGCATTTGGTAACTCTAATGCTAAAGGTGTTGGTGCTGGTGTTAATTCATTAGGTGGTAAAACTGGTCCTAACAATCCATCAGGTTCATCTGCTCCATTTGGTGTTGGTGGTCTTTATGGACAAGGTAGATATGATTATTCTATCAATGCGGACACAGACAATGGCTTAACACTTGGTTCAGCTGTAGAAGTTGGTTCTGAAACAGGCGTTGCTGCTTCAACAGCTTCAGCTAACTACAAAGACTTAAACTTCAATCAAGAGTTTAGTGCTTCATTAGGTAATATGGTTAAAGTAGTATTTGATGCTGTTACTAATAACGCTAAATTCGATGGAAAAGCGGTTAGAGCTGTACAAGTAACAAGTGGTTCAGAAGCTGTAGTTGCACATCTACCACAATTTAGTAAATTTGATGAATCTACTGGTAAGGTAACACTTATCATATCTGCTTCTTCAATGGCTAATTTAACAGGTGATTCAATTAAAGTATCTTTACCATTACAACCAACTGAAGCTGATAGAGGTGACTTTGAAGATACAGATGGTGATGCAAGTAACTCAACTACTTTAGGTATTCCTGAAGTTGACTTACAATTAAAGTCTCAAGCTATCGTTGCGAAAACAAGAAAACTAAAAGCTGTATGGTCTCCTGAGTTAGCTCAAGACTTAAATGCTTATCATTCTGTTGACGCTGAAGCTGAATTAACTTCAATGTTAAGTGAGTATATTTCAATGGAAATTGATTTAGAAATACTTGATATGTTAATGACTGATGCTGTAACTGAAGAGTTTTGGTCAGCTACACCTGGTGAGGATTATGATGGTGCTGGTTCTTCTGAATCAGATTGGAACATCACAACATTCTACGGAACAAGATACGAATGGTATCAAACTCTATTGGGTAAAATCCAAAAGGTTTCTAACGAAATCCAAAGATTAACTCTTAGAGGTGGTGCTAACTTCGTAGTTGTTTCTCCGACTGTTGCTACAATCTTAGAATCAATTCCAGGATACTCAGTATCTACAGATGGAAATAAATCTCAGTTTGCTGCTGGTGTTCAAGTTGCAGGAAGTCTACAAAATAGATTTACTGTTTACAAAAACCCATATATGACTGAAAATACATTACTTGTTGGATTTAGAGGAAGTAACTTCCTTGAAACAGGTGCTGTGTATTCTCCATATGTACCATTAATCATGACTCCATTAGTATATGATCCAGAGGATTTCACACCAAGAAAAGGTGTAATGACTCGATATGCTAAGAAAATGATTAGACCTGAGTTCTATGGTAAAATCCATTGTAAAGACTTAAACTTAGTATAAGTTAAATCTTTATAAACTTAGATAGAAAAGCCCCCTTTTATTAGGGGGTTTTTCTTTTATATTGATATTTATATAAGAATCAATGAAAGTAGTACTAACCAACATTGATTGTATTAATTAACAATTTAGTATAACCTAAAAAGTAGTACTAAACATTTAGGAGAAATAAAATGGCAAAAAGAAGCTATCGTGGGAAACACCCATACAATGATACTAAAGCAGAAACAGCGAGTTCTACTAAGTATAGTTCAAAAATAAAAAAACAATATGATAAATTAAAAAATAATAAACAAAAGTATGATTTTATTCGAACTAATTATTTTCATCCACAAGCTACGATGACGATTTCAGGAACATTAGATTTAGTTGCAGCTTCTGCAATTACAATGAGTGCAGCTGATGGGACAACTTTATCAATAAAAGGTGCTGGAAGTACTAACACAGGAGCTACTCCTCCGACATTTAAACATAATGGAACTGCTGCAAATGCCTCTGATGGTATTGCAGATTGTGTTAATGCAAATCTAGCTAATAAAATGTCAGCTTCAGTCTCAAGTGGTGTTGTAACTTTAACACAAGAACAACCTGGTCCTGATGGAAATTCAACAATTAATGTTGGTTCAGGAACAATAGTTCAAACTGTAGCATTTAATGGTACAGCAGCTAATAATTCAGGCAGTGGATTTTTATTCACTGGTGGTTAATCAATCACTATATTAAAACATCTTAAAAGGGTAAGAAATATCTTACCCTTTTTTGTTTTCTTTGATATTTATATATGAAGAATAATACCCATTTTGGAGAATATTAAATGTCAAAATTTTTGTTTTTATACGAAGACCCATCATCAGCTTCACAAGTAACTGGTTCAACACCACATGGAATTTATGATACAGATTCTGAATTTCAAACCGATAGTTTAACCACTTGTAAATACGTTGCACAAAAACTTGGACATCCAGTAATGCAACTTGAATTTAATAGTGGTTCAATTTATGCTTGTTTTGAAGAAGCGGTATCAGAATACTCACAACAAATAAATCACTACAATACTAGAAATTGGATGTGGGAACATTATGGAAATAGTTCTACTGGTTCTAATTTTAGTTCAACAGGTTCACATCAAGCTGAAACTTCAGTTGGTGGATTATCATTTACATTATCAGAGCAGTACGGACAGCTTGTAAATGTTGGTGGAAATGCCACAATGTTTACTGGTTCAATTACTTTAACATCATCAAAACAAGTTTATGATGTATTAAATGATGCTACTCTTGAATCTACTCCAGGTGATGGTGATAGATTAGAAGTTCAACGAGTATTCAATCAAGGACCCGCTGCAATATCTAAATTCTACGACCCATTTGCTGGAACATATGATAACATTGAATTGTTGGATTCATTTGGGTTTGGAAGTGTATCACCAGCAGTGTCTTATATATTAAGACCAATATCATATGATTTAGCTAGAGCAAATGCAATTGAAACAAATGACTTGGTTAGAAAATCAGCTTATTCATTTGAATTAATAAATAATAAATTAAGAATATTCCCATTACCTGACTCACAAGATGCCGGTGAAAAAATATATTTTCATTATTATAAAAGAAGTGATAGAATTGATGTAACACAAGATTATACGTTAAACAAAGTGTCCGATCCATCAAATATACCATATAAATTTATTGTATATAATGAAATAAATTCAATGGGTAGAAATTGGATTAGAAAATACACATTAGCATTAGCGAAAGAATTATTAGGAATTATCAGAAGTAAATACGCTTCATTACCTTTACCAAATGGTGAAGTCTCAATGGATGGTGAGGCATTGAAGTCAGAGGGTAGAGAAGAGAAAGCAAATCTTTTAGAAGAATTAAACACGTTTTTAGAAGCTGTTAGTAAAAAAGAACAAGCAGCTACTGAGCAAGAAGTTGCTAATTCCCAACAAGAAGTATTGAATAAAGCTCCATTAAAAATATACATAGGATAATTAGATGTCACAAACAAAACCATTCTTTATACCACAAAAAGAATTTGATTTAATTAATCAAATGAATGAGGAATTGATTGACGAAATTGTCGGACAATCGGTTGACATTTATAAAGTAAATATTGAAAGAACAGATTCTAATATGTATGGTGAATCAACTGCTAAATATTATGACATAGGATTTAGAGTTAATTGTTTAATTAATTATAATGAACCTGAAGTTATTCAAGATGAGTTTGGTGCAGATTTAAATTCTTCAATTGAAATGTTTTTCCAAAGAGAAAATTTATCAAGTGGTTCATTGAATTTTTATCCTGAGATTGGTGACATTGTGGATTGGAATGATTATTATTGGGAAATCAATGGAACAACAGAGCCAAAATTATATGCTGGACATCCAAACTTTAAACACAACATTGTAGCGACAGCACATCGTTCAAGATTATCATCGTTACAAATAGAAGAGAGACCAAGATAATGCCAAATAAAGCAGCAAAATTAAGAAAACAAGAACGAAGAAAGAAAAACGATTTACTAAATAAATTTGGTAGAACTAAAAAACAAATAGCTAGAATTAAAAAGAGAAAATAAATGGCTGTTCAACAAATTACACATAAGAAAATTACGAAGTTCGATACTTCTAATCCTAATTATAAAGAAACACCCATACCTAAACAAGAGGTTAGTGGTAATGTTAAGGATGATGAAGATGTTTATGGTGAAAGAAAACATACTTACACACCTGAACCAAATGGTAATTTACAAATGGAACAGATGATGGGTAAGTTGATGAATAAATTGGATAACTTTGATACACCAAGTCAAACAGGTGTGAAAGCTATTGAAGTAGATATTAAAAAAGAAATTGCAATTGGTAAAGCTGATATGAGTAGTATTAAATCAGAAGAGGTTAAGGGTAAGGTAAACAATAAACTTGATAAACTTAAAAAATTGAGAAGACGAAATGGCCGTTAATAAAATTACAAATAAACAAACACTCAATAGAGAGTCAGTTAATAGAGCCTCACAAATTTCTACAAAAGATAATAAAATTCGTGGTAATGCTGAACAATCAATAAATCCTGGTAAAGATTTTACAAAAAACTTCGCAGTAACCTTAAAAGATATTGATACATCTGTAATGAGTCATATAAAAGATGTGATGAAACCACGAATAAAAGAAACTAATGAAATTATTAAAGTTCCTGTTTATTATGGAAATGAAGAAAGATGGAGGAATTTTAGAAAAAGAGGAGTATTAAGAGATAAAAATGGTTCATTGATTTTACCACTGATTATGTTTAGAAGAACTGATGTTTCGTTTGATGATAATATGCCAATGTCATTCGACCACGATGTAAAAGGTGAGTTTATAAAAGTCACACGAAGTAATAAATGGAGTAAAGATAATCAATATGATAGATTTTCAGTTCAACAAGGTGTTCAACCAGTTCAAGAATTATTATTCACTGGTATGCCCGATCATGTAATTTGTAATTATTCTTTTGTTATGATGACTAATTTTATAGAACAAATGAATATATTAAATGATTTGTTTCTTGAACATATTGGAACATATTTTGGTGATTCAGAACAATATAAATTTTTATCTTCATTGGATGGTGGTTTAAGTGATGCTTCTGAAATGAATAGAGATGGTGAACGATTAATTAAAACTGAATTTAGTTTGTCAATAAAAGCATATGTAATACCTGAGTTTACAAGTAATATTTTTGGAACAACAGCTGAAATATCAAAAGGAATTACACCATCACGAGTTACTTTCACACAAGAAGGTGATGCTACAAACGAACAAGTAGTAAAATAATTTACTCGTTTTCCAAATTTATATATATTTATATATAGTTATATAACAAATCACAAATGGAGGTTATAATGCCAGAAGAAGTAAAATTTACAGAAGAAGAACTTAAACAAGTTCAGAACTTTCAAAATCAATATTTATCTGTACAAAATCAATTTGGGCAATTGAAATTAGCACAAATTAGATTAGATAATCAAGAGGTTGATTTAGAAAACGCTTTAAAACAAGTTCAAGATAACGAAACAAAATTTCTTGATGAAATTACTAAAAAGTATGGTCAAGGAACTTTAAATCCTGAAACAGGTGTGTTTACACCAAATGCATCAGAAAATAAATCTGAATAATCAAAAAAAAATTATCGTTTGGAGTTTTAATCATATATTTATATATGAATAATACTAATGCGCAAAATAGTATATTTACCTCAAAAATTAAAAAGTTAACTTATTAGGAGAAATTCAATGGCCGAAAAAATTATAAGTCCTGGTGTATTTACGAATGAAATAGACCAGACTTTTTTACCTTCCGCTGTCGCTGATATTGGAGCTGCTCTTGTCGGACCAACCCTTAAAGGGCCTGCAGGAATCCCAACCGTTGTAACATCATTTTCTGATTTTCAAGCAAAATTTGGAGACGTTGTAAAAACTGGTTCAGACTCAGTTCAATATTTAACATCACATGCAGCTGAAGAGTATTTAAAACATTCTAACACTTTGACAGTGGTTAGAATTATGGATGGAGACATTAGTCCAGCTACCGCAGCGATAGGGACAAGTGGTAGTCAAACCGCAGCTGTTAAAGCTACTGGTTCAATGGTAATTCTACCACAAACCTTTGGTTCAGATGAAGGTGATGAAGTTCAAATCACTGTTGGTGGAACAGAGTTTAGATTTATAGCTTCTGACCCTACCGCAATACCAGCTGATGATAGTCCTCTATTTTTTCACGGAACAGGTTCAGGTACAGCTAGTTACTTAGATAGTTTAGTCGCTGAAATAAACGCAGCTGATATTGGTGTAACTGCAGTTGATGGAACTACTTCTTTAATTTTATCAGCTTCTGCTGCTGGTATCTCTGGTAATGACATAACTGTACAAACTGGTTCAGGTGGAACAATAGAAACAAATACCTTACAACTTTCTGGTGGTACAAACACTGGTGGTTCAACTGCTAATGCATTTACGTTAAAAACTCTCGCTGATGGAACTTTACAAAATAATGCAAGTGCAACTTCTACTAAAAATTGTGTACTACAAAGTGGTTCAGTTCACAACATTAGATATGAAGTTACAAACGTAAATGAAACAAAAGGTTCATTTACATTATTGATTAGAGCTGGTAATGATAGTCATAAAAGAAAACAAATTCTTGAAACATTTACAAATGTAAATCTTGACCCTAAATCACCAAATTATATTGGTAAAGCTGTTGGTGACCAAAGACAAAATCTAAAAACAGATGGTTCTGTTAATTATCTTGAATTAAGTGGTTCATTTCCAAATAAATCAAGATTTGTAACTGTAGAGGGTATTGGAAACACAATAGACTATTTAGATGAAAACGGAAACTTAACAGATAACGCTGCATCTCAATCATTACCTGTTGTTGGTAGTGGTTCATCAAATGGTGGATTTAGTGGTGGTACAGATGGTATAACTGGATTTGATGCTTTAGGTAATCATAATGGTTCTCAAAGTGGTAAGATATTGTTTTATGAAGATATCGCAGAACAAACACAAGGACTTACACCTACTAATTTAACAAATGCTAATGGTGGTAGTGCTTACAATGAAGCTTTAAACCTACTTGCAAATCAAGACGAGTATGATATTAATTTAATATTAGCTCCTGGTTTGATTCACAATGTTCATAGTACTGTAACAAACAAAATTATAGACACTTGTGAAGATAGAGGTGATTGTTTCGCAATTATCGACCCAGTTGTATATGGTAAAAATCCAGGTGATGCTGTAACAGAGGCTGATAAAGTTGATTCAAACTTCTCAGCTATGTATTACCCATGGGTTAAAGTACCTGATTCACAAGTAGCTGGATTCCAAAGATGGGTGCCACCTTCAGTTGTATTGGGTGGAATCTATGCATTCAATGATAGAGTAGCTCACCCGTGGTTTGCTCCTGCTGGATTGAATCGTGGTGGAATCACAACCGCTATACAAGCTCAAAGAAAACTAACTCAAAGTGAAAGAGATACTCTTTATGATTCAAGTGTTAATCCAATTGCAACTTTCCCTGGACAAGGTGTGAGTGTGTTTGGACAAAAAACATTACAGAAAAAATCAAGTGCTCTTGATAGAATCAATGTAAGACGATTATTAATCAGAGTTAAGAAGTTCATAGCTTCATCTTCGAGATTCCTTGTATTTGAACAAAATACAGCGGCAACACGAAGAAGATTCTTAGGAATTGTTAATCCATTCTTAGAAAATGTTCAATCACAAAGTGGTTTAAGTGCATTTAGAGTGGTAATGGATGAAAGTAATAATACACCTGACACAATTGATAGAAATCAATTAGTCGGACAATTATTCTTACAACCAACAAGAACTGCTGAGTTTATTGTATTAGACTTTACAATACAACCTACAGGTGCTTCTTTTCCAGAGTAATAGTTAATTAAATAACTAAAGAAAAGGGATTTATAGAAATATAAGTCCCTTTTTTTTATATTTCTTGATATTTATATATGAATTAAAGGTTTAAGTATTTTAATAGGAGAAATTAAATGGCCGAATTATTAGAACCACAAGATATAATGTTTACCCCTTTTGAGCCAAAGCTCAAAAACAGATTTATAATGCAAATCGATGGTATCAATGCTTATTTAATTAAGTCAATGAACAGACCATCATTGGAATCAGATGAAGTAGTGTTGGAACATATGAACGTAACAAGATACGTTAAAGGTAAGTCAAGATGGCAACCTTTAGAAATTATGTTATACGACCCAGTTGTTCCATCAGCTGCTCAACAAGTAATTGAATGGATTAGATTACATCACGAATCAGTTACTGGTAGAGACGGATATTCTGATTTTTACAAGAAAAATATAACATTTAACCTTTTAGACCCAGTTGGAGCTGTAGTTGAAGAATGGGAATTAAAAGGTGCGTATATTCAATCAGCTAACTTTGGTGATATGGACTTTGCTTCATCAGACCCAGTTGAAATATCTTTAACATTAAGATATGATTACGCAATACTTAAATTCTAATAAAATACTTAAAATGAACTAATAGAAAAACCCTTGAAATAAAAATCGAGGGTTTTTTTATTTTATATATATTTATATATGAAATGAGGATGTTTATATGAAAACAACATTTGAAGAAATAATAGAAGTGGTTTTAGAACACGAAGGTGGTTATGTGAATGATCCAGATGATGCTGGAGGTGAAACCAAATATGGAATCGCTAAAAGATGGTATCCAAATGTGGATATTAAAAATCTTACCAAAGAACAAGCTAAAAAAATATATCATACAGACTATTGGAGACGAGGTAAGTGTGATGATGTTCCCCCACAATTAAGACATATTTATTTTGATATGTGTGTTAATTTTGGTA